>JAEEGG010015564.1_pt1 | contig 15942 bp, 16 predicted proteins | sample 9134161 | NCBI WGS metagenome assembly JAEEGG01 (sample SAMN16246543, study PRJNA631951) | gut metagenome | biome: gut microbiome; feature: rumen; material: CR-attached | host: Bos | place: Iran: Karaj | collected 2018-10
GCTGAAGGACCTGAACCAACTGCTGCAACCTTGATGCCGTTCTTTTTAGCCATTTTTGGAAGCTTGGGTTCAATGCCGTTCAAACGTTCATAGTCAGCAGCGAATCTTTCAAGATAACCAATAGCTACGGCTGGTTTCTTCATCTTGAGGTAAGTGCACTTGGATTCGCATTGTTTTTCCTGTGGGCAAACACGACCACAAACTGCTGGAAGAGCGCTGAATTCTTTAAGAGTAGCAGCAGCTTCTTCAAATTCGCCACGTTCAATGTTCTTAACGAACTTTGGAATATTGATTCCAACAGGACAGCCTTCGGTGCATGGATGATTTGGACAATCCATACAACGAGTTGCTTCTAAAACAGCCTGTTCTTTGGTGAGACCAGTATTAACTTCGATTGTCTGTGATTTGATACGTTCTGCTGGAGCGATTTCGTTCATCTTCACACGTTCAATCGCAGTGCGTTCTTTCATTGGGGTTTTATTGCGGAGTTCTTCTCTCCAGGTTTCTTCACGGTCTTTAGCAAAAATATCATTCATATCTGACATAATTCTTTTCTCGCTTTCTATTAGAGTTTTGCCTTGGCTTCGTCTTCTTCTGCTTTATAGCATCTTAAGCGAGAAAGCATTTCGTCAAAGTCGATCTGGTGAGCGTCGAATTCTGGACCGTCAACACAGGTGAATTTGGTTTTTCCACCGACGGTGACACGGCAAGCACCGCACATACCAGTTCCATCAACCATAATAGTATTAAGGCTGCACTGAGTTGGAACATTGTATTCTTTGGTCTTCAAAGCAGCAAACTTCATCATGATTGCAGGACCTATAGCGATACATTCATCGACTTTTTCACGTTTCATGACCATTTCGGCACCGACAGTAACATTACCTTTGTTGCCGTAAGAACCGTCATCGGTCATTATTATAACTTCATCAGAGTATTTGCGAAGTTCATCTTCAAGAATAATCAAGCTTTTGGTCCTAGCAGCAAGAACTGTGATAACCTTGTTGCCAGCTTCTTTAAAGCCTCTTACAATTGGAAGCAATGGAGCGTTACCAACACCACCGCCGAGAGCTAAGAAAGTGCCGACTTTCTTGATTGTGGTTGGCTTACCAAGAGGACCAACCAAGTCAGTCAAACATTCGCCGACTTTCATTTCGCAGAATTTGGTGGAAGAATAACCGACTTTTTGAGCAATAAGCATGATTGTGCCTTTTTCTTTGTCGGTATCAACGATAGTAAGAGGCATTCTTTCACCTTTTTCGCTGATTCTCAAAATGATGAAATTCCCTGGTTTGTGTGACTTTGCAATCAAGGGAGCTTCAACGATGAACTTGAAAACGTTTTCTGAAAGCTGTTCTTTTTCAACTATTTTATACATTTCGTTCTCTCAAACTAGTTTTAGTTTTTCTATTGCAATGAGAGCTAGATAAAGATTCTGCTAAAAGAATCTTTGAGGGCTAACCGATTTTTTAGGGGTTAGGGAGAAGGGATTAGGGAGGAGGGGATTGTTTTAGCCAAGAATGTTTTTCGCTATCCTTGCTTTTTACTGTTAATTTTCTTTTTAAGACTAACCTCTAGATTGCCACGCCTTACGGCTCTACGACTCGCTAGCCATCCGTGGCGCTCGCTTGCTTGGCAACATCCTGTTGCTCAGCAATGACGGTTGTCTAAGAACTTTCGCAGTATTACAAACTAAACAATTCTCTTAACTCTTACCTCTTTTCTCTTACCTCTAAAAAAGGCCTTAGCCTTTTTTCTGGCTTGAAGCTTGTAGCTTAAAGCTAGTCAATCATTCCATAGAAACTAGTTCTTTATCTTTTTAGCTTAGAACATTCTAGGACTAAATTCAACAAAGATATTTATTTCACAAAAAGAAGCATTGGTTTTGTAAGCAGAGCTTCTATAAACGACATTTGCGCATTATCATAAACTATAGATTACAAAGCAGACTCATGTGCTAAATTTTTAGAGATGAGAGAATGGCTTCAAACTTATTTAAATCAGATAAATCTTGAGATTTAATCAATTTAATTGAAAACATAATATTCGTATCTAAACAAAAAATCATTATATTTAAACAGTGATTATTAGCGAAAAAGTTTGCGTTTGTTCTTATATAAATATAGGCAATATTATTATTATTGTTGTATAATGAGAAAAATTTGGCAAAGATAAAAAAAGGGGTAAACCAATGCTTTTATATAAATGCAAAAGCTGCGGAAGTGAGATGGAATTTGGTGGAACAGTTACTTTTACCTGTCCATACTGTGGTTCCAAGAACTTTTTATCTGATAAAGATTTTAAAGGCAATGAAAAATTCAGACAGATGCTTTTGCAATATTATAAGGCCGAAGCAGAAAACAAAGAAAAAGATTATAGCAAGGATACTCTTTGGGTTCACAACGGCACCGATAGTTATGTAATGACTAATGGCAACCCATTAAACATTGAATATATGAATAAAACAGCTTATGATGGGGCAGTTTGTTATCTTGCTAAAGAGAATATTGTTTATGTTTTCGACAAAATAGAAGGAGCAGAGGCTTTTTTATCAGGTGTAAATCGCTTATCTTACCCACCGGCTGACACTAAATTATATCGCTCTTTCCCTGAACTTAATATAAAGATAGATTTAAAGAATGGTGCCCGTGTCTTGGTTTTCAAAAGAAGGCCCTATTTTTATCCAGCTGAAATGTTTGCACCTTGGCCATCAGAACATTTGGCATGGGTTATATCTAGAATGGAAAATATTTGCTGTGCATTAAAATATGCCAACCTGGAACATGGAAATATTGAACCATCAGCTATTTGGATAAATCCTGTAACACATGAAGGTGCATTATTTGGAGATTGGAGAAACATACAAAATTTGAAGGGAGTAGATGATCTTCGATCAATTAGAAAAACCGCAATCGCATTGGCAAAAGATACGAGAAAACCTATTCAAATGTATGATTTTTTGAATTCTGAACCTGAACATAATGCTTTTGCCGATTTTGAAAAGTGGGACAAAGTAATAATAGACGGCTTCGGCGGTCATGCGTTTATAAAAATGTAAGGGAGAATTAAAATATGGGTTTTGGAAGTTACTCAGCAAGTGATTGGAGCAAACTAAAAAATAGTAGAAATTTATCAAGTGATAACAAAGTAAATGAAATATTTAAAAGAACTAGTTGTAATCCAAAATTTGATCCGAAATACATTGGAACAAGGGAATGTTTTGACTCATCAGACCACCCTAACACGATACCAATTGTTGTGGGTCTAGATGTAACTGCTTCTATGGGGTATCTTGCTGTAAAAGTTGCTTCAGAAGCACTGAATGATCTTATAATGAAACTGTATTCTACTGGTGCAGTGGAAGATCCTGCTTTGATGTGTGCAGCTTACGGTGATTATCAAGACAGATCACCGCTTCAGGTTACTCAGTTTGAGTCAGATATTCGCATAGCCGAACAACTATTGGATCTTTATTTTGAAAACGGCGGCCAAGGCGAGGTAGCTATTTCCTGTTTGTGGGAATTTTTAGCAAAACACACAAATATAGATGCAATTAATAAAAGGCAAGAAAAAGGTTTCCTTTTTACCATAGGTGATGATGCGGAAATCAGAAATGAAGATATTGATGAAACTATAGAACGAGTTATTGGAGATAAGCCAGTTTCCAAATCAAAAAGAAGTACTTTAGATAATATCTTGAGTGAAGTGCAAAAGAAATTCCATGTTTTTCATATTATGATTGGCGGTATTGGAAATGAGGATCTTTTAGCTGGGCATAAAATCTGTATAGGCAAAACAGAAGTTGATTTGTTACCACAAATTATTTTAAGCACCATTCAAATGCAAAAAGGGAAAAAGCTAGATGAAATTCTAAATCAGTGGGATGAAATTCAAAGACCTACTATTAGAAAAGCTCTAAGCGACTTTGCTCTTACAGATGTTGGTGGTGCAATTACCCTTTGAAAGCAATTGCGGTTATAGGTAAAAATTTTGGTGATGAAGGGAAGGGAATGGCAGTTGATTTTCTTGCCCTTCATTCCGAAAAACCGTTAGTTGTCAGGCATAATGGCGGTGCTCAATCTGGACACACTGTTAGAAAATGCCGCAAAAGCTATTTGTAATAATTTGCATTATATTAATATTTTGTCAGATGACAGTCTAAAAGAAACAGGCACTTTGATTTTTGAAAGTGGGCAAGGACTTTTACTAGATCGGAACAATAAAAAATATGCCCCTCATCTTACTTGCTCTGAAACAGGTCTCGCAAACCCTAGTAAATTCCTTAAACGTTTTGGATATTTTCTCGATGAAGCAATTTATGTTTCACGAACTTATGTAACAAAGCATGGCGCAGGAACATTGCCTAATCAGTGCCCAAGAGAAACATTAGGAAATCTTGAAATAGACAGAACAAACGAACCCAATGAATGGCAGGGTGCAATAAGATACGCCAGACATGGTAATACAGAAGAATTTGTTTTCGAAGTTCAAAGAGATATAAAAGATAACGATGCCGATTTCGCAAAAAAGTCTTTGTTTCTGACACATCTAAACGAAACAGATAACTGCGTTATGATGAAAGATAAAAATATACCAGTGGAGCAATTTATAAAATTGCCTGAAATCAAGAATACTTTTGATAATTTTTATTTCTCTGGCTCACATTACAGCGAAGATACAACAAACAGTCTTTTAATTTAGGCAATGATATTTATCTTGAAAAGCTTTATTACTCTGCTATAGGTTTTAATTACCAAAGTAATAGTTCATCAAGAATATTTTTTATCTGGGCAGCCTCTTCGTAACCAACTCCATCAACAGTAAAAACCTGATTTTTTGCGGGATTAATAACAGAAAACATTCCTTTAGCTGTCATAAAATCATTAAATAATACTAGTTTGAACATTTCTCTATCTATTACTTCTTGTGGAGCATCAGATGGCCATGACACATGAGGAGACGAATACACAAGTGCTTGTGGATTAAAATTATAATAATCAGAATAATGTTCATCTTTTATAAATTTTTTCATTGCATCGCTAAATGCATTGCCATAAGGGCAATTTCCACCATACCAATAAGATACTATTTTTTTATCTTCTGAATATATTTTTTTCAATTCAGTTTGATTTTTCATATATTCGACTAATTCTGGATATAATTCATAGACAACATATTTAACATTTCCTATATTGTAAACTCTTTTATCTACTTTTTTGAGTTTTGATTTTATTTCCTGATTACCACAACCGCACAAATAAAAAATAAGGAATAAACCTATTATTATAAACGTTATTTTTTTCATTCCAAAATCATCCTAATTATATAAAATCATAAATTAAACAGATTTATAATAGCATAAGACCTATTTTGATTGCACGAATTTCTATTTTAGAATGATATTAAAATTCATTTCCCCTGCTCTGCAATGATTAGTCTGTAGACTTTAAAACATAAATAATATATATTGAACCTTGTATTTTTGTAGTGAAAAAAATTAATGAGTATTATGAAAAAAATTATTAATACTTGTGACAAAACAAATACTTTGTCATAATTCTATGAAAAAATAAATGTTTTTAAGAAAATAATTCTATATAAAGAATAGGGCGAAAAAATGGGAATAATAGAAAAATACAATAAAACAAGTCTTATTGTCAGAATAATTATTGGTCTAACGATTGGTGCCGTTATTGGAATCTTTTTTAAAGATTTATCTTTTATAACACTTTTAGGAAATCTCTTTGTTGGAGCTTTAAAGGCTGTTGCTCCAGTGCTGGTTTTTGTTCTGGTAGTTTCTGCTCTAGCAAAAGGCAATGATAAACTAGATAGTAGGTTTGGGCTAGTAATTGCACTTTACTTGATAAGCACTTTATTGGCTTCTGTAGTAGCAGTTGTTGGAAGCTTTTGTTTCCCACAAACCATAGTGCTTGCTGAATCAGCTAAAACATCTGGTGCGGCAACCCCTACAAGCATTGGTCAGGTTTTGAATAATCTGCTCTTAACAATGGTTTCAAATCCAATTGATGCTCTTGGCAAAGGGCAATATATAGGTATCTTGTTTTGGGCAGTAGTATTTGGATTTGCTGCAAAAACCCTAGCTAATGCAACAACCAAAACCATGATGGAAGATTTATCTAATATTGTTTCTCAAATTGTTAAATGGATAATTAACCTTGCCCCATTCGGAATAATGGGCATTGTTTACACCAATGTCTCTACTAATGGACTTTCTATCTTTACAGATTATGGGAAACTGCTTCTTTTGTTGGTTGGCTGCATGTTAGTGGTAGCCTTGATAGTTGACCCTCTGCTAGTAGCTATAGTTTTACGGAAAAATCCTTATCCTCTTGTTTTCAGATGTTTGAAAGAATCTGGTTTAACCGCATTTTTTACTAGAAGCTCTGCTGCCAATATTCCAGTCAATATGGAATTATGTCGTAAACTTGGCATGGATAAAGAAATGTATTCTGTTTCTATTCCATTAGGAGCCACAATTAACATGGACGGTGCCGCCGTTACTATCGCTGTTATGGCAATTGCAACAGCTAATACAGTGGGCATTCCTGTATCTTTAGGAACTGCCTTAGTTTTAGCTTTCATAGCAACCCTAGGAGCCTGCGGAACTTCTGGAGTTACAGGAGGATCTTTGATGCTTATTCCTATGGCCTGCTCTTTGTTTGGGGTTTCTGGCGATGTGGCTATGCAAGCAGTAGCAGCTGGTTTTATTATAGGAGTTGTTCAAGATTCCATCGAAACCGCTTTAAATTCAGCTGGTGATGTCATTTTTGCTGCAACTGCCGAATACGCTCAATGGCAAAAAGAAGGTAAACCGCTTCCAACATTTCTTGGTGGAACAAAAGAAGTAGAAGTTTAAGCTTCTCTTTTTGAGAATATGTTATATTTTGCCACTGTTTTTAGCTAGTTTTACTCTCAGAAACTGGTCATCTAATGCTCTTTCGAAAGGTAAAACAATATGCTTTTCTTTCATGTTAGACATTTGTTGCATAATATTAAAACCTGCTCCAGAAATAACTTTGCTTGCTTTTTCCAATAAAGAGGTTATTGGGTAAACAGAAAAATATGGAATATGGTTTGGCAGAAAATCTGGCCTTGGAATTTGTCCAACAACAGCAAAGTTTGGCGAGGCATTCTCTAAAAGAGCTGTGTCTTTTGCGTAATCATAGAGATTTTTTAATTCTTCCTGATTCCCGGAATGAATAATTAACCAGCAATCAGGTGGCAAAGTTATTGAGGAATCTGCATTCGAAGGAGGATAAATCAGTTTTATATTATTAATAGGAATATTGTTTTCTTGTGAAAGTTTTTGCAGAAATATGTTTTGCTTGTCCCCTAAGTCTTCTATCTTCCATATTTTAGAAAATTTTGGAAATTTCCCATTTATGCGTTTTTGATATATATCTGTTTTGAGTATTCTTGCTATATATTCTATTTTCTTGATTTGTTTGAGTTCGGGCATATCAGTCAGTTCGCCTAATATGCCACCAGGAAAAGCGTCAATAATGAGTTTGTCCGGCTCAATCTTTTTGATTTGCTCACAAACCCAGTTTCTTAAAGCAGTTTTATCGTTAGCAAATTCTAGAGGAAAAATCAGAATTTTTTGTGCAAAAATCTGAAGTTTATTGATGACAGTATCTGATATTGCAGTTATTAAAATAGGATTGATGCTGAAAGTAAAGCAAAAAGCATTAAATCTTGTAATATGCCCTAGCCCACCGCCAAAACCGTAATATAATATTTTCTCTGCTATTTTTACACCTGCAAAAAGATATTAATGTTAAATTTCTAATTATTTTTATAAATCAGACTGAACTATGTTTATTCTGCAACGTTTTTTTCAATGATTTGAGATTTTGTTTCTGTATCTGCAAAGCTATTTAATTTGGAAATTTCCTTTTTGGCTTCAGCTGTAATATTGGTAATTCCTTGGTTTTCAGATTCAACAGAATGAATATTACTGAAATCAGAAATTTCTTTTTTTGCTTCGGCTATAGCATTAGTGATTCCTTGATTTTCGGTATTATTCTGCCCTTTATAGAAGTTTTTATTGCTTTCTTTGATATTTTCTAATTCTTCATAGTCAGATTCTTCAACTTCTTCAACTAGTGAACTGTTGATATTATTATTAAACATCAAATAACCTGTAAAACCAGTAATTCTAGCGTAAATATCGTCGATAATATCAATAACAGCATCGTTGTCAAACAAAAGACCTAAGGTTCTGTCAATTTCTCTGTAAAACTCTACTTTGCAATCTTCAACCGTTTTAACGCTAAGCGAATATTCTTCAGGTGTTTCTTTCCAATCAAGAATATAGTTGGCACCAATATATTCAAATTTTTCAAAACTAGTCTTCTTAGGAAAAACGAATCTAAGTTCGACTTTCATCTTTAAATCTTTAAAGGCATCCGCGCTGTGTACTAATGCTAGTTTTCCATAACAATTAATGATATAAGTTAAATCAACAAAAACCTTTATATTGTTATCAAAAGGCAGTTGGGCAGAGAACCAGTGTAAATTCAGATAATCAGCGTAAGTTCCGCTGGGAACTATGTTTTTACGCGATAATTTTTGGCTTAAATCTGTAGTAAGATTTATATAAGTTTCTTTGTTTATATATTTGCTGACTTTCTGCAAAAAAGGTATGATAAAGTTGTTTAGGTCATTATCAACGTCTCTATTGATGTGAGACCAATAAATAAAACCATATATAACAAAAAAAACTACAAAAACTCCGATTAATACTGGTATTACTGTTGAAGTAATTACTTCTGGAGCAATTTTAAAGTATTCAGCAATTTGGCTTTTAAATACATAAGTAAAAACAACTGTCAAAGCAAGAAACAGAAGAGTAAAGAATTCTATTGCTCCGGAACTGCTTTTAACCTCTTCTATTTTTACGTCCATTTTAGAGACAGGATCCATAAAATCTAAAATAGATTGTATTCTGTCGTTAAAATCATATCTTCCATATGCAAATCTTTTTTGTTCGCTGTTTAAACTCATAATTATTCGCCATTCATTTTTATATTTATTACAAAATTTTAGCTTTTTATAAATAATAAAGCAAGCTTTTCTTAAATATAGATTAGAAGTATTTAATTTAATCTATTAAAAAAAAAGAGGCATAAGCCCCCTTTTTTTTATGAATTGAAATAATTGTTATATTTAGCTTTTCAGCTGTCGAAAACGTTGTCTTTGTCGCTAGAATCCTCTATCATACCTTTTTCTTGAGGATTATTCTTGGGATCGAAGGCTCTTACTTCATCTTCTCTGAATGTTCTATGATGATGACTGCCTTTTGATAATGGGCGGTAATGATGGCGTTTGTAGTAATGATTTCTATAGCCATACCAATAATCGTCTTCATACATGTCGTGGCGTAGCAAAGCAGCACCTAAGATTGGTTCAGCGGAAGTGTCGCCAGTAAGGCTATCATAGCAACTTTGGCAGTAAACTTTATTCGTTTCAGGGTCTATAACTTTATTTAATGGATTGTTTTTTCCTACTTTTACCAAAACTTCCTGGCCACAAGAACAGCAGTGGTTACCGTCATTAAGCATCGGAGCTTCGGCTTCATCAAGTGATTTTGCATAGCAGTCAATACAACAAGTTTGATGAGTTTGAGGATGTTCTCTTTTATGCTTCATGCAGACATTGCAACCGCATATTGTACAAGCTTCTAAAGCCTCATTTTCACAGTCTCTAAGAACTAAAAATCCTGTTTTTACCTGACACTTAGCCATCTTATTTCTCCTTCTTCAATATTTCTGCTGCAATAACTGCTCTAAGTCTGGGATCCATACTTTCTAACCCCAGGATTCCAATAGCATAAGACATATAATTGAGGTCTTTTGTGCTGTAAAGATCTTCTTTTTCTTCTTCGCCTTCTTTAACTTTTTTGACTTTATATTTACCAGATTCTTTAGATTTGCTTACCGAAGCAACATAATTACCACTACGATAAACTTTATGTTTTTCAACATACTTCTTCTTTTTCTTTTCAAGTACATTTTTTATTTCGTAGGTAGGCGTTGCAAGTTCTTCATCAGAACCTATTTTCAGCTTTTCTGCGGTGATTTTTACTTTGCATAAGAAAGCATCTCTTCCGTCTTTTTCTCGATAATAGATTTTGAAGCTGTCTTTGTCTTCATTGTTAACTTTTTCGTTGGTTGCGACTTTAGTTGTATCTGAGCCATTTGCTTGGGCTTTTTTAACTTCAGGATACTTTATTGAAACGAATGTTAGTTTATCATCGTCTTCATCTTTATATCTGTATTTTAGCTTTCCTGGATTATTGGGGTCTACCTTTGCTTTAAGTTCAAAATTAACAGGCTCGCCTTTCGAGCCATTCATGTTTATTTCGAGCTTAGTTGTGCCAGAAGCCTTGTTGGTCTTTATTACAAGAGCCTCTTCTTTTTCTGCTGATTTGAACTTAATTTTATTAGGAACTATTCTTTTAAAAGAAGAACCACTACCTCTATTTCCAGAAGAAGATTTATCAAAAACGACAGATCCAACCAAAAACAGATTTATTACAAAAAGTATGGAAAATATTAAAAAATGTGATTTAAGCTTCATAATTAACCTCTCTTAACCTAAAACAGAATAAACAGCAGCCATCATGTCTATTGCTTTTTCTCTGATAGAAGCTTCATTTAACGTTGTTGTTTCAATGACTTCTTTTATAAGTATTTTTTGGTTCTTTTCAGCATTGCTAAGGTAGGCTATGTAGTCACCAACTTTTATCTTAGCTCCTGGAAGAGGCGAATAGATTTTATTGGAAATCGTAAATATAGCTTTCAAAGTAATTTTGCCTTTTGATTTATGCTTGCTTCTCCCACGCTTTTTATAAACATATACTTCATTTAAAATCTGATGAAGATTATAATTAACTCTCGTTCCATCTGCCATTGTGGCAGATAAATCCATAATATTGCTTTCGTAAACAGAAAGCCCATGTTTTATTTTTATGCCTTTTGCTCTTATCTGATCATCTGTCAAAGCATTAGTTCTTGACGCTATTGGTGTAAGGTTAGCTGTCAAGGTTATCTTAGAATCGTCTTTCATGTCTTGAGAAATGATTCCTGTTAATGGAAGCAATAAATCTCTGATAATTTTTATATAATTAGGGGTTGTTTCTTTATGTTTGTCATAAAATTCAGAATTATTATACCAGACTATAACAAAATACTCAGCCAAAGTTATGATTAATGCATTGACAACCGTTTTCAAATAAAGATTGCTGTCGTAATTAGGTATTACTATAGATATGATAAAACCTAGAACTACAGGTATAAGACAGCCGTAAGAACAAGCTCCACCACAACCTACTTTACCGAATAATGATTTCTCATAATTTTCTATTTCCTGTTTTTCTTCGTCTAATATAGGCTGGAAATACTTTGATTTTAAGTTTGGAAAAGTATCCTCAATTTTATAACCTACTTTTTCCTTAAAATTTTTATAATCTGTAAGTTCGCTTGTATTATTTTTCTTTTCTTCTTCTTTTGTTAAAGCCACGTTTTTAACTCCGCAAATAAGCTTATAATTTGAATAAATATAACATAAATATAATAAGTATGAAAGTAAAAGCGATTACACAGCCAGGGCAAACGCAAACTTTTTAGCTAATAATCAGTGTTTTAAGATGTAGTGCCTTCCAGGCACAATAATTATATATATCTAATCCGTGGGTATCTTTAGATACCCACGGTTATTAATGTAGTGTCTTTCAGAGCTTGTCCGAAAATTAGGTTTTGACTCCATAATTAGATTATTATAATTATTTTAAAATCCCCCTTAATCTCCCTTTATAAAAGGGGGCAAGGATATTCTCCTAAAAGGGGGTGGCAATCATAAATTTAACAATTCTCTAATCAATAGCCTTAACAGGACATTCACCCTTACAGTCAAAACAGCGAATACAATCGCAACTGTTGATTTCTTCTGGAACATTTAAATTCATTGGGCAAACCTTAGAACATTTGCCGCATTTAACACAAGCTTCTTTATTTATTCGTATCTGCTTTAAACTTATTTTGTTGAAAGGCCCATAAAAAGCTCCTAAAGGACAAAGCCAACGGCAGAAAGGACGTTTAAAGAAAACAGACAAAACAAGCAACAAAACAAGAATGTTTGCCTTCCAAACAAAAAGCTTACCCAACATCAAACGCAAATCTGGCTTGAGTAAAGTTAAGAAAACTCCGCCTTCTAAAGTTCCTGCAGGACAAATATATTTACAAAAGGCAGGACCATCGCTATAGCCGAATTCATCAAGCCAGAAAGCAGGTAAAATAAATACAAATACAATCAGAATCACATATTTTATATATTTTAGCCAATTAAATCCTTTAAACTTCTTTGAAGGAATTTTATTTATAAGATCTTGAAGGAAACCAAAAGGACAAGCCCAACCACAAATAGCTCTGCCAATAAGACTACCAACGAGCATCAAAAAGCCAATTACAAGATAAGGAATAGCATTTAAATCAAATTTACCTTCTGCTTCAGCCACAACGCTCTGAATAGCTCCAATAGGGCAAGCACCAAGAGCTCCAGGACAACTATAACAATTTAAAAAAGGAACACAGCCATTCTTAAGAGGACCCTGATATATATCACCAGTTTTAAAGCCTTTTAAATAGCCATTTCCAGCAATAGTTGAACCAATCTGAACCCATCTTCTTATTTTTAATTCTTTTTCAGGCTTGTCTGTCATTTTATATTTCAAATCCTAATTCTTAATTAACCTATACCTACGCATTGGGTACAAATATTTCTAGCTTTTTCGTAAAACTTTTTATATTCTTCTTTTCCAATTCCTATAAAAACAAGAATTAATGCGAGAACAATGAATATCACAGAAAAAATTTTTCTCTTTTTATTTGTTTTATTTTCTTCCATATAACACCTTTCAACAAAATAATTATATCATAATTGCAAATTTCTCTTATAAAAATCTTCTACTTAATTGTAAACCGTGTTAATATAATAATTGAGAGCTATATAAGGAGTATATAAGTATGAAAAAAATAGCTATTTTTTTGCTCGTTCTCTTTTTAATCCCGTTTACAGCATTCGGTTATTCTGCTAGTGGAAAACCAGAAGCAAAATCTGGCTTCATTTCAGGCATAGCCGCTTTAAATGATATAAGTAATTTTGGCGGTATAGTTATAAAAAATATAACTGTCGCTGACATGCAAAAAGCAGGTTTTGAACTTGCAGACATGGTTAAAGTATCAATAGCAAATCAAAACATTGAATTACCTATAGTAGCGAACTTCAAAGGTGCTGTTGCTGGTTCTATGATGCTTGTAATGCCAGCTAATCCCAGAAGAAATATTTCTTTAGAAGGATCTTATTCTGATTTTGCTAAGGCCAATAAAATTGCAAAACCAATAATAGACAAAGATGGCACTATTATTAAATGGGTTCCAGAAAAAGGCGTAAAATTCCCATTACATATAACAATCACTGTTTCAAAAAAGCAGGGTTATAAAGACGAATATAAGAATTTTGATTTAATCAGAACCTATAAACGTTCAGATTACCCTAAACTATCAGATAAAGATTTTGCCAATTTCAGAGAAATCAAAACAGCAAAAATGGCTGCCGGAAGACTTTATCGTTCTTCAACCCCAATACACACAAAACTTTCAAGAAACTTCTACTGTGACAGATTTGCCAAAGAAGCTGGAGTTAAAACATTCTTCAATCTTTGCAATTCAGCAAAAGAAGCTAAAGAATGCCCAGCATATGCAAAATCCTATTATGCAACTCAAAACGTATATTATTTACCTTTAAATGTTGATGTAACCTCTGATGTGTTTTCAAACGGCATGAAAGAAATAGCCAAAGCCATGCTGAACAAAAAAGTTTTTCCTTGTCTTATTCACTGTGTTGAAGGGCAAGACAGAACTGGTTTTGCTTGTGCAATGTTTGAACTTTTCATGGGAGCTTCTTATGAAGAAGTTGAAGCTGATTATGTAAAAACCTTTATGAATTATTACAAGGTCAAAGAAGGCACAGAACAGTATAAATCAATAGCTAAAAACATCTATGTTAACCTTGATAGAGCTTTCAAAGAAAGAATTAAAGATTATGAAGGCTTTGACAAGAATAAAACCCAGGAATTAGCAAAAAAATATTTCAAATCATTAGGTCTTAATGATGAACAGCTTAATCAGCTTTGGGACAATCTTTCAAAGTAAACTAATCAAGCTGAAAAAATTTTGTTAATTTATCTCTAAAACAATCAAAAAAACTAGCAAAATGAGTTAATGACATATATAATATTTTATATAGTTCACTTTTAAATAGTTTTACAAGGAAAAGGAGTCGAGATGCTTAAAAAGCTCACCCAGGTTTATCATCCAACAACTATCGAAGAAGCCTGCAAACAGTTGTGCGAAGCAAAGTCAGCTGTTATCGCCGGCGGAACAGCAGAAGCCCTGAAAAAAGATGATACTATTGAAACTCTAGTAGATATTACACATATCAAAGAGTTGAATCATTTGAGCCAAGACGCTTCTACAATTAAAATTGGTGCTACTACAACTGTTCAAGACATTTATAAGTCTGAAACATTGAAGGGTATCAGCGGCAATTTTATTAAACAGGTTGCCGGAACTGTTGCAGCAACCGCTTTGCGTAATACTATTACGGCTGGCGGAAATCTAGTTGCTCAGCTTTGGTGGTCAGATTTACCTGTTGCTTATCTTGCCCTTGATGCAGAAGTCGTTTGCCGCACTGGCAAACCCAAACGCACAGTTTCTGTTGTTCAGATTATCAACGACACTCCCGCTAAGTTCTTGAAAAAAGGCGAAATCGTTGCTGAAATACTAGTTCCTTGTTATAACAAAGGAACTGGCTGTGATTTCAGAAAACAGATAAAAACTCATCACGATTATCCAACAATTACTGTTGCTACAAGAATCACCCTTAAAAATGGTATGATTTCTGAAGCAAGAATAGCCTGCAATGCTGTAACTTCTACACCATTCAGATGTCAGGATGCAGAAAAGCTTCTTGTCGGCAAGAAACCAACTGCTGAAAACATCGCAAAAGCAGCAGAAAAAGCAGCTAGTTCAATAAAATACCGTGAAGATTTCAGAGCTTCCAAAGAATACAAACAAGAAGTATTCCAGGTTATGGTTCGCAGAAGTCTTGAAGCCTCTATTGAAGCTGCCAAGTAAGGAGATTCTGATTATGCAGTTAAATTGTAAAGTAAATGGCAAAGATTGTTGCTTTGAAATAAAACCAAATGAAATGCTAGCTGATGTTCTTCGCAGAGAAGGTTACAGAGGCGTTAAAATAGGCTGTAGAGAAGGAAGTTGCGGAGCTTGTACTGTAATGTTTAATGGAAAGCCCCGCAATTCTTGCATTACTCTTGCTGCTTTGGCAGAAGGTGCAGATATTATGACTGTAGAAGGTCTCGGAAATCCAGACAAGCCACATCTTTTACAGAGCTGCTATGTAAAACATGGCGCTGCTCAATGTGGTTTCTGTAATCCAGGTTCATTAATTTCTGCAAAATATCTTCTAGATAATAATCCAAATCCAACTGAAGATGATGTTAAAGAAGCTTTAGACGGTAACCTCTGCCGCTGCACTGGTTATATTAAACGTATTGAAGCTATCTTAGATGCTGCACAGCAGATGAAAAAAACCGCTAAGAGCACAAGAGGTAAGAAATAATGGCAAATACAACCAAAAAGACAACCGCTAAAAAAGCTGCTCCAGCTAAGGCTGTAAAAACAGCTAAAACCACTAAAACTACAAAAACCGCAAAGCCAGCACCAAAAGCTACTAAAACTGCTGCTGTAAAAGCCGCTGCTGAAGCTAAAGCTGCTGCAACATTCATGGTTCATTCTGCACCAGTTAAAAATGTTGTAGAAGATGCTCCTTTGTTTTTTGGAA
>JAEEGG010015569.1_pt1 | contig 15938 bp, 14 predicted proteins | sample 9134161 | NCBI WGS metagenome assembly JAEEGG01 (sample SAMN16246543, study PRJNA631951) | gut metagenome | biome: gut microbiome; feature: rumen; material: CR-attached | host: Bos | place: Iran: Karaj | collected 2018-10
TGCGCCATGCCGACATGGGCCTCGTAGATGAACCGGGCGTTGGCGCTTTCTGAGGACGCGAGCATCTTGCCTGCGGCGGCCCGGACGATGCCGGGCCCTCCCTTTGCGGCAATAACATGCGGAGAGGAATGCCGCCAGCGGTAGGGTTCGGCCGGCTGCCACACCTGGGCCTCATAGAGATCCGTGTTCGGATCCTGCACCACGCGGCGCGCGTAGGCGGGGATGCGCTCGCCCTCGCGCTCCGAGCCGTTCTCAAGCCAGCGGACGAGAAGATGGTAGCGCTGTCCGTGACGAATTGCCGTCTCTGGCCATTTGCCCTCCCATGCGCCGTCGGGCTCGCCCTTGACACGCGAAAGCGCGAAGGAACCGTCCGCCTTCCAGCCGTTAAAGTCGCCGACAAGCTCGACGGACATCGCGTTCGGCGCCCATTCGCGGAAGATCCAGCGGCCTTCGCGCAGATGGAACCCGTAGTACTCGTGGGCGCAGGCGAAGTCCGCGAGAGTGCCGCCACAAGGGCGAAGGGCCTTCTCCCGGGTGCGGAGACGCTTTGCTCGCTCCGCGATTTGCGCCGCATACGGCGCGAGAAAAGGATCGCCAAATGGCGCCTTGGCCCCTAGCCAATTGTTAGCACTTTTTGACATACTGCAAGTTTAGCAGAAATGCGCCCGAATCACCATTTGACGCTGACGATTGGAGGTGGCCACTATTTGCCATCGGCTCGGCGTATGCGGGTAATTGCCGTTTGGGCGTCGCGAGGGAAGAGCGGACCGAACCTGGGGCGCAGCATCTCCGCGAAGACTTTCGCATCGCCGTCCGTAAAGACTACTTTCACGACGTCGACGCAGCTGTACCACCAGAACGTGCTGCGCTGAAATGACATTCTGTCAAAATACGCCTTGTCGTATCTGTCGCATATCCTTTCCAAATCGCCGATGCCGTCGAGATTTTCGACTTGTGGAGGGGGTAAATTGCCTGGGCGTTGTGTTTGCTTCCAGGCCATCGCGGACAGTTCTGATTCAGGGGGACATTTTCCGCGTTCGAAGTATCCGGTTCCAAGGCTGGCAGAAAAACCGCTTCTTGGATTGTAGGTTATGCTGTCTGACCAATTGGTAGATATAGACTCAAACACGATTTGCCGTGAAACGCAATTGCTGGCACCTGGGGTTTGCAGCCATGATAGCGCGGATTCCAAATCGTCGAAATGCATTCTCGCGGATTCGTTTGTGAACATGAGGTGATATCGCGCCATCCCCATTTCACTGTCCGCGTTCGCCTCGCTGAATCTTTTAGTGAGCATCTCAAGCATGTCCCGGGCCGGGTGTTCCGAGTCGAACTCCCTGTTCCTTTTGGCTTTCCCCAGTTCCTGCAAATGCATGGTGTCAGTCGCGGCATCATAGTGGGCAATGGCATTGGTCGTCTCGCCGTATGGGAGTGGAATGGTCATTTTGATGTTGCCGTTTGTGTCCGCCGCCCAAACGAACGGCGCAGCCCACATGAAAGCGGAGGAAAAGCCATTGCCATCCGGGTCGAACGCGACAGTGAATTCGCCGAACATTTCCCCGCCACCCCAGCAGCCGCGATACGAACGCGAGCGCATCATTTCGCGCAATGCGTCGGCGGGGTCCTCAACGTCCTTTGCACGTTCCATTCTCCACCAGTGGTACCAGCGGTTGACCAGAATCGTTTTCGTCTTCGCATCGTACCACATGGTATAGGCATCTGAAGCCTCGTTTGAATGATGCGACTTTTCATCGGCGTCCATGCAGCGGATGCCTTCCATTTCCGCAGTCCAGAGCAAGGCGCCACAAGGAACAGACTTCCCATCCTCAATATAGAATACGCTCCCACTTCCGTCCGCGCCGATGAGGAAGAACGCCCCGTCCGATGTCTCGTCCCCGTCCTCGTCCCGGTCTTCACCCCAGGCTCTTTTATCGCCATCGTACATTCTGCCCTTTACGCGCCAGATGCCGGCGTAGTCGGCGACGGAAAACCTGATTCCGCTTTGCAGGGCGTCTTCGCTTGCCTTGCCGACTTCCGACAAGTCGATTTCCGCGGCGCTTCGCTCGGCTGGCAGTCTTTCCCTCGCAGACCTTGGTTCCAGCAAGACAGGCTTTTTCCCGAAATACCATTTGCTCTCATCAACTTGGAATCCGATTTTCCGAAGTTCTTGCACCATCCAGGAGTCCGGCCGGAAAAGGACGTCGCGCGAATCGCCGGAAGACAATTCCAGATATTCCTCAAACGTTCGGTTGGCGCTTCCAAGCATCCATCGCCCGTCTTTGAACAGCCAGCAAATATAATCGTCGGTCACGACAAGAACGGCTTTTCCCAGTGCGTTTGTCCATGTTCCCCCGAACGGCTTCATGTCTGGCTGGAGTCGTTTTGCAAGCGGGATGGGGGGCGGACATGGTTGGGAATTTGCGGCGGAGAGGTCGTTGCGGCAGAACAAAGCCATCGCCAAAACCAGAAGCAAGCTGCACATGCCTTGGCAACTACGTTTGCCAGCGATTATGAGTGCATTCATCGTTGTGTACTGCGTGTAGAACTCGTCGTTCGTGAGCTTTTCCATTAGGTGCACTCTACTTGAATTCCGCCAGCAGGCAGGAGTGCGGGCGGAGGGTGGCGCGGAGGACGTTGTCGTAAATGGCTACAGTCTCGTCTGTCCAGAAGTTGCGGGCCGAAGCGGCGTTGACGCCGAAGGGTGCCAGGTCGAGCGAGAGTTCGGCCTCGTTGTCCTCCCAGTTGACGAGTAGGACGCGGCAGCCTCCGGGAATCGTCTGGAACCACTTTGAGACGCGATCGCTCTCGAAAAGGTCGACCGGGGTCGGCGCGGAACCGCGCGCGGCCGAGACCGTGCGGCGCACGAGGTCGAGGCCGCGGTCGTTGAGGACGTAGAGCTTGTCGGAGAGGTTGATGGCGCCGCCGTTCATGAGGGCGATGGAGAGGAGGCATTCGGCCTCGTGGGCGAGGATGGTGTCGAACCCGAAGCCCCAGGGAAGGGTGGGGGAGAAGCCGCGCCGCGTATCTTCAGGGGTGACGAAGACATAGAGGCAGCGCAGGCGGCCGAGGTCCGGGTCCGAAACTGTCTCCGGCCCGCGGCAGACGCAGAAGTCGGGGTCGGTAATCCAGACGCGGTTGGAGGCCCAGAAGCGGGCTGCGACTGAAACCGCGTTAGACTTGGTGCAACCCCAGGTCGAATGGATGTCGCTGCCGGCGCGAACCATTCGGACGAGGTCGCATCCGCCATTGTAGTCGTAGCCGCAGCCGAGGAGGTCGGCTTTGCCCCGGATGGCGTCCGTGATTGGTGTCATCAGCTCGCGGATAATCTGCCCGCGAGGAAGTTCGCGGTGGTAGCGCGGGGCTTTGGTCACGGGCATCAGGAAGTCCGTCTTGAAGTAGCCGTACCCCATGTCGGCATAGCGGGTGAAGAGGTCGAAGAGCCACTTCTTGACCGCGGGGAGCGTCGGGTCGATGATGAATCCCTTGCGGCGCATGCAGTCAAAGGAGAGGCAGGGGTCGCCGCCCTCGCTCATGGCGAGCCAGTCGGTCTGCCACTGGGCGATCATGCTGTGCGGCTCGGCGATGCCCGGGCAGATCCAGAGTCCCGGGACGAACCCCATTTTCCGAAGATTGCGCGCGAGGGAGTCCATGCCCGACTTGAAGAAGGGGTTCGGCTCCCACTCGCCGTAGCAGTACTGCCAGCCGTCATCGACGATGATGCGTTTGACATGCTTCGAGAGGACGGGGTCGGAGGCGATGAAATCCGCGTTTTTGAGAACCTCGTCCTCGGTGATCGTCCAGCGGTAGTAGTCCCAGCTGTTCCAGCCGACGGGCTGAGGCTCTGCCGGGAGCGGGGCGGATTGCTGGGCGTCGCCCCACGCGCGCATGGCCTGGAACCCGTCCGTGACGGTGGCAAGTGTCGTCGGCTCGGATGTGAAGCGGCCCGGTTTTGCGAACTCGAAATGGGTGGACACGGAGAAGTCATGGATGGCGTCGCCGTCGACGAATCCGGTGACGAACGTGAGGTTGTCCTGGCGCAAGTCCTGTGTGACGTGCAGCTTGACGTTCGGGAACGAGACCATTGTCTGGAAGACGCTCTCGAACTTCGCCCCCGGTTCCTCGCCGGCCTCGTTCTCAAGTCGTTTGGCGGGGAGCTTGCACGTCTTGCAGCCTCCCATTGAGCGTCCGTGGCTGAGGAGGTGGGTCGCCCCGGCGATTTCCAGCCCGGACAGGGGGAACAGGGCGACATGGCGCGCGGAGACGTTGAGGTCGAGCGTGGCGACCATTGTCACGGACGTGCCGTCGGCAGCTGGTGAGAAGCGCACCGAAACGGGGCCGAACGGCGTTTCGCCTGAGATGATGGCCCTGCCGCCCTCGCTTGAAAGCCCGAGGTTTGAGGCGACGGCGGTTTTGCCGTCGGTCTGCGCGGAGACGCGGCAGCCTGCGAGCCGCAAGCCGGGAAGGTCAATTGAATAGCCGAGGCCGTCGGCGGAAATCGAGATCGCATCTTTCATGTGGAGAATTATACCATGCTTTTTACAAGGCATGCCGCCAATGCAATTTTTTTCTAGCCAGAAGTTTCGCCACATGCTATACTTCTAGTGGAATGCCCCATTGGGATTACGATTTTTTCCTGGAGACAGACACATGGCCAAATTCAATTACATCGCGATGGACGCCGGCGGCAAGGAAGTGCGCGGCTCTGTCGAGGCGTCGTCGCAGGCGCAGGCAATTGCCCAGATTCGCGCGCAGAACCTCTTCCCGACCGCCATAGGTCAGGCGGGTGGCGGCGGCCAGGCCGCGCCGGCGGCCAAGCCCGCCCAGGCGAAGGGCAAGGGCATGAAGATGGAGATCAAGCTCCCGTCAATCTTCAAGCCGAAGGTAAAGCAGAAGGACCTGACGACCTTCACCCGTCAGCTCGCCACGCTGATGGATGCTGGCCTGCCGCTCCTCCGAAGCCTCCGCGTGCTTGAGCGGCAGGCTGTCAACCCCACGCTAAAGGAATCCCTTCATGGGATGGGGGAGGCCGTCGAGAGCGGCAATTCCTTCTCCGAGGCCCTTGCGAACTATCCGAAGATTTTCGACAACCTCTTCGTGAACATGGTGAAGGCCGGCGAGGCCGGCGGCGTCACGGAACTTGTTCTCACGCGCTTGTCCGAGTTCATGGAAAAGGCCGAGAAGATCAAGAACAAGGTCAAGAGCGCGATGATCTACCCGTCGGTGATCCTCTGCGCCGCCATCGGCATCACGGTGTTCCTGCTCCTGACGGTCATCCCGAAGTTCGAGGAGATCTTCACCGACCTTCTCGCCGGCAAGAGCCTCCCCAAGATCACCCAGATTGTCATTGCGTTCAGCAACGTGCTCAAGAACTACTTCCTGTACGTGGCCGTCGGCGTCGCCGCCTTCGTGGTGCTCGTGAAAGTCTGGGCGAAGACCAAGGGCGGACGCCTCGTGATGGACAAGATCGCGGTTTCGCTTCCCGTTTTCGGCACCCTGACGCGCCGCACCTGCATCTCGCGCCTCACGCGCACGCTTGGCACTCTGCTGTCGTCAGGCGTCCCGATGCTCCAGGCCCTCGGCATCGTCCGCGACACCTCGGGCAACGCGGTCTACTACAATGCGTTGCAGGTTGTTCATGACGGCGTGAAGGAAGGCGAGAACATGTCGGGCCTCATGGAGCAGACAAAGGCCTTCCCGCCGATGGTGGTGAGCATGGTGGACGTCGGCGAGGAGACTGGCGCGATTGCCGACATGCTGACGCGTATTGCCGACACATACGAGGACGAAGTGGACAATGCGGTGGCTGGCCTCACGTCAATCATCGAGCCGCTGATGATCATCTTCCTCGCCGTAATCGTCGGCGCCATCGTCATCGCGATGTTCCTGCCGCTGGTCTCGATCGTCACCTCGCTCGGCGGGGCATAATATGGAAGTTTCAGGTCTGTCGCGGCGTCCGCCGCGACAGACAAAACCAACAAAGGAGGCTTATCATGGGAACAACTGGAAAGAAAACGTTCCGCCGAAGCGGCGGCTTCACGCTCATCGAGATGCTCGTCGTCATTGTCATAATCATGATTCTGATGGGAGTCGTCTTCAAGCTCTCCAAGGGGGCGATGGAGAAGAACACCTATGCCAAGGAATTGAAGCGCCTGGCGATTCTCCGCACGCTGATAGAGGAGTTCCACGCGGAGTACAATACATATCCGCCGGTACACGAATATGAAATAGGCGGCAAGATGGTCCAGCCGGTGAATTTCACCGGCGCCTATCCGCTGAATGGCGACGCCGCCGACCTGAATTACTATCCCGGTCATTATAATACCGCGTCGAAATACTTCATGTTCGGGCTTATGTCGGCCTTTGTTCCCAGGGACCATTATTGCCAGCAGGCCTTTAAAGTCGCCGGCAAAAACCACAAGCAAGTCAACGCCCAGTGGACCGGGGAGGGCAACAACGACCCGGTCGACGGCGGGGGGAATATCGTGATCCCCCAAAAGGACAAGGCTTTCACCAAACGTGTCAGACCCATACTGGAGCAGATCTACGACTGCTACAACACATATGTGGAAATTGATCCTGAAAATGGCCACAGCAAGGGCTTTACGACGGCGCTTCACGACTCATGGGGCCATGACTACGTCTACATCTGCAAGCCGCCGCACACGACATACCTGATTTTCTCCAAGGGGCCGGACAACGACTACGACCGGGAGCATCCCGGGGACAGGGCCTCCGAAAAGAACAGGGACAACATCTACGGCAACCTGGGGGACAAGTAGCCATGCGCAAATCAGGTTTCACAATGATCGAGATGATCGCGGTTCTGCTGATCCTCTCAATTCTGGCCGCGGCGCTCACCGCGGGACTTGGCACGGCGCGCAACAGGGCCTGGCGGGCGAAGGCGCGCGAGACCTGCCGCAACATCTGCGAGGCCTGGAACATGTATCTTCTGGACATGCACAAATTCCCGAAACTCGGGGACGGCCAGAAACTCGAGGCGGACAGCAAGAACATGGAGTGCCTTGTCGATTCCAGCAAGAACCGCCTAAAGCGGACCTATCTTGAAATGGACGAAAAGGAGAAGGACGAAGGCTTCAAAGACCATTGGGGGCAGCCGATACGCTTTTCGCTAGACACCGACTACGACGGACAGGTTGTCAATCCATACCCCAATGTCCGCGAGCCGCCCGTGGCGAAGGTCAAGGCCACTTCCATCGCCTGGTCGGATGGCGACCCCAAGCGGGCCAAGCGCGATGACAACCCCATAGTGGTCTGGTAACCTGAGACAACGGCCCAATGGCCGGGAAAGGCGCGACAATGAAGAAAAAGAACGGATTCACACTTATCGAACTCCTCGTTGTAATCGTGATCATAGGCGTTCTCGCCACGCTGGTTGTCGGTGGGGCGAACTACGCGGTCCGCGTCTCGCGCGAAAAGCGGCGGATGATCTCCTGCAACGCCTTGAAGACGGCGATCACCCGCTATCGGACCGAATACAACGAATGGCCCGGCGGCAGCTCTCCCACTAAAAGAGATAATAAAGAGCACACCTTCACCTTCGAGGGCGAGGACAACGCCCAGGTCTTCGGCATGCTTCGGGCCTCCAACAAGAGGGACAATCCCGATGGGATACACTTCCTTGACGAGACGGCCTTCTTCACGCCAGACGGCGACGGCGGCGCCACAAAGTTGAGCGAGACGACGGGCAGCAAGCCCCTGGTGTTCATCACGCGCAGCGGCCGCCAATACCTCTACTTCCGGGTCGTCATAGATTTCGACGACGATGTCGTGACGGTCGACACAATCAAGAACGGCGTCGACCAGTTCTACGACGAGGACGAGGATGAGAAGCTCGATTAGCGCCGACCAGGAGGCGGATGCGCCATGAAAAGAAGCAGCGGATTCACATTGATAGAGCTGATGGTCGTGATCGGGATCATGATCCTCCTCGCGTCCATCGTTGTGACGGGGTCCTTCGGCATGTCGCGCGCCTCCGGCTACATGGCGGCCGAGAACGTCGTCTACAACACGCTGCAGGCCGCGCGCCAGAAGGCCTGCACCGATGGGAAGCGCGTCCTCGTCGCCTTTGTCCAGATCGAGGCGGATGCGAACACGGACATAGACGACTACTCCCTTGTCACCGTCGAGGCGATCGGCACGATATCCGAGGCAATTGACGAAAAAAACCGCACCTACTTCCGCGACAGGGCCTCGGCCCTCTCGCAGTACGCCGGCACCCGAAGCGATGATTCCATCTGGAACCTCGATACAGGGGCCTTCGTGGAGGGGCCGTTCACGAATCTTGATTCAACCGTGAGCGGATTTGAAATCCCCCCGGACGGCTCGGATGGCGAATACAGTTATCCCTCCACGGAGCTGCGCCTTATCCGCAACGAGTCCTCGAACCAGGGGAGGGGCGTCTTCGAAAAAGGCCTGTGGGAGCGGGGCCATGCCTACGGATTCCAAATCGGCGAAACGCAGGAAATGCCAACCGGCTTCAAGCTGGGCGTCAACTCCGTGTCCGGTACGCCAAAGGGATGGCTCGTCGTGTTCGAACCGGATGGCCGGAGTTTCTTCGGCAAGAAGAGCAAGAGCGGTTTGCAAGGCTCCAAGAGCGGCACAATCTACATCTACGAGGAAATCTCCAAGAACAACCCCGTCATGATAGAGGTGAACGACGGGGCCATCAAGGTTAAAAAGGGGAAGTAGCCAAGGGAGGAACAGTATGAAAGCGGTCAAACGAAAAGGCTTCACGCTCATAGAGGTCTGCCTCGTCATGCTTATTTTCGGCGTGGCGGTGTCGTCACTTATGGCCCTCTTCCCCGTTTCGCTCAGGCAGGGGACGCAGGCGGTCTCGGACTCGGTGGTCTCCGCCTTCGGGGATTCGGTCATGAATTCGCTCGCGGGAGTCGCCTCGTCCATGCAGAGCGAGGCGGATTGGGCGACCTGGAAGACGGAGTCGAAATTCAAGACCGCCATCATCAGGGGGGTCAAGGTAGACACTTCCGGCGACAGTCCCAAAGGCGACCAAAAAGGGCAGATAAGAGTGGGCAGCGAGGACAAAATCGAAGATTATCTCGGTCTTGGAAAGAAGGCGAACAATTCTAAAAGCGGACGCATCAACATACGCTACAAGCTTGACATCGCGCAGGTCAACCAGCCGGATAATTACGGCGGGCGGCTCTACCGCGCAATTCTGTATGTAACGGACAACCCGTCCCTGGACTTGTCATACGGGACTGTGTTCGTCACCTACCTGGCCTATCTCGGGGAGGTGCCGTGATGAACTTGCCACTTACCACTTATCACTCACCACTCACCACTCACCACTTACCATTTGTCCGGCGTTCTCGCCGGAGTGGCTTCACGCTGATAGAGATTCTTGTCGCCACGACAATACTTCTGGTCATCGTGATCCTTGCGTCGCTCGTCTTCCAGCAGACGACAGGGGCCTACCAGACGGGAGAGCGGAAGGTCAACGCCCAGGTCGCCCTCCGCAACGTCGTTGGGGCGATGACAAGGGATTTGGCCCTCGCGGTCGACTCGGGCGACTACGACGGCCTCAACAACAACTTCGGCTCCGGAAGCATGACCTTCGTGGCTTTGACAGGCACGCCAGGCAAAGACGCCCACGGCAACGACGACAAGGAATCCCGCACGGCGCGCCTCATCACGTATTCATCCAATGGCAGGCGGACGGAGAAAGCCACGACCTGCACCAGCGGCAAAAACGGCCGTCCAAAATGGTCTACAAAGGGAGACGCGGTAGAGTCATTGCTCTATGACAAGGACGCATACGAGGACGTCGGCAGTTTTAACATGGACTTCGAATACGACTGGCCCGCCGAAGATCCCGAGGCAAAACTGCCCGAACGCATCTACATCCGCGTCGAACTTGAAGGCAGCGGTCAGGCCGCCACGGTCGGCGCCGGTTCCGGCGGTCGCCGCGGATGGGATTCGCCCGACGAAATCTGGGTCGGTGTCAAACCCGGGTCTGAGTAATGAGGAAGCAAAGGCAGGTACCACGATGAACCTTCAAGACTTTCAAGACTTTCAAGACCTTCAGGACTTTCAAGACTTCCAGGACCTTCAGGACGTCCGGCCCCGCCGGAATGGCTTCACACTTGTCGAGATGCTTACGGTGATAGTCCTCATCGGCATCCTCATGGCCGCGGCAGGTCTTTCAGTCCGCAAGGCCAACGAGCTGTCGAGGAACACGAAGGCCGAATCCGAGTGCCGGGAACTTGTCAACGCGCTTCTGGAATACAGGGCCGTTTATCACAAATGGCCAACCAAAAGCACCGGCAAGGAGATTGCCTCGGCGAGTTTTCTAAAGCCGCTTGTCGACCCCACGGACAAGGAGAGCAACCCGCGTGGACTTGTTTTCCTTAACCTGACCCTCACGGACAGCACATGGAACGACCCCTGGGGGCGGCCGTACCAGGTCTACTTCCCCGACCCCAAGGACGTGCAGCGCCCAAAGGCGATCGAGGCTTGCGTTTCCTTCCCGTTCAAACGGCCGCCGGTTCAATAAAGGAGATTCCACATGGCAATGGAAAAAACAAAACGCTCCGGCGTTGCGCTGATCGTTGTTCTCGGACTCGTCGCGATTCTGATGATCGTGAGCGTCACCTTCACCATCCACATGCGGGTGGAACGCGCGGGCGCGGCCAATCTGCGCCACGCGGCGATTGCCCGCCAGTTGGTGAAGGGCGGCCTGGCCGGAGCGCTCATGGCCATAGACTTGAACGCCGGAAACTCGTCCGCTCCGCAATGGTACGATTCGCAAGAAGTCACCTCGCTCACCTATCACCCCCCCTTTTCCAAGACGAGCTACCTTTGGCGGGACACGCTGGTGTCATATCCGACCAACTCGGGGGCGGAACATATTCCAGCCGTCCTGTTCTCCGGCGAAGCGGAGCGGTATTTTCCGGCCGGGCTGGCCTACCGCGGCTATGCGACGAGATACAGCCCCCCGGACAACACTGACGGGAGCAAGTGGAGGAACATCCTTCAGCCGCATTGGATCCCCGTCTTCGCGGACACGGGAAACGACAACGTCATGGGACGCTACGCGTTCTTCGCCCTTGACACGACCGGCATGCTGGACGCCAGCTGCATGACGAACAGCTCCAACTCCCGCTGGATGGGGCGCGACCCCGGCGAGATGGACGTGTCCCTGCTGCCAGATGTGAAAAATGCCCAGGAGTTCGCCAAGGCAAACTCCAAAAACGGGGCATACGAGACGTTGGCCGAATTCAGCGCCATGAACCAATACGTCTCCGATTGCCGCTCGTTCAACACGTTCTCCGACGACCCCGGCCCGACCAACGAACTCGTCTACATCGGCGGGAGCGCCGCCGAAATCCGGGCCCATAAGGACGATATAATCGAGGCATTCGAAAGGTGCGGCCTCACGGCTTCCTCACATGGCTGGGGCAAGAACAAGTACAAGGGTTTCAGCGAACAGGCATGCTGGGCCTACCTCGGCCTCGTCGACTATGTGGACTCCGACGGCAAAATGGAGGTGGACTCCGATATTCCAATCAAGCCATGGGAACGTCCGGCCACTGAGAAAATGCCGTTGCTCAGCGGATTCTTCGCCAAGCTGACAGTCGAGGCAACGCACGAGCGGACAAGGCCAGAGGAAGGCACATGGAACGAGAAGAAACCCCTGCAGGTAAAACTCAAGGCCGATGTGAGGATTCCATTTGTCTACTCGTTTGTCAAGGACATGGATTCCGATGCGACGCTGAAGGGCAAGGCGACGTTGATCGTGAGCGGCCTTTTCGATCCGGGAACCAATAAGAAAAAGCGAGTTATCAAAAACGGATCCCAGTCGAAGACCATGGACGAGGAATTCATCCTCGACAATGTCGCGGTCGATTACACCGACCCATTGAACGTGGTTCAGGAAGGGAGCGACAAGAGCCTCGCCGACCAGCTTAAGCTGACGAGTCTGCGCGCCAAGCTCCAGGTGGGTGGCGCCACCTACATAGGCGGTGAACTCCAGCATTGCTTCCCCGCCATACAAAGCGAGTTCTCCAGAGATGACAGCGCCTTCAGCGAGGAAGGCTACGGCATGGTCGCCGAGATTCTTGGGGGAAGCGATGTTTCGTTCTCCGAAGACACCCCAACCAGCTCGAATTCCAAAACGGACCCGACGACCCATGTCGAAACCCAGACGCGCATCTGGGAGACCAACATTCTCGTCTGGGCCGAAATTGTCGATCCAAGATTCTCAAGCCAGTCGGTTGCCGACTTCGCCGACGAGATCGACGGGGACATCATGCGTTCCTTGTTCAAAGTGAGCCATGTCGATTATGACAATGGCTCAGGACTCCAATTCATTTCTCTCCGCGATCTCAAGAACAGGGTCGATGCTTTCAGCGGCTTTACCGACGCGGAGACGTTTGCAAGTAAGAAGTTCGAAGACGCATGGGGAAAAAACAGGAGAGGCGTCGGCAGTGATTTTGGATGGTATTTCGGCTGGCAATTGGACTTGACTCCGGCAGGAACAGGGCCTTTGGCAGCCTATCTGCTGAAAAACCCCGCGGCGGTCGAAGCGCTCTACGACATGCCCATGGACGGCATTCAAAAAGGTTCCAACGCGGCGGACACGGACATCGCCTGGATAAAGCACCGCATGCATGTGGCGGACGAGCCTCTCCAGTCCGTCGGCGAACTTGGCTACCTGCCTATCGGCATGTGGCAGACAATCCGCCTCTATGACTACTGGGACGACTTCGGGAAGCCGGCCGGCAACAACAAAAAGACATCGCAGGAAATCTTGAAGTTCAGCGCCATTCCGGAGGATGACGGAGGCGGATACTTCCACCCGGTCCTCGACCATTTCTCCGTCATCGAGGAGGATGTCTCCGTCAGAGGGCGTGTCAACCTCAACACACTGAACCAGGACATTCTGGCCACGGCGTTCCACAACATGCCCATTGCCTCGGAGGATGGAAACAAGTCAACGGCGAAGCGGATCGACCGCGGCATTACAAAACGCACCGATATGCATTCTCTCACATGTCTCGCGAAAGCCATTGTCGAGCACCGCAATGATGCCGGTGGCTTCACGAAATTGTCGGATCTGGGATATCTCTTCGGCTACGGCGAGGATTTGGACAATCTGCCAGTGCTGCAAGGCGCCAAAGACAACCAGAAGGTGAGTTATCCGGCCAGGGCCGTCGCCAACGCCGCGGGAACCGCCGCATGGGGCGAATTCGAACGCGAGTCGGTCGTGCGCAACTCGTGCGGCCTCTTCACGCTGCGCGGACAGACATTCATAGTGGTTGTCCGCGCCGAGTCCTACTCCCCGCCGTTCGGCCGCAAGAAGAGCATAAAGGGCGGGACAAGCAATGCATCCAAGACCGCCATCGCGGAGGTCTGGCGGGATTCCATTCCGGATGCAAACGGCAAGCACCCCATGTACGTCAAGTTCTTCAAGATAATCGACGATTAGGACCTTTGGCGCCTTGGACCTCAGCAACATTCGCGTCGTTCTTGTCTCGCCGCTCCAGAGCGGCAATGTCGGTTCCGTCTGCCGCGCCATGGCGAACATGGGCGTCTCGGACCTGTGGGTCGTCAACCCCCGCATCCCGGACAACGCCTGGGAGGACGGCGAAAAGCTGGCCTGCCACGCCGGCGGCATCCTTGAGTCGCGCCATACCGTGGCGACCCTCGCCGAGGCCGTCGCGGATTGCGCCGCCGTCGTCGGGACCTCCGCCCGCGAGGGCCTCTACCGCCAGCACCACCGTACGCCGCGCGATGCCGCGCCAGACATTTTGCAAATCGCAAACAGGGGTAAAGTCGCGCTTGTGATGGGGCGGGAGGACAACGGGCTGGAAAACGACGAAATCGCCCAGTGCACACACCTCCTCCGCATTCCGTCCTCGCCTGAATACGCGTCGATCAACCTTGCGCAGGCGACGATGATCTGCCTCTACGAACTCTACTGCGCCTCCGCGGACTTCGCCCTCACCGACGAGAAGTCACCCCCTGCCGAGGCCTCCGCGCGCAAGCGGCTCTTCGATCTCTGGCGCGTCGCCATGCTCGCCATAGGCTTCATGAAGGAGGACAAGGCCGACCACATGATGCAGGGGTTCCAGCGAATCTTCTCCCGCGGCGTCAAGACCGCGGACGACGCGAACATCATGATGGGCGTTAGGGGATAGGGGATAGGAGATGAGAGATTTTTGCTTTTGGACATCTTCTATCTCCGATCTCGCATCTCCTATCTCCTATCTTATGTTGCCACGGAGGGGCGACATGGTGTAAACTAAAAGGCGTATTTTTCCCCAGCAGCAAAAGGCAATACAATGTCCAAGGCATGTGATTTGACACGCAACAGCATCGTGGCCATAAACGGCGCGCCGTACGTCGTCGAGGAACTCAAGGTCTCCACGCCAAGCGCCCGGGGCGCGGCGTCGATCTTCCGCTTCCGCTTCCGCAACCTCATAACCAAGGCCAAGCTCGACCAGGCCTGCCACGGCGACGACAAGTTCGACGACGTCGACTTCGAGAAACGCGACGTCCAGTTCCTCTACAAGGAGGCCGGCGACCTTTACACCTTCATGGATGTCGAGGACTACTCCCAGTTCACCCTCAACGCCGACGACCTCGGCGATCAGGTCGGATATCTGGCCGAGGACATGGAGGGAATCAAGTCCCTGATTGTCAACGGTTCGCCGGTGGCGATTGAGCTGCCTCCGAACGTCGTCCTTGAAATCGCCGACTGCGAGCCGACGATGAAGGGCCAGACCGTGACTTCGCGCGCCAAGACGGCGACCCTCAGCACGGGGCTCTCCGTTCTTGTCCCGGAATACATCACGGTCGGCGAGCGCGTAAAGGTCGACACGAGGACTGGCGAGTTCCTCGGAAGGGTGTAGCCTCATGAAGACACGAGTCATCGCAGTCGCCAACCAGAAGGGCGGGGTGGGAAAGACCACGACCGTCATCAATCTGGCCGCCGCCCTCGCGGAGCGTGGAAGAACTGTGCTGGTAATCGACCTCGACCCGCAGGCAAACGCGACGAGCGGCCTCGGCCTCGCACCGCAACCCGGCGTGAGCCTCTACCCGGTCCTGACCGGCGCGGCCGACGTCGCGGACATAATCCAGCCCACCCCATACGAAAACCTCAACATCATTCCGTCCGAGCTTGACCTTGCCGGAGCCGAAATTGAGATTGCGCGGCGGGAGGACCATCTCCAAAGCGTGAGGCGGGTTCTTGCCCGCGTTCTGGAGTCGAGCGTCTTCGACTACATCCTCATGGACTGCCCTCCGTCGCTTGGCATCCTCATGACAGCCTCACTTGCGGCCGCGGACGGCATTGTCGTGACAATGCAGTGCGAATACTACGCCATGGAGGGGCTCACTGTAATCACCGGCCTCATAGACCGCCTCAAGTCCGGCGGAGCCAATCCCGACCTCGCCCTCGAGGGCATTCTGATGACCATGTTCGACATTCGGACCCGCCTCTCGCAGGATGTTGTCGCCGAAGTGCGCGAACACTTTGGAAAGGCGGTCTACAATACTGTGATACCACGCAGCGTGCGCTTTGGCGAGGCGCCGAGCTTCGGCAAGCCGATCACGGCCTATGACCCGTCTTCACGGGCGGCCCAGGCCTACCGCGATTTCGCCGCGGAGTTCGACAGGAGGGCCCGTAAAAGGTGAGTTTTTCTCCACGATCCACAATCTGCGGAAGTGGGTTCATGAAAAAAAAACTTTGCCTTTTTTTCGTCTTTCGTTTAATATAATGGAATCAAATTATGGCGTAGTCCGCCCTGAAACGGCGGATTTTCCCAAACTGACAAGAAAGGTTTACCCATGGCAGCATCAAGATTTTCCTATTTTGCGCGCGGCTTGGCCCTTGCGGCAGGCGCGGCGCTCGTTCTCTTCGCGGAATCGGCCTCTGCGCAGGCCGCGCGGCCAGC
>JAEEGG010015570.1_pt1 | contig 15938 bp, 4 predicted proteins | sample 9134161 | NCBI WGS metagenome assembly JAEEGG01 (sample SAMN16246543, study PRJNA631951) | gut metagenome | biome: gut microbiome; feature: rumen; material: CR-attached | host: Bos | place: Iran: Karaj | collected 2018-10
CGGCTTCGGTTTGTGCTATGAGGTCTGTGAGGGGCGTTGCGGCGGCTTCCAGGCTCATCTCTTCTGAGAGGGGGAGCGCGTCGGTCTGCACAGATGCTTTGGCTGCCGAGAGTATCTCGTCGAGGGTGGGCATTGCCTTGTCGATGCAGTAGCTGTCGAAGGTGTCCACCTCTTCTGCCGTGAGAATAAGCCAGTGCTGTTTGGTGTTGTCGTCGTTGGCATCGAAATTCGCGCCGCCTATTATTGTCTGGCTGTTTGCCTTCATAGCGGTTTTCCCGATGATAATCCAATACGACGGGGTGTTGAGGGGGCCTTTCACGAAGTTCTTTCTCGACGGGAGCAGCTGCACGCGTTCCGCCGTGGAGGGTGATGTGCGGGTTGATGTCCTGAACCGCTGGCTGGAACACGTCAGCAGGCGTCCGGTGCCCACGTTGCGGAGCGAATAGTAGGCCGTCTTCGGCGTATAGACGATATTCCAGGCGCAGTTGTCGTCGGCTTGTGCCTGAGCCGCGCTCATCGCTTTCTGCGAGAGCGTTCCGTCCTCGTTGGCATAGAGGTACGAGGTCTCGTTGCCGAAGGTCTCGTCGGTGGTCTTGATGTAGTATTTCGTTTCATCCTCTTGAGCGAAGGTGTAGGCGGGCGATGCGAATCCCACCGATTCGGAGCAGACGAGCCCGTCCTGATGCAAGGCGTGGGTGATGAGGACGTTGCCGTAATAGAGCAGCGTGTTCTCGGGATTGTAGGTGTCTTCGTGAGCGCCGTTGATGCCGTAGTTCAGTCCCTTGTACGACGATACCGGCCACATATGCGTGTTGTCGCCCGTCATATAGGCGCCGTCGTCCTTATTGAGGAACTGAATCATTTGTGTGGCACGCGGCCCGAGCCATTTCCCTCTGTTTCCCTCTGCACGGTAGTTGCCGTCCCACCAGACATCGCTCGTGCCGACGCCAACGCCGTGGTTGGTTTCGTGCAGTACCGTGCCCGTCTGCTGGTAAGAGGCATTGGGGCCTACACGCATGTAGCCGCCATAGGAGCAGTCGGCCGTTTGCGTCTGCGCTCCGTAGTGCACGCTCAGTTTGATGCCCTTGACGGAGGAGAGATTGTTGTAGAGCCACAGGATTTCCTGAATGGCAGAGTAGATGCGGCTGTTCTCGTCGGTGCTGCCGCCGTTGTCGTAATCGGCAGTCACTGCGCCCTTCAGGAGCGTGGGCACCTTCACCACGTCGCCATAGGAGAGCTTGTATTTCTTGGTTATGACATACGGACGCACATAGTACATGGTGCCTGGGGTGAGTTTCTCCATGCGGTATATGTCGCCATTGCTCGAGAAGGTGCGGGTGGAGCGGTTATCGAAGATTGTGGGTTCCGGCTGCTCGCTCCAGCAGAAGCCTTTCTCCAGGATGCCCGACGAGCTGCTCAGCGTCATGCGTCCCAGCAGGATGGTGGCTCCGGCCGCAACATATTGGTTGGTTGTTATCGTGGGAGCCGTGCCTGTAGCGTTCAGGATGCGATAGTTGAGGGTCAGGTCGCTGAGCTGCTTGGCCAGGACACCGATGTTCTCGTCTGTTCCGCTCTCTATCAGAGCTTTCGCCTCGCTTATGCAGGCGGCGAGCTCGGCGGCGCCTTCACCCTCTCCAAGCGCCTCCTCGGCATTCGTGATGAGTTTCTGCAGTTCGGCATGCTCGGCCTCTATGTCCGTGGTGAGGCGTACCAGCCTCACATTGTCGAAGGCCGCCCAGTTCGCGTCGGTCGCGGTCACCTTGAAACCGATGTGCGTCACGCCTTGCAGCACGGTAAAGGTGACGCTGTAGTCATTGCTCGCGGTCACCGTCACCGACTCGTCGTTGGCATACAGGACGGCGCCTTTGCATTCTGCTATCTGCCCCGACTGCTGGATGTTCTGGCAACCGGCCGTCAGCTTGTATGTCCCGACGGGAAGGTACAGGTCTTGGCATATCTCCACATTGGGGAGCTTGCTGCCCGACGACACCCATCTTTCCATATATACCTTGCCGTGTTTCTTGCCGAAACTCTGGTTGACCTGATAATAGAAGCCGTTGTTGACCCATCCGGCAAACCTTGCCTCGAAATCGGGGTTTTCTACATAAGTGTTTGTCACGCTTGCATCTGCCATCATGCTGAGGGAAGAGAGCAGAAGGAAGCTGAAGAGAAGGAGTTTTTTCATGTGTTTTAGTTTTAGTCGGGGGCAAAGGTACGACAATTATTCCACAATTCAAAATTTTGCCAGCCAATAAAATGTTCTCGCACAACGCACGGATGGAAACAAGCCGCCGCCTCGGGGCAAAGCTGTCGTCGCAGTGTGAGCGCTCCCCTTCCGGCTGCGGGAATTCTGAAACACAGTCTGCGTCTGTTCGTACGCAACCTGCAAACGGACAAACGCTACCTGCGAACAGACAGACGCAACTTGCATCCCAAACATCGGACGAAGCAGGATAGAATTGCAAACACGCGGGAACAGGGAAGCCAAAAGGCCTTGAGACACTTTTTTGTGCTCAGTATGGCTTCCATTCACGCTCATTTTTTGTTTGTTTTTCACAGGAAACAATGCATCGCCACGCGTTTTAACAACCTTTAACACAGAAAGGAAATGGAAATATTAAACAAATGTATAATTTTGTTAGCGAGCTAATACTATTTATACTCAATATTGAGGATTCTGACAAAGAAATAGTACAAAATACATTTATTAGTATCATTAAATTTATTAAGATATGAAAAAGTCATTACTTCTCTTCCTTTTAAGCCTGGTTGGGCTTGGAGGAATCAGTGCCCAGACACTGGAACCGACAGAAGAGGGCATCTACGAGATCGGCTCGGCCGAGGACCTCGTGGCGTTCTCTGACTTGGTCAATGCCGGCAATTATGGCGCCAATGCCATTCTGACGGCAGACATCGACATGAGTAGTGTGGAAAACTTCACACCCATCGGCCACTTCGGCAACGCTGCCGACGACAAGTACTACGGCACATTCGACGGCCAAGGTCACAAGATCAGCAACCTCACCGCTCAGTTCCCCGAGGAGAGTGACGTGGGCCTCTTCAACACAGGTGGCGACAACACCCATGTGGTCATCAAAAACCTGTGGCTCGACGAGACCTGCTACATCGAGGGCGCACATCGCGTGGGCTTGATTGGCAACCACAACCACGGCCTGGCTACCTTCGAGAACCTGGGTAACATGGGCAAGGTGAAGGGCAACAGCGACAACACCTCCATGCTCATCGGACGTGCCTGGTCGCAATCCGGCAACGTCATCGAGGTGAACAATTGCTGGACCATTGGCGAGGTGGAGACGCCAGGCGCAGGCTCCGGCCTCTGCAGCTGGGCAAGCGGCTCCTGCACCTACAAGTTCTCGAATTGCTGGACTGCCGCTGAAGTGACTGCAGGCAATCCCGTCGTGGTACGCGTGCAAAACGCAGGCAATCTGTTCTTCGAGAACTGCTATTCGCTGAAGACCGCACAGACCGGCGTAATGAGATTCCTTGAGCAGGACCTCGCAAGCGGTGAGCTCTGCTACACTATCAATAAGGCGCTCAACGAGCCTGTCTGGTTCCAGACGATTGGCGCGGACACCTATCCCGTGCCATACAGCAGCCACGGCCTCGTCTATCTGACCGAAGGTATCGGCTGCGACGGCAGGGCAAAGGGCGATGTGCCTTTCAGCAACACGGACCTGGGCATAAGCGCCGAGCCGGACGCGCATATCATCGTGGACGGCCTGTGCTCTGTCTGCGGACAACTGCCGCTGGCCGACGACGGCTACTATGAAATAGCCAGCGGACAGGCTCTCGCCAAGTTCAGCGAGATGGTCAACGAAGGCATGGTGCAAATCAACGGACGACTGACAGCCGACATCGATATGGAAGGCATCGAGTTCGCACCCATTGGCCTGTTTGGCGACGTCAGTCCGCTGAAACTGAATTACTACGGCACACTGGATGGCTGCAAACACATCATCTCGAACCTGACCATCTCTACGGATGAATGGTACGAGGCCGGCCTCATCAGTCGCGCCTACAACGCTACAGTTAAGGATTTGGGCGTCCTGAACGCCAGCATACGGTCGAACAACCCGCTCGGCCGCATCGGCGTGATTGCCGGCTTCAGCCGCAACAGCACCTTCATCAACTGCTGGTCTGCAGGCACACTGTCGCTCGTCTGCACGGAAGAGGAAGTGGAAACGCCCCAGATAGGCGGCCTCTTCGGCAATACCAACAATACAGCCGTCTGCACAAACTGCTGGAGCACATACGAGGGTGCATTGGGCAACGGCGGCGGCACATTCACCAATTGCTATGGCTACGAAGGCAATCCCAATATCGAGGAGGATGCAGCAAGCGGCGCTCTCTGCTATGCTATGAACAACAGCTCGTTTATCGATGTGAGCTGGTTCCAGAAAGTAGGCGAGGACATCTGCCCCAGCCAGAACGAGGAACGCGGCATCGTATATAAGACGACCTCCGGATTCAGCACCCTGCAGCCCGAGGACGAGGCTTCCTTCATAGCCTTCCGCGACAACACAATCGAGGTTGAAAAGGAGTTTGCGGAAGAAGCAGTGGCTTGCCAGGCTCTGCTCGACGAATATAAGCAGAAGATCTCAATCTTGGACCAGACAGAGACATTCGAAGGCTTCTGCGAGGCATACGGCCAGCTGAGCGAACTGAAGCAGAGCATCGCAGCATCTATTGCCGCATACGAGGCATACGCTGCCACTTGCCAAGCTGCCATCACCTATCTTAGCGAAAACGAGTTCAGCAACGAGACGCGCACCTTGCTGGAGAAGTACCTGACGACAGAGGTCGAGCCCAACGAAACATTCCCCCACGGCTCATATCCTTATATTATGGACTTGCACGAGCTCAACGACCAAGAGATAGCCGCAGAGGCAAGCTATGTGGAACTCATGTTGCAGAAGGCTATCAGCGGCGGCTTCGTTGCCGGCACCGACATTACCGTGCTCATCGCCAACAGCGATTTCAAGGATGAGATGAACGGATGGAATGTTGAATCGACCAACGGCGGCGTCACCACCGGAGGCGAAGGAAGCGTCATGAAGTTGGCTCAAGGCCTGAACACCGTCTTCTCCGCAGAGCAGACACTCAGCGAGATACCCAACGGCATCTATCTGTTCAGCGCCAACGCCTTCACTCGCCCGTTCGGCGACTTCTATTCGCTCCTGAACACAGGCCAGCTCTACCTCAACGGCAACAGCAACTTCGTGATGACCATTGCCGAGGACGTCGTGAAGACGGAAGACGCTCAGGATGGCGTGAACTGCCACCTCACAGGCGAAGGACCAGATGACAAGTTCGAAAGCGAAGTGGAAGGCTATGTGCCAGCATCTCTCGCAGGTGCCTCCTATGCTTTTGGCGGCGGCCGCTATGCAAACTACACAGCGGTAGAGGTTACCGACGGCACCCTCACCTTGGGTGTTCGCAACCTCGGGTCTGGCCTTGAAAACGACTGGATGCCATTCGGAGGCTTGAGAGTCATCTATCTTGGCACGGCAGAAGAGGGCAGCGCTTCGCTCGTAAATGTATTGAAGGGCTATCAAGACCGAGCAGAGAACATCCTGAACTTCATATGGAGCGAAACGGATGGATATGCAAAGTACCCCAACATGTCCGAGGCCTTGAAGGCCGACCTGAGAAGCACGCTGTCCGAAAGCCAGGCCGAGGACATCTCAGGCGAACAGATGATGACCTTCATCAACAAGTTCTCTACGCTGTTTGATGAAGTCTATAACTGCCGCAAGGCATACGTGGCTGTCTTCAGAGCAGCAGAAAACCTGATAGACCAGGCCGAGGTGCTGAAAGACTTGATTGAGTCGGACGCCTACGATGGAGCATGGAGCGCTGCGAGCGAGGCTTTGCAAGCTTATCAGGAAGGTTCCATGACCACCGAAGAGGCTTTGGCAAAGGTGGCCGAGCTGGAAGAGATGACCAATGGTCTCGGAGGCCTGCATAAGGACGAGGATGACTTCTATCTCATCGGCAATGCCCACGACCTGGTGCTCTTCTCTGTTATCGTGAATGAGGGCGACCTTGATGCCAACGCCAAGCTGACAAACGACATTGACATGAGCAGCGTGGAGAACTTCACGGGCATCGGCGTGGCACGCAACTCATTATACACTGGCACCTTCGACGGTCAGGGACACAAGATTTCGGGAATGACCATCAGCTATCCCGGTAAAGAAGATGTAGGCTTCTTCCATATCGCCAAGGCTACGCTGAAGAATTTCTGGCTCGACGAGACGTGCCTTATCGAGGGCAGCAAGGGTGTGGCTCTCGTAGGTTGGTGCAACGGCGACAGCCCCGAGTTTGAGAACATCGGCGTAGCTGCCCAGATAAAGGGCGGCGAGAACACCAGTTCCTTCATCGGTCGCGCTTGGAAGAATCCGCAGTTCAAGAACTGCTGGTCGATTGGCGAAATAGACAACAGCGTAGGCGGCGGCACCAAGTCCAACACCGGCGTCTTCATGGGCTGGTGCAACAACTGGGGAGGCTCCTTCACCAACTGCTGGACTACGGCTACATTCGCCATTGCTCCTGCTGACGGAAACTACCTGACACGTAAGGGCGACAATGTAATCTTCAACAACACTTACTCTCTGTACGGCTCGCAGGCTTCGAGAATGACAGAGGACGACGTGACAAGCGGTGCGCTCTGCTTCAAGCTCAACAGCGACCAGAGTGAAATCGCCTGGTATCAGACACTTGGCGTTGACGCACATCCTGTTCTCGACAGCACACACGGCATCGTTTATCTGGCTGTTGACCAATATTGCGACGGCACGCCGAAGGGCGACCCCGTATACAGCAACACTGCTGGCGGCACTCGCGATGACCACCAGTTTGAGAACGGCATCTGTATGGTCTGCGGTGCTTACGACCCGAATCTTATCATCGACGGTGTTTACCAGATTAGCTTGCCGATCCAACTCGTATGGTTCTCTGATTACGTAAACACCAAGGACAGCTATGCAAATGCGCGTCTCACAGCCGACATTGACATGAGCAGCGTGGAGAACTTCACCCCCATTGGTTTGTATGGCGACAACGCTGAAGTAAAGAAGAACTACTACGGCACATTCGATGGCGCACGCCACATCATCTCGAACCTGACCGTCAACACGGACGGGAAGTACGAAGCCGGACTCTTCGGCCGTGCCTACAAGGCTACGGTGAAAGACCTGGGTATAGAGAATGCCACTATCATGTCGAACGACAAGAACGGCCGCATCGGTGCGATTGCCGGCTTCAACCGCGAGAGCACCTTCATCAACTGCTGGTCCGCAGGCACTCTGACGCTGACCTGCACGGACGAGACTGTGGAATCGCCCCAGATAGGCGGCATCTTCGGCAACACCAACAACACGGCCATTTGCACCAACTGCTGGAGCACCTACGAGGGTGCGCTTGGCACCGGTGGCGGCACGCTCACCAACTGCTACAGCTTTGCCGAGGATCCCGACATCGCGGCTAAGGCTCAGAGCGGCGCCCTCTGCTACGCTTTGAACCAGGGAGCCGGCGAGACCATCTACTACCAGTTGATTGGCGAGGACCTGCATCCTGTCTTCGACGAGTCGCGAGGCGAAGTCATCCTGAATGAAGACGGCACGTACACTGGCATCAAGGAAATCGAGAATGGTAACTGGAAACAGGGAACTGTGGTTTACGACCTCATGGGACGCAAGGTTGAAAAGAGCCAGATCTCGAAGGGTGTCTATATCGTAAACGGCAGGAAAGTCCTTCTCAAGTAACAGAGACTCCGCTTTCGAAGAAGGGAAACCATGCGATTTGAGTTTCCCGACGAAGTAAAGCTATCATGACAGGTGCCCTCACCCGAATGGGAGAGCCCGAACTCAACCCAGAAACGGTGAGGGCAACTTTTATTAAAAAACCCAATATGAATAGCCATTTCCGGGGGTTCCAAACAGGTCGTTTGAAAGGCCTCCACAGAGGGGTCAAAAACGCCGCGTGCGGCGATGGCAATCCCCGGCTGCGGCGATGGCAATCCCCGCGTGCGGCGTTGGGCATCGCCGCAGCCGGCGTTTTCAAGCCCCCCACAAGGCATCTCCTCGGACCATGTATCATGCTCACGAACAAACAGTTATAAAAGTAGATTCATTATGATAAAGAAACTCCTTCCCTTCGGTCAGGCGCAGGCAAGACTTCCTTTCCTGCTTTTCCTCCTGACTTGCACGCTACCCACACGGGCGCTTCGTGTGGAGCATCTGCGTGTGCAGTCCCTCCAGAACCCGCAAGGCGTGGACAACAAGTCGCCCCTGTTTTCGTGGCAACTTCTGTCCGACGAGCGAGGCGTGGAGCAGACGGCATATCAGCTCACCCTCACCTCGGATATCGAGGGACAGTCAGTGGTGTGGGAGTCAGGACGGCTGACGTCTTCCGCTTCGGTAGGCGTGACGGCCAAGAACCTGACCCTGAGCCCCTCTACACGCTACTTCTGGCATGTTACCGTCTGGGACAACAAAGGGAACGAAGCCACCTCCACCGAGACTGCCTACTTCGATACCGGCCTGATGATGACCGGCAGGAATCCCCTTACCCCTGCCATCTGGCTTCAGGCTCCCGAAGAAAGCACGATGGGGGACCTGCCCGGACATTATACTATCGACTTCGACATGTATCTCGTCAAGGGAAGAGCCTCCATCATCTTTGCATGGACAGCCTCCGACACCTACCACATGTGGCAGATCAACTGCCTCGACTACGACAAGCCTGCCGTGAAGCGGCATGTTTATTCGGGCGGCACATCGTCCAATTCCGTAGGCACCATATCGCAATTCCAGAAGTCCTACCTGACAGGACAACTGCGCCACTACCGCATCGAAGTGAACGACAAGGTCATCCGCACCTTTATCGAAAACACATTGGTGGACACCTATACGGACAACTCGGGCCGTTCGCTCTCGGGCGACATCGGGATGCGTGTGTACGGCACTACAGAAGAAGCTTATTTCGACAACATCCTGGTTTCTGCCATCGGTGGCGACGGTCAGACCAGCACCATATTGAGCGAAGATTTCGAAAGCCCTTCGCTTGTCTTTTACAACGCTACAGTAGAAAACAAACAGGGAAGCCAGATGTGCCACATGCAGTCTGCTTCGGGCGAGAACAAGGTCATGCAGTCGCAGACGGCCGGTGCACCTATGTTCCGCAAAGCATTCAACCTCCAGAAGCCCGTCCGGCAGGCCAAGCTCTACACCTCGGGACTGGGCATCTACGATGTCTTCATCAACGGTCAGCGCGTGGGGCATCTCGAACCCGACGGGCGAATCATCTATGAAGAGCTGAAGCCAGGCTGGACAGACTATCGCAGTCGTGTCTTCTACTCCTCGCATGATGTTACCACCCTCCTCGCCGAGGGAGCCAATGCCATCGGCGCAGTCGTCACCTCCGGCTGGTGGTCGGGTGCCATTGCCCGTGGGATATATGGAAATGCGCCGTTGGGCTTCATCGCCAAGCTCATCGTCACTTACGAAGACGGCACTCAGGAAACACTGGTGAGCGACCTCTCGTGGCGCACCTCCCGAAACGGCGCGGTGCGACAGGGCGACATCTATGACGGAGAGATCTACGATGCGCGGCTCGAATCGGCATGGACCACAGCCGGTTTCGACGACAGCCAATGGACTGCTGCCGAGGCTAACAACAATGCCCCGACCAGGGTTGATGCCTTCACCGGCGGCTATGTGCAGCAACTCACCGACAAGGTACAGAGCCTGAAGCGGGCCACAATATATAATAAGAGTAAAGCGTCTGGCACGGACTACGGCACAATCAACATAGCCAGCACCCCATCTTCCGCTCCCTTCAGTTTGACAAAAGACCAGGCCGTCATCCTCGATTTCGGTCAGAACATCGTGGGATGGGTACGCCTCAAGGTGCGCGGCAAATCGGGCAACAGGCTGCACATGCGTTTCGCAGAGATGCTTAACGATACAGGCGAGAAGAGCCGCGGCAACGACGGCCCGGGAGGCTCGCTCTACCTGGCCAACCTGCGCACGGCCAAGGCGGAATGCTTCTACACCCTCTCCGGCAATCCCGACGGAGAAGCCTATCATCCTACTACCACCTTCTACGGATTCCGTTACTGCGAGATAGCTCCGACGGACGACGTGGAGATCCTTTCCTGCGAGGCACAGCCCATCAGCTCTTCCACCGAGGAGACCGGTACACTTTCCACCAGCAACCCTCTTGTGAACCAACTCGTCTCCAACATCCAATGGGGGCAGCGTGGCAATCTGCTCAGCGTTCCGACTGACTGCCCGCAACGCGACGAGCGTCTGGGCTGGAGCGGCGACACACAGGTCTTCTGCCTGACGGCCATGTACAACGCCGACACCGAGTCCTTCTTCCGCAAATGGCTTCAGGACATGCGCGACTCGCAGCGCAGCGACGGCGCCTATTCCACCGTAGCTCCCCAAACCAATTCGCGCATCGGCGCCGCAGCGTGGTCGGATGCCGGAATACTCGTGCCCTGGAGGGTTTACCTGATGTATGGCGACAAGAAAGTGCTCGAGGAGAACTTTCCGGCTATGGAGAAATACATGGACTGGCTGGCCACACAAACCGACGGCAGCTATCAATATGCAGGCGGCACTACGGTCTATGGCGACTGGCTCTCCTATGCCGATACCGACGCACGGCTCATCGCTGTGGCCTATTACGCCTACGACGCACTCCTCATGTCGAAGATAGCCCGCGCCATGAGTCCGCTTCCCATTGGCACCTATGCCCGCAAGGCAGCCGCCTACGAAGCCCTCTACAAGAACATCCGCGAAGAGTTCCGTTCCCGCTATCTCTCCTCCAATCTGCTCTACGCCTCGCAAACTGCACTCCTGCTGGCGCTCAAGTTCGGCCTGTACGAGGGGGAAGCCGAAGAAGCCGACTTCAAGAACCGCCTCGCGAAAGCCATCAAGGACAACAACTATACACTCAACACGGGCTTTGTGGGCACAGGCATTCTGGGGCAGACGCTCTCGGAGTTCGGGCTGACGGACTATGCCTACGACCTGTTGCTGCAACGCAACTGCCCGTCGTGGCTCTATAGCGTGGACCAGGGGGCGACAACCATCTGGGAGCGCTGGAACTCCTATACCCGCGAATCGGGATTCGGACCGGCAAGCATGAACTCCTTCAACCATTACGCCTACGGTGCCGTGGGCGAATGGATGTACCGCTACATGTCGGGCATCCAGCCGGACGAATCGTCCCCCGGATTCCACCATTTCCTCCTCAAGCCACAACCCGACCGCCGCACATATCTGCCCTCGGGACAGTCGCTCATCACATCCGCCAGCGCCACCTACCAAAGCCGCTACGGCACCATCGCGTCGGCTTGGACGGCACCCGACGCAAATTCCCTCGCCTACACCTGCACCGTGCCCGCCAACACCACCGCAACGCTTTACCTGCCTGCACCGAGCAGCGAGGCCGTGATGTACGAAAGCGGCAAGCCTGCCTCCGCGGCTCAAGGCGTAACGCCCATTGGCTACGAGGACGGCTGCCTCATCTACGAACTGCAATCAGGCACCTACCAGTTCTCCACCGACGCTCCCAACGGGGTGCAAGAGGCAAGAGGCAAGGAGCGAGAGGGTGATGCTATCTTCGACCTTGGCGGACGGTACCTGGGAGAAGCAAAGAGCAAGGGGCAAGAAGCCGGAAGCTGGGGAGCCAGAAATTCCTCTCGCTTTCACGGCATATATATCACAAACTCAGGGAAAAAGACCTTGGTAAAATAAAGGAAAAAGGACTGCCTCAGCAGGTCCGGGAAACCCCTCTGTAGGGGCATCAAAAACGCCGCCTGCGGGGATTGCCAACGCCGCACGCGGAAATGGGCAACGCCGCACGCGGGGATTGCCATCGCCGCAGGCGGCGTTTTTACACCCTCCTGAGGGCATTCAGAAACGGCCTTCCCGAGGGATGCCATAATCGGCAATTGAAAAAGATAAAACCTTATTTTCCAATAACTTGCAAAGAAGCCGTCCATCATATTCGGCTCCTCCCCTCTCTCTGTCGTCCTCATGCGAGAAGGAGGTTCTGTCCCTGCGCTCCATTTTTATACCCGCAACATCAGTCCTCCGGCCTCAAGCCCATTTTTGCCGATGCCGCATTTCTGAAAATACAGCAGCATTTTCGCCGATTGGCTATCATTTTGGCATCATTTTGGACAGGAAAGCCTTAAAATTTCTTAAAATACATGTCGGAATAGGAGATATTGAACACATCTGTATGCCTTTTGGGTTAGGGCACAAGTCCATAATTCCTATTTTTTTTGTACCTTTGCCGCGTGATTTTGACAAATCACACGGCGAGCCTGCTCTCGCTCGGCAATTCAAACGGATTTGATTGCCCTCGCTTAACCGCAGCCTTTGCCGCGCAATTTTTAAGATTATAATAAGTAAGATTGTATATTCTATGAAAATCAAATCATTTCTCATGCTCCTTGCTCCCAGCGCCCTGCTTCTTATCCTGGGTTCCTGTGGCGGCAAGCAAACACAACAACAGATGCCAACTGCCAACTTCGAGACAATGAAGGTTGACACCAAGGATGTGACTATGAACACGAAGTACAGCGCCACCATCCGCGGCCGGCAGGACATCGAGGTCTATCCGCAAGTGAGCGGTACGCTCTGGAAACTCTGTGTCACAGAAGGTCAGAAGGTTGCGAAGGGACAGACACTCTTCATCATCGACCAAGTCCCCTATCAGGCTGCGCTGAACACGGCTGTGGCATCGCAGGAAGCGGCGAACGCCAGTCTGGCAACCGCCCAGCTGACCTACGACAGCAAGAAGAAGCTATTCGACGACGGGATTATCAGCGATGTGGAACTCCAGACGGCTCACAACACGCTGCTCACCGCTAAGGCTCAGGTTGCCCAGGCAAATGCACAGGTGGTCAACGCAAAGAACAGCCTCAGCTACACTGTCGTGAAGAGCCCTGCAAACGGTGTGGTAGGCACACTCCCCTACCGTCAGGGCGCTCTGGTGAGCAGCAATATGTCGAAGCCTCTCACCACGGTGAGCGACAACACCCAGATGTATGTCTATTTCTCCATCAGCGAAGCCCAACTGCTGGCCATGACTCGCGATAGCGGAAGCAAAGAGGCTGCCATCGGAGGGATGCCCGACGTGAACCTGCTTTTGGTGGACGGTAGCGAATATCAGTACAAAGGCAAGGTGGAAAGCGTGAGTGGCGTGGTGGACCGCAGCACGGGTACAGTGCAGGTTCGCGCCGTCTTCGACAATCCCGACAAGCTCCTGCTCAGCGGCAGCACGGGATATGTGGTCATCCCCACTACCTTCAAGGACAAGATCGTGATTCCCGTGACAGCCACAGTACAGATGCAGGACAAGTTCAAGGTTTACATCGTGGATAAGGACAACATTGCCCACGAACAGCTCGTCACCACAGAAACACTCTCCAACGGCAAGGAATATGTGATAAAGGACGGCCTGAAGGTGGGCGACGTCATCGTGTCTGAAGGAGCCGGCATGCTGAGAGACGGTCAGAACATAAAGCCCAATAAATAAAAGGAGAAAAGGGGAAAAAGTGAAAAGGTAAGAACTTCACTCTTCAACTTTCCGTTTTTTTAATTTTTCAACGCTTTAACTTTTATATGAAAGGTAATATCTTTATCAAGCGACCTGTGATGGCCATCTCCATAGCCATCATGATTCTCCTGGTCGGCTTCATATCGTTCAGTTCCCTGCCTCTGGAGCAGTACCCCGACATCGCGCCGCCAACGGTCAGCGTCTATACAACCTACACGGGAGCAAGTGCGGATGCCGTGATGAACGCCGTCATCCAGCCACTCGAAGAGGCCATCAACGGCGTGGAGAACATGCTGTACATGAGCAGTACGGCCACCAACGCAGGCTCCGCCACCATCAATGTCATCTTCAAGCAAGGCACCGACCCCGACATGGCGGCCGTCAATGTGCAGAACCGCGTCTCGAGGGCGCAAGGCTTGCTGCCCTCCGATGTGACAAGGGTGGGCGTGCAGACCATGAAGCGCCAGACGTCTTTCCTGCAGATCGACGCGCTGTGCAGCGAGGACGGCAAGTACGACGAGGACTTCATCTCGAACTACCTCGACATCAACGTCATCCCGCAAATCAAGCGTGTGGAGGGCGTGGGCGATGTCATGCTGCTGGGCGGCACATACTCGCTGCGCATCTGGATGAAGCCGGAACTGATGGCGCAATACGACGTCATTCCCACCGACATCTCGAACGCTTTGGCAGAGCAGAACCTGGAGTCGCCTGCCGGACAGCTGGGCGAGAAGCCCGTGAACGGCACGCATGGCGACGGCGTCGAGAACTACTATCAATACACCCTGAAATACAAGGGACGTCTGAAGGAAATCTCTGAGTTCGAGGACATCGTGATACGCGCCAATCCGGACGGCACACTGCTTCGGCTCAAGGACATCGCCGACGTGGAGCTTGGTGCTGTCAGCTACGCCTTCCACGGCGAAGCAAACGGACATCCGGGCGTCACGTTCCTCTGCTTTCAGCTGGCTGGTGCCAACGCTAAAGAGACCAACGACCGCGTCAGCGCCAAGCTGGAAGAGCTGAGCAAGGACCTGCCCAAGGGCATGAAGTTCATCAAGATGATGTCGAGCAACGACTTCCTTCTGGCCTCCATCGCGAATGTAGAAGAGACGCTGCTTGTTGCCATCCTCTTGGTGGTGCTCGTGGTTTACTTCTTCCTGCAAGACTTCAAGGCGACGCTCATCCCCTCTATATCTATTATAGTATCCTTGGTAGGCACGTTCGCTTGCCTTTCCCTAGCAGGCTTCACGCTCAACCTGCTGACGCTCTTTGCCTTGGTGCTTGCCATCGGCACGGTCGTCGACGATGCCATCGTGGTTGTGGAAGCCGTGCAAGCGAAGTTCGATGCGGGCTACACAAGCCCCTACGAAGCGACCAAGGACGCCATGAGCGACGTGACGATGGCCGTCATTTCCTGTACCTTCGTCTTCATGGCGGTGTTCATTCCCGTCAGCTTCACAGGCGGCACGGCCGGCATCTTCTATACGCAATTCGGTGTGACGCTGGCCACGGCTGTCGGTCTATCCTGCGTCAGCGCCCTTGTGCTTTGCCCTGCGCTCTGTGCCATGATGATGCGCCCGGCAAGCGAGGAGCGCCGCAAAGGCTTCTTCGGAGCCATCAACTACCGTACTCGCCTCGCTTATGAGGCAACCTATACGGCCATGATGGAGAAGTACGCAAGCGTCTTGCGCCGCATGGTGTCGCGTAAGGTAAGGTTCTACGTATGCTTCGGCGCCTTGGCCGTAGCCATTGTCGGCGTGCTCTTCTTCGGCAGCCACCTGCCAGGCGGACTCGTTCCAAGCGAGGACCAAGGCGTCTGCATGATGAATGTGAGCGCCGTTCCCGGCTCAAATGTGGCCTCGACATACAGCGTGATGAACAAGGCGCAGAAGATTATCGAGGAAGTGCCCGAGGTGAAGGACTACACAAAGGTGGCAGGCTACGGCTTCATGTCGGGCCAAGGCACCAGCTACGGCATGTCCGTCATCCGAATGAAGCCTTGGGGCGAACGCCAATACGGCATCGGTTTCGGCATTGCGACGCTTGCCCTCCTGGCATTCATCATAGCCTTGATAGTCTTCATCAGAGGCATCATCAAGCGGAAGCACATTGGCAAGAAGGCTTTGGCACTTGGCATCATTACAGCCTTGGCAGCCCTTGCCCTCCTGAACTACCACCCGCTCGACAACATGATGAGTTCGAGCACGATGGTGGCCAACGCAAAGCTCAACGCCCGCCTGCTGAAAGAGATACCCGAGGCACAGTGCTTCGTCTTCGAGCCAGGCATGATACCCGGCTATGGCATGGGCTCCATCGAGCTGCAGCTCCAG
>JAEEGG010015571.1_pt1 | contig 15938 bp, 14 predicted proteins | sample 9134161 | NCBI WGS metagenome assembly JAEEGG01 (sample SAMN16246543, study PRJNA631951) | gut metagenome | biome: gut microbiome; feature: rumen; material: CR-attached | host: Bos | place: Iran: Karaj | collected 2018-10
CAAGTTACAAGTTACAAGATATAAGTTATAAGTTATAAGTTATAAGTTATAAGTTATAAGTTATAAGTTACAAGTTATAAGTTACAAGTTACAAGTTACAAGTTGCAAGGGTTATAAAAGTTGGAAGTGTTAGAAAAGTTCATCTTTCACCTTTCACTTATCACTTACCACCCATCACTTATCACATATCACCCAAAGCTACGCTTGGCTCAGGCTCTCTTCCAGCGAACACCGTCTTTGGTGTCTTCAAGGACTATTCCAACAGATTTAAGTTTATCTCTGATGGCATCAGCCTTATCATATTTCTTCTGAGCCTTCATTTCTTTACGGAATTCGATAACCATATCCATAATCGGCCCTAAATCTATATCCGAACTTGCTTTCTTGTTTTCTGGAAGAATACCAAGAATATCGCCAGCCCAAAGTTTAATAACAGTATAAACCTTTTTGGCTGCTTCCGAAGAAATAGAACTTGAACCAATAAAGCGGTTAATATTTGTAACAAAAGAATAGATGGCAGCTATAGCCCCTGGAGTGTCAAGATCGTCATCAAGACAATCCTTAATTTTTTCGTTAACTTCATCAGCTAGTTTTATAGCCTCACCATCAGCAACACTTGCTCCAACATTTTTATCTATAAGTTCTAAAAGTTCATTCTGTATTTGAGATAAGCGATTAATTCCGCTTTGTGTTGCAGATATGGCTTCTTCTGTATAATTGCTCGGAGAACGATAATGAGTGCTTAAAATAAAAGCTCTGATTGCTTCTGGAGAATGCTTAGAAAGCAAGTCTTCACAGGTCTTGAAATTACCTAATGACTTGCCCATTTTTACGCCGTCTACAGTAACCATATTATTATGAACCCAGTAGCGGCAGAAAGGAACTCCGTATAAAGCTTCAGATTGCGCTATTTCACATTCATGGTGAGGGAATTTGTTTTCCAAACCGCCGCCATGAATATCAAAAGTCTGACCTAAATACTTATTAGACATAACAGAACATTCGATATGCCAACCAGGATAACCTTCGCCCCAAGGTGAGTTCCATTTAAGTATGTGACCAGCTTCTGCTTTCTTCCACAAAGCAAAATCTCTTGGATTCTTTTTGTCTGAGCGTTCTTCAACACGAACAGCTTCTTTTTGTTCATCTAGCTTTCTGCCTGAAAGCTTGCCGTATTGAGGAAAAGATTCCACATCAAAATATACGTTACCATTTTCAGTAACATAAGCATGACCTTTTTCGATGAGTCCCTGTATTGCTTCTATCTGTTCAGGAATATGCTGACTAGCTCTGACATAAAAACTGGGGTGAGCAAGACGAAGTTTTTCCATATCGTTCATATATTGTCTTGTCCATTTGTCAACTATTTCCCATGGGTGCACCTTATCTATACGGGCCTGGCGCTGAATCTTGTCTTCACCGTTATCACCGTCATCCGTTAAGTGACCAACATCTGTAATGTTCTGAACATATCTGACTTTATAACCAGAATTGCGTAAATGCTTTGCTAAAACATCAAAGGTAATATAGCTTTTTGCATGACCAAGATGAGGTGGGCCATAAACAGTCGGACCACAAACATACATTCCAACATAGCCTTCTTCACGAGGTTTAAAAATTTCCTTCATTCTTGACATTGAATTATAAAGCATTAAAGCCATATTATCCTCCGATTACTTATTTAGAGATTAGGGCATTATTATCTGTTAATTTTTCAAAAGAGAATAATATCACAGCTTATATTATTTGGTTAGTTTTTTATTTTTTTGTTTGTCATAAAAAAGCAACCAAATTGATTGATTTATACATAAAAAAAATAATTAAAAAATAGTTAACTCTTTTAAAATATCTGTCGATGAGATAGGTGGAAAATTAGAATACCTGGAGGGTATAGGAATGCTTATCTGCAAAAAAGAATTTATCGCAGGGTTATTAATGGCCGCTATCTCTGTTTCAGCCGTCACCAACATATCATCACTTTATGCCGTTGAAAGAAAATATGCATCAGAAGTTGAATTCTCTCAAAGAATTGGATTATTTGATTCAGAACGCTTAAGTGAAAAAACACTCAAGAGCAACATCGCTGAAATAGCTTTTTACAGAGGCCTTAACCTGATTATGGTAATTAAAGGCATAGTAAAAATCTTTAATACGCATAATCTCGAATCTCTGGGTATTACACAGACTACTTCTCCTATGAGCAGCTTAACAAGACAAAAAGCTGCTGAAACAATTATGAGAGCAATGATATATGCTCAGAACAAGGGAATGTTGAATATTCCTGAAACCACTAAGAAAAGAGCGTTCAGAGATTATTCTCCAGAAGAAAAATATCAGGAAATGATGAGTTATGCCATTGAAAAAGGCGTATTCAAAGGCATGAGCAGAAATAATTTCAAACCAAACAAGAAACTCAGCGTCAGAGAAGCTTTGAATTTCTTAAAGAACCTTTATGAACTTGAAATGCAAAAACCTAGTTCTGCAATTAACGAAAAGAAAACACCTGCTGCAGTTAAACCTCAGACAACAGTAAAACCACAGGTTAAAACAGTTTATATTGAACCAGACATCACAAAATTCTTTAACGATATAACTCCAACCAATCCTTTGGCTGAAACGATGAAAAAGCTGATCAATGCAGGTGCATTCAATACTGTTGATTTAAATCACGAATTGAATCTTCCAAAAAGTATTAAAAACAGTGATATGATGACAATCTGTAAAGATATGCTCACAAAAGCAGGAAAAACAGATATGATAGACAGAATATCAGAAATTGAAAATTCTGTTAATGAAGACGATGCTCTTACAAGAAACAGCTTAGCCAAACTAGGTTCCGTAATGAGCGATGCTTATCCTCATAAGGATTATAATATAAGAGTAAAATACACTGATGTAAAAGAAGATTCAGATGTTGGCAAAGCTCTTACTCATATTGCCAAAGCAGGTATTAAGATGGGTTATTCTGATGGCAGCTTCAAAGGAAATGAAAAAGTCAGCCGATATGAAACCTTCAGCCTTCTTGGTATCCTTGTTGGCGATAATGTAGGTTCAAAAATCAAAGTTGAAAAAGTAGTTAAAACTCCTGTTCCTGAAACCACAGCAAAAACAACTGAAGAAAAAGTTGTAGTAAAAGAACAGAAGCCTCAGATTGAAAAGAAAACTGCACCAAAAGCAGAACAAAAAGCAATCAAATATGAAATCAATGATTCTACAAAAGCCTCTAAAATGGAACAACAACTTAGAGACAAATATGATGGTCTTACTTTCCAGCAGAGAATTGAAATGCGAAAGAAACAGTTCCACAAGATTTTGAGCCGTGAAAGTACAGCAGAATAACTATTAAAAAGACAAAGCCTGCTTTAAGCGAAAGCCATATCAATGCTTGAAGCAGGCTTTTTTCATGTCTGGAAGTAGTATCAATGTTTGAATTATGGCCATGTTTGTGTTGATGCTCATGATTACGATGTTCTAAAGTCTTTTCTTCACCAATTAAAGAATAATTTTCTTTCTGAGAAATGTCCTGTTCTATGGATTTTAAAGGTTCAAAAATCCCTGTTTGCTTATATTTTAATAAAAGTCCGGCAAGAATATCGCTGCTTCCCATAAGACTATTATTACTGTTTTCCCAAGCTTCTAATGCCTGATGAGGTTTTTCTAATTCCCAGAAAATTCTAGCTTTAACAATATAATAGTTTTCCAATTTAAAAACAGGGTCAGGGAAATCACCAGTTTTTATATACTTTGATATAGCTTTATCAATATAAACAACTGCTTTTTCTAAATCTGTCTTACGGTTTTCGGAACTCTTTGATTGAGCAAACAAATAAATAAAAGCCGCAGAAGCATATAGTTCATGAAGATATTTTGAATTTTCACAGTTATAAAAAGCATCTTCAAGCAAGCTTAAAGCATCTTCTCTCATTCCTAGATGATAAGCATAATTACTGGCTAAAAGACGATATGGAGCAGTTTCTTCAGGACAAAGAGCTATAACAAATTTTAAATAAGGAATAATATCTGTATTCCCTGCGTATGACCCCGCAACAAAAGATTGTCTTGAAATAACAGGGCCTTTATGCATAAGATGGTCAGCTTTTTCCCAGAATCTAGCCGCAATAAAAGCACGTAATCTTTCAGGAAGAATCTGTAAAGCATCAAAGCTACGCCTATAATTTTTTTTATTAGTCTCTATAGGTAGAAAATTATGAAAAACTAAGCTAAGTAGTAGAAAAAATATAGATAAAATTATCAGCCTTTTTGAACTCATAAGTCTTTCTGCCTTAATACCAGACTAGCCAAAGTGATATAGAATAAACTTATAAAAGCAGAATAGGCTAATAGCAGCAAAAAGGAATAGGCATCTCCGCTTTCTAGTAAAACATCGAACATTTCAGCATCTGGGAAGAAAATCAACAATATTTCAGCAACCCAGTAATTTAAAATTGTCTTAATATAAGACAAGGAATGAGACATAAAGAAAAAAGGAAGCATCATTCCAACAGACATCAACCGGCTTAAAAAAGTAGAAAAAAACACAAATACAGAAAAAAATACAGAATACTCTAACCATACCAGGAAAGCTGCTTTAAAAGAAGACAGCAAAAAACTTCCAGAAGTAAAATATATAAGCAAAGATAATAATAATGAAAAAACCCCTAATACAAAGATTAACACAAAACTGACACCGCAGAATTTGCCTAATGGAAAGAGTATCCGCGAATTTTGACGGCTAAAATAGAACCAGGGAGTTGTCTGTTCGGTAGGCCAAAACAGATGTTCAAAGCTTAAAACCACCATAATAACTACAGCAAGAAAAGCCATAAGGCCACCACCTGCATCTAATACAAACCCTGATTGAAAGCCAGGATTGGAGGCTTCAAAAAGCCATGCGGCCAAAAGCAAAGGAAGCATTATCAACAAAGAAGCAGTAATTACATTTTTTCTTAAGGAAGAAACAACAACGACCCTAGCTATTTCGTAAACCTGCTTAAGCATTATTGCCTCCCTGCTCTATGAGAGAAGCAAATCTTTTTTCCAAGGCTTCAAGATTTGAATCATTACAAAAATCAGCTAGAGAACCGGAAAAAATAATTTTGCCTTTGTGAGCAACAGCTATTTTATCACAAAGTTCAGGCAAATCAGCTAACATATGAGTAGTAAAAATAATAGTATGCCCCTCTGACTTCAACTGCTTTATGGCAGATTTTATAAGTTTTCTGCCTAATGGATCCAAACCGCTGGTAGGTTCATCAAAAACAATGACAGAAGGTTTATAGACTGTAGCGGCAGCTAATGACAAACGCTGACGATTTCCTTTAGAAAGAGTAGAAACAAGTTTGTCTTTCAAACCTTCTAGTTCAAACATTTTCAAACTTCTATCTAAAAGTTCTGCCGAAGAATTGATTCCGCTTAAACGACAAGAAAGATTCAAAACTTCTTTTACAGAAAGATAATTAGGTAAATCAGGAATCTCTGGAGCAAAACCTATTTGAGCAACAAGAGAATCTGAAAAAGAAACTTCAACTTTTCCTTCATCAAGTTTAATCAAATTAAACAAAGCTTTTAATGCAGTAGTTTTTCCTGCACCATTTATACCAGCTAAAGCCAAAACCTCATTATCGGATACTTCTAACGAAAATCCATCAAGAGCCTTAATATTTTCGCCAGTTTTGGTCTTATAAGTTTTTTTCAGATTATCAAATTTAATCATATTCGTGTAATAAGAACAAAAAAACATTTTAATATTTTTGAATTTTACTAAAAACTTGACACTAACTCAATAGACTTTCTATAATTCCAACTATGAGTGATTTTAATTCTGAATTTACAATTAAGGATAATATAGTCGTCGTTAAGACCCACGGATACCTCGATGATGCGGGAGGCCAAGTATTACGTCAAAAATGTAGTGAGCTTATCGACAAAGGTAACATTTACTTCGTTTTCAATCTCGAAGGAACACCTGTTATCAACTCAACCGGCTTGTCAATGATTCTGGACATACTAGTTCAGATAATAGATTACAGCGAAGGTGAAGCAGCCATTTGCGGTCTAACTTCTCTAACCCAGACCGCACTAAAAATGACCGGTGTTTTGACTCTCTGCGAAAGTTATCCAACAGAAGACGAAGCTATCGAAGCAATAAAAGAAACTATTGGTTAATCTTATTTGAATAATAACCAAATTTTAACTATACTTGTTATAGTCTATTAATTGGAGAGTTTGTTATGAATAAAAGATTATGTTTTTCATGCATACTCTCCTTATTGCTTTCACCTGTTTTTGCTGCCAGAGATCTTGATCTTGAAAAATTAAAGGAAAAAGCAAAAGAATACAGTAGCAGCAAAGGCGGCGATTCTTCAAAAAAACTAGAAGATTTAGCTGTTGAACCTCCTAAGTCAAGATTCATAGATTCAGCCACCAAAAGCTTGTCAGAAGAAGACAAACGACACATTCTCGTTCATATGAAATTGGCAAATCGTCATTTTTCAAAAAAGAACTATGATAAAGCCAAAGAAGAAGTAAACAAAGTATTTGAACGAGATCCTTCACACTCTGGCGGTCATTTTATGTTGGCAGTTATTGCAGGTCGCATGAAAGACCACTTGCCTGCCTGGTATCATATAACCGTTGCAAAAGAAAAAGATAGTGGAAACAAAAAGATAGATGATTTCATAACCAAATTGAAAACAGTCTCTTCTGAACCAGACTCACCTCAATGGATACCTGGTATTTACAACGGTATAGAAATAGACGCTTCTGAAAGAATCTTTGATTTACTAGAAAAACTTCTTTTAGATGAATGCAGTCAGAATATTACCTCTATAGAATCATCAGATTATCAAAAACAATCTAGCAATAAAACCAACATAGAATTAACCTTTAAAGCGAGAGAGTCTCTTCCCGGAGACAAAATAATCAGCAATCTACAAAAATCAAACAAATCAGGAATAAAAACAGAAGAAAACAGTTCTAAAAATCTAAAACTAACAGTTACTCTCAATTTGAATAGCGAAAATCCAAATGCAAAACCTATAAAGGGAATCAACGATTTTATTAATGACCTTACAGAAGAAATGTCTGAAATAGCTATCAGCAATACTGAAGAAGGTGAACCAGCCAATGGTTTTCAAGAAATAATCTATGAGATTTCTGTAAGAGATTTCACGTCATTAAATAAATTCATGAGAAAAATATCTCCCTTTGCTTCAAAATTTATTTTGCAGAATATGGATCTAGCTTATGTTCCTGGTACCCAGTCAACTATGTGGAAAGCTAAAATCAAGGTCATTTATAAAGTTTAAGATACAAGATATAAGATATAAGATACAAGATACAAGATATAAGTTACAAGATATAAGTCACAAGATATAAGTTACAAGATAGAAGATTAAAGATTAAAGAATTATAAATAGACAACGTGAGTTGCCGTCCCACGACAAAATATCCCACAGCAAAGCATAACTTTAGTCTTTTTTTGGTCTTTTATTAAATAATTGTTATAAATTTCATAATTTCAGACGACCTTTTACCTAAGATAGGGTAAAAGCTTGTGTTAAAAAAAGTAATTAAACAATTAATAATCTTAAGCTGTACATTTAAAATAATAGGACTCTTTTTCGTCTTTAATCTTCCCACAGCATATGCAAAATTTGACCAAAAAAGATTATATATTACCAACATAGCTATACCCACAGGAATGGCCGCTCTAAGAGCTCATTTCGAAGGAACTTCCATAAAAAAAGCTATTATTCAGTCTATATTTGGCGGATATATAATGCAGGAAAGCATGAAAAGAGCAGCAAAAATAGAGGAAAAAAGTGCCCTATATTCCTGGGAAACCAAATTAATGTTTAATTTGGGCGCTTCACTCTGCGAATCTGCCGGTTATAAAGACTTTACCTTTAAAATGGATGTGGGCCCTGTCTGGATAATAAATAAAGGAAATGATATAAAGTTCAAATTTGGCATAAATGGTGTTATGGCACCTATTCTTCATTTAACACAAGGGTCTAAATTTGATTATAAAAAATCTTTAAAATATGGAACAATGGTTTTTGAGAAGAAACAAAAAAAGAATGGGAATCTTTATGGTTCGAATGCCTTAGCCTATAGTACAGCTAACACTTTCGTAACAAACCACGATGGCAATCACAGTGGTCATGAACTAATACACACTTATCAATATAGAAGAAACTGTCTGTATCCAATTCAAATAGGAGACTACTGGCCTGAATTTACAACAAAGTATTTTAAAGAAGATAAATGGGTTGATGATACCGGTTGGTTTTTGAACTGGAGTTTACAGTGCGGTTGGGCTAGTTGGAGGAATAAAGACAAAGACTATGATATTCCATTAGAACAAGAAGCCTATTATATGGAAAGATACCGAAAAAAATGGGAACCATAAAACAATTTAAAGCCCTATTTTTAATAAGATTAAGACTTCTTTATAACACAATAAGAAACAAAGCCGGTTTAGGGAAATTAATCGGCATGAGTTTTGCTGCTTTTATAATGATAATAGCTACGGCTTCAGGAGCCTCAGACATTTTAGAAGCCATCTTTAAATTACCTTTCGCTAATATTATAGCCAAGTGGTGCATCGGAACACTTATCATTTATGCAATATTCATAGTATTTACAGGTGATCTGGTATCTGGCCACACATTAAATACGGGGCAGATGAGTTCTGACTTTAACTATTTATCAACTCTGCCGTTATCTCCAACAATTTTAATACTAACTAAGGTTTTTGAGCGTCTTATTACAGATTATTTTGGAATCCTTTTCCTACTGCCTGCTTTTATTGGAATCTCATGTTACAAAGCTTTCACTTTTAACGCTATTGCTGCTGCTTTGTTATTGTATTTTGAAATCAGTTTTTTAATAGGCCTTTCAATTAATCTTGTAATGATTTGTCTAACAAGATTTTTCAAAAACTCAACTATAAATAACTTTTTTTCTATTTTTGGCTATATAAGCGCATTATTATCTTTAATACCCTTTCTAATGCTCTCAAATTTCAATCCAAGCCATGTTCCAAAAGTTATAGAAACAATAGATTATCTACAAACAACCTTAGGCTGCCTGCTTTCACCGATAAAATGGATGGCTTCAACAATCTTATATTCAACTCCATTCAGCATGGCATTCTTGAAATTTTCAATATTATGGCTGATAACATCTGCATTTTTGACTTTTTTATTCCGCCTGGCCATTGTCAACAACTGGTTTGCTTACGTTCATTCCAACAAATCGGTTTCTTCGGCACATAAAGGCAGAAGACTTTTTACAGGACTTTTCCGAAAAGAGTTTCTAATGATAAAAAGTGACTTAAATCTGCTTGTAAATGCGATACTTATGCCTATCTCTATAATTGCCGTAGAAATCTATTTTTTGAAAAGAGTTTTCAGTTTTACTTCTGTTGATTCAATAATGAACTTCATATTTGGCTCGATTATTTATTTTTCGATGTTCGGCCCGATCAACATAATCGGCTACGAAGGCAAGGCCATATCTCTTTTAGAAACTATGCCTATTTCGCCAGCTAGATTAATAAAAAAGAAATACACTTTCTGGGTGATAATTGCCTTAATCATTTTTATTCCTGCAGCAATAATCACATTCAGAACCCTAGGTTTTGACTGGTCGATAACAACAAATGCAGCTTTACTTACTGCAGCCTTTACAATGGCCTCTGTCTGGATAACAGTTTCTCTCTCTGCTATATTTGCAAAATATGATGCCAAAGTTCTTCAACAGCATTCTACTTTTTTAGGGAAAATGACAGCAATGGCTTTAATGAGTCTGCTACTGCCTTTAAAAAGCCTAACCTGGTTAAATGTCTATTCTTTGCTCGTATTCATTATTCTCGCCATACTCTGTTACACCAAAGCCCAAACATTACTTGTCTTCAGACAAGATAAGGAAGCTTTAAACTCGCCTAGTTACTGTAGATTGAACTGTTTTTTGTTATTTTTAAGCTTTGCAGCAATAGAAGCTAGTATCAATCAGTTTTTCTATTCTGTCATACCCGATACAGATACAGGAATCTGGTCATGGTGTTTAACTCTTGCTATAAGCCTACCATTCTTTCTACTTATAAGAAAAAGCTCTTCACCCATTTTCCCAAAAGCCAATTTCAAAGATATTATTAAATCTGTAACAACTGCACTACTTTCCTTAGCTGTTGCCATTATTTATTTAAAATATAACCAAAATTTATCTGCAACAATTATAAACAATTCAAATCATATTGCTGAATTCTGTAAAATCCTTTTTATTCCGCAGTTAGTCTGGAAAATCATAATGTTTATACTAGCTGTTTTAATGATGACAACAGTAGTCAAAAGATCTGAAGAAGTATTTTTATCAGAAAAGAACAAACTTTTGGTTCTATTAGGGAATTTGCTTATTTTACTGGTTTCATTAAATAGTTTGATTCCGTTTATTGCTGTCTATTTAATGATTTTAACAATCTTCACTCTCAAACAATCGAAAACCTCGGTTTCCTTTTATTCTTCAATATTATTCTTCTCCGGTATTTTTTATTATTTAATATTCTAAAAAACCTCTTGCCAAAGATTAGATTTTGCATACTTTCTTGTCTTACCACACATGGAGGTCGTTATGTTAAACAGGAAAATTGGAGTTTGCATCAGTGCTTTAATTGCTACTGTTGTAATGATAATTGGCAGTAATCAATTAAAAGCAGCTTTGAAAAGCTGGGAAAACTCTCCAGATATCGCTTCTATGAATCCTGATACTGCTTATGCCTTTAAAGCAACAGGGAATAAGAGTATTGGTCAATTCGATAGAAATGGAGATGGGGTAATAGATTTAATTATTACCGACAGAAATGGTGATGGACTTCCTGATTACTGGGCTACAGACAGAAATTTTGACGGACATTTTAACGATTATCAATACGATAGAAATTTTGACGGCAGAATCGACCAATGGGAATATGATTTAGACCTGGATGGAGTTTCTGACAAAATTTATGTTGATGCTGACGGAGACGGTAAAGCTGAATTATATGCTATACTAAACCCAATAAATAAAACTTACACATGGTATGGAAATATGGGAGCTAAAGAAGCTTCTGCCAGCAATGTTTCTTCTTTCCCAAGCATGAATTACTCTAATTCATCCAGCATAAGAAAAAGCTACAAAGGAGGTAGAGCTACAGATTCTCATTGATACAAAAAAGTAGTATAATTCTATTATATGAATAGATTACTTACCTCCACAACATTACTAATTCTGATATTAAGTATTTTAAATTCATGCTCCGCAGAAGAAATAAGCTCTTCGGAGCATGATTCTGTTAAGATTTCAGAAGTGTTACAGAATGACGAATCTGAAGTTACTACAAAAGCAAAACCGATTGATTTTGAAGAAGATTATCAGAACAAAAAAACAATAGACTCTGATACAACTGTTAAAACAGAAAAAATAGAAAATCCAGACAACTTTTGGATAGAAAAGCTTAGCGGAAAAAGGCTGAATACCCTAAAAAGCAATCTTGAAGAATTGCAGAACATTTACAATAAGAATTACAAAACTTTCTGCATTGGTGAAGCTATAAACAATACAGACAAAGCAGAATCACAGCAGAAACGCAATACAAACTTAGTTTTGAACATTTCCAGACAGTCGCCTTTTTCTATTTATGCAGCTTCATATATTTTCCCTGAATTAATCAAATTAAATATTCAAAGATTTAACGATAAGTTGCTAGAAACAGAAAAAAACTTAACAGACGAAATCTCTGAAACTCCAGAAGAAATAAATAACCTCATAATTAAAATATCTGATGATGTTCAGAAATATAAAAGTATTAATGAGGCTTACCATAAACTAGTAATAAAAGCAGAAGAAAACATAAAAAGCATTAAAAAGACAAATACTAGACTAAACGACCTGACAAAACTTGGCTTTTATGTAAAAAAGACAAATGATAAAATTTTAGATATCATTTCGAAACAAACAGACTCTATCGGAGATATTACAAATCAACTCGAATACGCAATTGATTACAGTGAAAAACAAATCAGCTTTATTAATCAGCACAATCACAATATTGCTGAAAAAGTTAAATACTTTTCTGAAATTCGAAGCAGTTTTAAAGACTTAGAATTATTCATAGAAAGACTTGAAACAAAAGAAAAATATAACTTTTACCTAATCAACAAAATTTTTTCTGATTTTCACGATAATTTAAAGCAACAGATAGGAAAAGAAGAAATCAGAGCTGGCCGTATCTATACTTTAATTAAAAGAAGTAAATTCGTTCCTGTTCATAAATCTGTGGATATTTTCAATGCTAAAGATGATTTAAATAATATATTTAATCTTTTAGGTCTTATTGAAACAGACGAAAAGCTTTATTCTGTATTATTGCCTTATATTAGTGATGAAAGCTGGCAATGCCGCTATATAGATGAAGAAAGTGAAAAAAATAAAGACAAAACAGAAGAAAAACCTAAGCCAAAGCTGATAGACTTCGAAGAAGACTAGTTTTTAATAGTTGTTATTGTCCTAAAGCTCTCCCTCCATAGAGGATCTTATAAAGCTTAATACCGTTTTCAAGGTCATAACTGCCGTTTATACTGCTATAATAGCCAAATAAGATCCTTGCTTCTTTATATCCAAACTTTTGGAATAAAGCTAACGAAGCTGTATTGCTTTCCCTTACCTCAGCAAAAATTCCTGTCATAGAGTTCTTTAAAGCATATTTTTCTAATTCGCTAATTAGCCTTGATGCTAAGCCTAATCTTCTAAAAGTTTTATCTACAGCTATTTTAAGTATTCTCGCAGAAGGCTTATTCTTAAAATGCCTGAGTGTAAGTAACCCATACGCACAAATTTTATCTTTATATTTAATTAGCAAAAACTCAGCATTTATGGATTTAATAAAACTCTTCAAACATTTTACAGATGAGTATTCGGAAGAATCATTTAACACTTTTTTTTCAAATTCAATAACATCTGCTAAATCAGAAATACCAGCTTTTGAAAGCTGGTATTTGTTATCTGATTCTAAGTTCATTAATAATATTATTTGTTCTTTAATTCAAGCAATAGAGCTTTAACTCTCTTTTGAGTCTTTTCGTCACACTTTTGTTCTGAAAAACACATAAAATTCAGTTTAGCAATAAGTTCCAAGCTAAGATCTCTGTTGTTTTCGTTGGCTTTAGCAACATACTCTTTAAGTTTTGTAATTCTGTTCTGGGCTACTTCTTCCATAATAGGAACTATTACAGATTTTTTGTAGTAATCTTGAACTAGTGATGGCCACATTGTTCCTTTTGCAAATGGCAGGTGAAAATATTCTTTGCTAAATTTATAAGATTCTTTCGGGAAATAAATAGCGAGACCATAAGCAAAGTTAACACCATAACCGCTTCTTCCAGCCATTGGAACAAGTCTTTCTATTGCGCTTAAAAGTTTATCAGCAGCATTCTTTATTGCTGGATTTTTGATTTTTGATTTTGAAAGAATAACAAAATGCTTTAAATCAATGTTTTCTGGGTAGCCAAAAACTTGAACTTCACTCAGTATCTTAGTTATCTGTTTTCCAGAATCAGATGACATAAGCGATTTTGCATAACCATTCAAAGCATCTTTGAAGTTTTCATAAGCAGAAGAAACAACAATAGACTGTGTGCTTGCATGATAACCAGCACTGCCGTCATCATAAGAATCAGTATAAGCTTTTGTAATAAGCTTAGCTACGTCACTTGGAGTCATACCCTTTTTCATACCAGAAAAAATTTCTTTGTATGGATAGCCATCGCCAGGTTCTGTTTCTTCAGAGCCAACAATTAAGTCTGCCCCTTCTTTAACCGTATAAGCAACTTCAGCCATCTGCATAAGACAAGCATCAAAGCAAAGCAAATCAAGCTTTCTTCCTAATGCCTGTTTTATATCTTTTAAGGAAAAACCTAACTGAGCAGTAGTAATATGGTTTCCAGACTGATCATCGTATGAAATACCCCTTACCATGCCTTGCGCAGCTTTAATAGCTTTCCAACCGGTTCCATGGTTCCAAATTATTGAACAATAATGCTTAGCCGGGTATTTTTTGATTGCACTTTTAACGAAATTTGTATAGACCTTGTAATCACCCATGTCTACTTCGCCATGCTTTGTAACTATTTCCATCTTACCATCTTCAAGATAATAGGTAACAGCTGGGCCTTTTTCTCGGTCTACCATGACAACAATATTCATAAACTCATTAGAGCCGCCTTTAGCACGCATTTCTTTCAAATCTTTAACAGCGCTCTGATCAAGATTGTTGTCGGCATTCATGAAAATCATGAAAGTCCATTCTTTTTGATTTCGTTTAGCAGCTTCTGTTTCGGTACACAAAACAAATACCAAAGCAAAAACAAGCATTAATTTTGCAATCATTCTTTTCATACTATTTAACCTTATATTCTTATTAGAAAAGCATACCTTGTCTTTTAATTATATTTATCAAAATAAAAAGTGTCAAGAATTCATCATTTTATTGAAAAATCAAAATAGAATTCTTTTTCCTTAATAGAATTGTTAGAGAGTACATGCTCTCCTTCAAAATCTAATTTATAAGGTTCATTGGTTATTCTGTTTTGGGGAAGCGGGCTTCCGAACCATTCGCTTAACTCATCCATAGATTTAGGGTATTTCTTCTTCTCACAAACAAAGGAATTAATAACAAGTGCGATAGCCGTCATTTCCATTTTTGCCAAACTTGCTTCATAAGATTCTTTTGTTTTTACAAAATTATGAGTTCCCAAACCACCCCATAACTTGACCAAACCTCTTTCAGGACTTAATAAATAATAAAAGACATATTCAAAGGTTCCCGTATTAACTAGTTTATTATATTGTTCAGAAAATTTTTCTAATTCTTTTTTTATTTCAAAAATTGGTTTGTCTATAAAAGACATTGGCTCTTTATAACACAAATTTATCATTTCTTTATAAGAACTTGATTTTCTAACCCCGAGGAAGATTCTGTGACCTTTATCAATAAGATAGTCAACTAATTCTTCCGCCATTAACTGCTCATTTTCTATATAATTAGACAAAGAATAATCATTATTAACAAAATCTAGAATATCTTTTGCTACTTCTTTACTAAGTTCGGTATATTGAGATTTGGGTCTGCTAGCCCATATCATAATTGAATTACAAGCAACATCTGCCAAACTAATACCTATCATTCTACATACTAAAGAGCAGCTATCAATATAAATTGTCTGATAATCTTTTATTAAATATAAAATAGCATGGCTTAACAACAACGAAGCCTCATATTCTTTTTTATGTTCCAGCATTCTGCTCATTATCGACCAATATTTTACACTATGTCTCATGGTCGAATATTCAGGAGAAAATGGATAATTCTCGCTTTCCCTGAAAGATGGCAAAACAGAGTTTTTGGTTTCTTTCATTTTATTTTTTATAATAGGAACTACCTGTTTAAAATAGTCTACTGTTTGCGATGAAATCTCAGCTTCTGCTGCAATAACCAATTTATCAGCAGCTTCACGGTCAAAAATCTCATCTTTTTCAGGCAGTAATTTTTCCAAATCATATAATTTTTTTTTCAAATCTTTATCAACCATAAACTGTATTAAATAATCAGGAAAATTATCATCATTATTTTTTACAAAAAATCTTCCTTTGTAATCAGAATCCGGGATATTTTCCATCAGCTTATATAATGAATAAAAAGAATATAATCTGTAACCAACGATAAGAAATCCGATAAACAGTACAGCCAAAACACTGATTATTATTTTCTTTTTCATTATTATTTCCTAAATCTAAACAGCCTTATTTTACAGAGAAATCAAAGAAGAATTCATAATTTGAAATAGAATTGTTAGAAAAAACATGAGTGCCTTTAAAATCTAATTCATAAGGTTCATTAG
>JAEEGG010015574.1_pt1 | contig 15936 bp, 13 predicted proteins | sample 9134161 | NCBI WGS metagenome assembly JAEEGG01 (sample SAMN16246543, study PRJNA631951) | gut metagenome | biome: gut microbiome; feature: rumen; material: CR-attached | host: Bos | place: Iran: Karaj | collected 2018-10
CCTTTATGGGAGCCTGGCTGCACGCCATCAGGCTTTTCCCTGATGACAAGCTGAAACAATTGAATTACTCATTGGCTGCAGCCTCACTGAAGAACACCATTCCTGGCGACTTCAATCTCTCGACGGAGGAAGAAATCTTGGATGTGATGGAAAAGCGTTACGACACCTCAACGCTTTATAAACACATCTCATAAAGAAAATGCCGGAAGTAAAACTCTTCCGGCATTCTTATTATATTCCATAAGCTTTTTTCATCCATTCCATGCGAGAATTAAACCACTCCTTTAGATTTTGAACCTCGTTCTGGTAACTACCCCAGATATCGTACTGCTTATAAGTATAATGGTAGAACGTACCCCAGCGATTCTGATTTTCCTGAGCAGCATACTTCAGATAGTGTGCATCCTGATTAATATAGGCAATGAAATCATCCTTATGATTATAGAAATAGATAAAGCGCTGACGCAACTTTGACAGGAAAGCAGGATCCTGCATCAGTCGCTGATACCACAAAGACCATTCAAGCATAAATCCTTCAGGCAACATGGCCTCTGACCCAGCCTCTTTCACATTACCAAAAGCAATATCAAAATCCCAGATGGGACCCATCTTCAGTTTTCCACCTCTCTTAAGATTCATATAGGTACTGAAATGGAACATGGAATCTTCATTTTTGGAGATCTCATGAATGAGATACCAATCAACGAAGGAATCTATATCCATATACTTTTGCCAACCTTCCTGAGGATCTGTAAAGTTCTCCGAGAATAATGCATCATCGGCCATTTGGATAAAGTTGGCGATGTAATTATAGTTCTCGTCACCAAACGACACGTCTTCAGGTTCCTTAATCTCAATGGAGTAGTTAATATGAGGTGCATAGAAATATACACATGAGGAATCTCCCATTGCACGCTCATCAACCTCTATAATAAAACCATCATCGCCAACAGCCACTCTATGGTTAGACACCTTGATTTTTTCACATAGCAGATAGGTTCCATTGTATTCACCATTAAGGATCAACTCCACGTAATGGCCACTGGGAGTCCAATCTAAAAGGCTTCTCTTGCCCATGGTCAGAGCAAGGTCATTACGAATCATGGACTTATCTGGATAATTGGCTATCAAAACCCATGACTTGTCTTTATGTTCACCTAGCAGAGCGACCTTCTCGTTAAATTTCAAACGATAAGGCTTCTTAGGCTGACCCCATGTAGAGTTTCCACGACCTTTAATCTGAAGATCGGCCTCCACAGTCTCTCCAGGGCCACGCGTCACAAGGTCTTCCGTCAGACTCATGTGAGCATTCAGATACACTGTTTTACTAACGATATCCTGACCACCCTCGGTATCAATGCGCATAATGGGCAAACCCGTGTAATTATAGACATAGACCTGATACTCCACTGTTTTCCCACCGCTCTTTACTTCCAATTTGACAGGACTGGAAAAATCGTATTTTGTAGTACCACTCGTCGCTTTAACTCCATTAATGGTTATTTCTGTCCCCAGGAAAGAGAATCGGGGAATCAGTTCCTTACTTCCAGAGTATTGTGGGAGCCAACATTCTATAGTCCCAGAACCTGATATCTCGCATATCAGATCTTCTGTTAATATAGGATTCTCAGCTGCAGAGAAAGCCATGGCCACCAACACTGGTGGTGTAGACTGTTTCTCTATTGCTTTGGCAAGGCTATCAAGCGTAGCCTGCAATAGTAAGGCCTGCTTTTTCAGTTGCTCATTAGCGGCCTCTAACTCCTGGTTTTTCTGTGCCTGTGTCTGATTTGCTGCCTCCAACTGGTCTGCGCGATTGTAATATTCCGTCAGATCCTCCTCCTTTGTACAAGCAACCAGACAGAAGCTCAAAATGATAAAATATAATATCTTTCTCATGACTTACATCTTGCTAAACTCCTGTTTCAACCAATCCATACGACTCTCTATCCAAGCCTTCATATTGTCCACTTCCTTCTGGAAATAAAGCATACCCTTCTCTGCAGGACCATAACTATCGTAAAGCCCCCATTTGTTATTATTCTCTTGTGCCGAATACTTCAAGTACTTGGCATTCTCATCAATTTCATTCAAGATATCGTTCTTGTGAGAATAGAAATAGGTAAAACGTTCTTTGACCTTTGCAACAAAGGCAGGATCCTGGAACAAACGATCAAACCACTTTGCATTCTTGACCACGAAGCCACTGGTACTACTATCATCTCCATTTCCAAAACCATTACGGAAATCCCACAGAGGTCCCATCTTCAGTTTCTCTCCGTTCTTTTTATACATATAGCAGTTGTGTTGGAATACGGCATCGTAGTTCTTGGCAATCTCATTGATGAGATACCAGTCAACAAATGAGTCGATATCCATATATTTCTGCCAACCCATATTCTCAGTTGTAAAAGCGACAGAGAACAAAGCCTCCTCCGCAGCATTCATGAACTGGCGAATATAGACATATTGTGTATCACCAGTCATCAACGATGGTGCCATAATGCTGACAGGCTGTTCCAAAGTGTTGTAATTCATATAGATACCCGTGGTGGATTCATCGATTTTCAACAGATAACCATCAAAGCCGATGTTTACCCTTGAACTGGCAACTTCAAGCCTTTCCCCCAATCGATAATTACCATGATAGCGTCCATTCAACATCAGATCAACAAAATGGAACTTTGGTGTGAAATTCAACTGACTAATGGTACCCATAAAAAGACCTGTCTGAGTGCGGATCAATGTCTTGTCATCCCTGTTTGCAGACAGTTCCCAGTCTGTATCGGCAGCCTCACCTAACAAAGAAACTCTATCATTAAAATTGAGCACAAAATCAAACTTTGCCATCTGGCCTGATGTGTGGACTTTCGAGATATAATATACAAGAGGCGGCAGCCCTTTTATCCTGACATCAGTCTCAAGCACATCACCAGCTGCACGCGTCCTTACACCCTCTACTAGTTTCAAGCCAGCATTATAATACCAATTGTTTTTGATAATATCGACACGACCAACCGTTTCTATCCAAAGGAGGGGAAGTCCTGTGTATGAATGCACATACACCGTGTAGCTGACTGACTTCTGATCACCATTAACAGTCAGTGTAACAGGCTTGCTGAAATCAACAGCAGTCACGCCACTCTCAACATTTTTGCCATCAATGGTCAGGCTCTGTCCTATAAACTGAAAACGAGGAATCAGCGTCTTACTACTCATGATATTCAGAACCCTACACTCCACATTATTGTCCTCAAGGATCTCTGCTCTTGTATCCTCGATAACTTGCATGGGATTATCACAAGATAAGATCTCAAACGACAAAAGCTTCGTAACATCCAACTGATCTGTTAATTGGTCGATCTGATTTTCTGCATTATCAATATCACTTTGCAACTGATCACCTTCTTTGGCCAACTGGTCTCCTTGTTTCTTCAATTCCTGTCCTTGACGTTCAAGCTGCGCGATGCGATCTTCTATTTCTTCTGTGTCATTATTTCTACTACATGAAAGTAGAAGAGACACCATCATCAAAGAGAATATTATCTTTTTTGCCATAACTTAAATAACCTACCCTAAAGACTTTACAACTTGAGTTTACGATTTGCGCTGCAAAATTACTGCTTTTTTTTGTAAAACATACACTTTATTTCATATTTTTGCATAATCTTCTGATATTTAGTCATTCCCATCACTCAAAAGCGCCAAAATAAAAGCCGAAAGCAACATACTTTCGGCTTAAATGATATATGGAAGGTCTATCAACTTTTACAGCAGATTCATCGTATCTGTAGCAATCATCAGCTCCTCGTCAGTAGGAATGACAACAACCTTCACCTTAGAATCATCAGCGGATATGATGCACTCCTCACCACGTTTGGTATTCTTAGACTCATCAAACTTCACACCCAGGAACTCAAGGCCTTTGCATACCTCTGAGCGCATGCTAATCTGATTTTCACCAACACCAGCAGTGAATACAATCACGTCGACACCACCCATTGCTGCGGCATAGGCACCAATGTACTTCTTTATGCGATAGAAATACATTTCCTGTGCCAAAATAGCACGAGGCTCGCCTGCCTTGGCAGCATTCTCAACATCACGCATATCAGAGCTGCCACCTGTAATACCTGCAACACCACTCTTCTTGTTGAGGAGATTGCTCATACCATCGGCATCGAGGCCTAATTTCTTCTCAAGGAAAGTAACTGCTCCACCATCGATATCACCTGAGCGGGTACCCATGACAAGACCTTCCAGAGGGGTAAGACCCATTGAGGTGTCTACACACTTACCATCGACAACTGCTGCGATAGAACCGCCATTACCCACATGGCATGTAATCACCTTTGTGCCTTCGGGCTTCATGCCCAAAAATTCGAGCGCACGAGCAGACACATATCGATGGCTAGTTCCATGGAATCCATAACGGCGAACGCCATACTTCTCATACAATTCATAAGGAATAGCATACATATAAGCCTTGGCAGGCATCGTCTGATGGAAGGCGGTATCAAAGACACCTACCTGAGGAAGACCAGGCATCAACTCCTTCACAGCATTGACACCCTTAAGATTCGCAGGATTATGAAGGGGAGCCAGATCTGAGCACTCCTCAAACACCTTCAGCACCTCGTCAGTCAGAAGAACAGACTTATTGAACTTCTCACCACCATGCACCATGCGATGGCCAACAGCATCTATTTCATCCAGACTCTTGATAACACCAATCTCTGGATCTGTCAACAAAGAGAAGATGAACTTTACGCCCTCAGTATGCTCAGGGATCTCGTGATTGATCTGCTTCTTTTCACCATTGGCCAACTTAACCTTTACAAAAGCACCGTCCAAGCCAACACGCTCAGCACCACCACTGGTCATCACACTCTTATCGTCCATATTGTACAAAGCGTACTTGATAGATGATGAACCGCAATTCAATACTAATATCTTCATTTTAATGTTTAATCTTTAATGCTTAATGTATTACTTCTTAGCGTCCATAGCCTGACAAGAGGTGATGGCAATCATGTAATAGATGTCATCGATAGAACAACCACGAGAGAGATCGTTAACTGGACGAGCGATACCCTGGAGCACCGGACCAATAGCGATAGCATCACCCAAACGCTGTACCATCTTATAACCGATATTTCCTACTTCGAGGTTGGGGAATACAAGTACATTAGCCTTACCAGCGATATCAGAACCAGGAGCCTTCTTGGCACCTACTGATGGAACCAATGCAGCATCAGCCTGAAGTTCGCCATCGATCTTCAGATCAGGCGCCATTTCCTTAGCCAGACGTGTAGCCTCGATCACCTTGTCGCAAACCTCATGCTTAGCACTTCCCTTGGTAGAGAAGCTCAGCATAGCTACGCGAGGATCCTGGAAACCAGCTACAGCCTTTGCCATCTGAGCGGTGCAGACTGCAATCTGTGCCAACTGATTTGCATCGGGCATTGGGGTTACAGCTACATCGGCAACCACGAGAACACCATCCTCACCATACTGCTTCTGCTTAGAGATAAGCAGCAAGCCACCGCTTACGCAGGTAATACCAGGCTGGCACTTGATAATCTGGAGGGCAGGACGCAGGGTGTCGCCTGTAGTAGAAAGGGCACCAGAAATCTGACCATCAGCACCTTCGGTCTTGATAATCATACAACCAAGATAAAGCGGATTCTTAATAAGCTTGCGGGCCTCCTCAATGGTCATACCCTTGCTCTTACGAATCTCAGCTAATTTCTCAGCCAGTTCCTCACTCTTCTCATAGTTCTCAGGATCAATGAGAGTAGCCTTACCGATGTTTGTCAGCCCCTTCTCTTTGGCAAGAGCCTCAACCTTAGCAGGATTACCAATCAGAATGATATCAGCGATATCATCACCAAGAGCCTTATCGGCTGCACAGAGTGTACGCTCCTCTTCTGCCTCAGGGAGCACGATGCGCTGCTTGTTACTCTTAGCACGCGCTACAATTTGACTTAATAAATCCATAGTTTGTTTTATTTAAAATGTTAGAATTGTCAAAGTGAGATTGCAAAATTACAAAAAAATATCCGAAATCCATGCAGGAATCGGATTATTTTTCAGAATTTTAAGTGAAAACCTTTACGTTAGCTCCATCAGCTCATCCGTCAGGAAGATCTCAAGCTCCTCAGCAGTCATGTGAAGTTTAAATTTTCCCTTAATGGCTACCGATATACCGCCAGTCTCTTCAGAGACCACGATGGCAAGTGCATCAGTCTCCTGAGAGATGCCCATGGCAGCACGATGACGCAAGCCCAATTCCTTTGGAATACTCAGGTCGTGGCTGACAGGAAGAATACACCCTGCAGCCCTGATACGTTTACCTTTGATGATCATAGCTCCATCATGTAAAGGGGCATTCTTGAAGAAAATATTCTCAATAAGCTGCTGATTGATATTGGCGTCGATATTATCACCCGTTGCCACAATATCGTCCAAAGACATCTCACGCTCAACAATGATCAGGGCACCAACCTTTCCCTTGCTCATATTAATCACTGCCATGACAATAGGTATCACTGTTATCATCGTCTCCCGACGACCTATCTCCTTATCTTTCTCTTTCTTATTAAAGAACTTCTTGATGGCCTTTACACGCTGATGAGCACCCAGGTTATAAAGGAATTTACGGATTTCATCCTGGAACAGCACTATCAAGACAATCACACCAACACTGACCAGCTTATCGAGGATAGAACCGAGCAGACGCATCTGCATGATTCGCGAGACAAACAACCACGTAATGACAAAAACCAGAATACCTATAAACACGTTCAGCGAACGCGATTCACGCATCAGCCGATAGATATAATAGAGCATCGTAGCCACCAGGAAGATGTCTATCAGGTCCTTGATTCCAAATTCGAAGAACATATGTTTTGATATAATTTGATACACTCTACAGCCTCCCTGACATCATGGACGCGCAGGATGGAAGCACCTTTCATCAAAGCTGCCGTATTCAGGATTGTCGTTCCATTCAAAGATTCATTAGGAGTGCAGCCAAGCACCTTGAATATCATGGACTTACGGGATATACCCACCAACAAGGGTAGTTCCATGACACACAATTTCTCTAATTCATTCATGACCTGATAATTTTGATTTACTGTCTTTCCAAAACCAAAACCAGGATCAAGAATAATATCCTTGGCACCCAAATCGCGAAGGTGCTGGACACTCTCGGCAAATGTGAGCAACATACCACGAATGGACGGCTGCTGTGATGTTAATATATAAGGTACGCGCAAACGGGAAACCATTCTGAACATGTCTGCATCGCCACCACTGATATCATTGATAATGCCAACATCAAACTCCTCGACAACCATACGAGCTACATCAGGACGAAACGTGTCAACTGATACCACTGAATACGGGAGTTCACGACGAACGACATCAAGGCCAAAACGAAGACGTTCCATTTCATCAGCTTGAGAGACCTCAGAGGCTCCTGGACGAGTGGAATAGGCTCCAACGTCGATAATCGTAGCACCTTCAGATAAAATCTGATTGGCACGTTCAGCAATCTCCCGTTCCGTTTGCATCCGACTTCCTTCATAGAAAGAATCGGGTGTAACGTTCAGGATTCCCATCACTTGAGGCTGGGAGAGATCCATCAATCGACCATTTACATTAATCGTATAATCCATTTCGCCTACAAAGATACAACAAATTTACGATTAACTATTTACGATTTACGTTTTTTTTGTATCTTTGCAGCAAAAATTACGAAGTTTATGAATATTAAGGAACTATACAAGCTTTATCAGCAGCATCCATGCATCACTACTGACAGCCGCGATTGTCCTGAGGGAAGTATCTTTCTGGCCTTGAAAGGAGAATCTTTCGACGGCAATCAATTTGCTCAGTCAGCCCTTGACAAAGGCTGTGCCTATGCTATCGTGGATGAACCGGAATTTTCCAAAGGCGAGCGTTTCATTCTCGTTGACGACTGCCTACAGACGTTCAAGGACCTCGCCCGTGAGCACCGCCGCCAGTTCAACATTCCCGTCATCGGCATTACAGGCACTAACGGCAAGACGACAACCAAGGAACTCGTTGCCGCTGTACTCCAAGAGAAGTTCAACGTGCTTTATACCCAAGGCAATTTCAATAACGATGTTGGAGTACCCAAGACATTGTTCCGCCTGAACAAAGAACATGAGATAGCCGTCATCGAAATGGGAGCCAGTCATCCTGGAGACATCAAGACACTGGCTGAAACAGCAGAGCCCACCTGCGGACTGATTACCAATGTAGGAAAAGCCCATCTTCAGGGATTCGGATCATTCGAAGGTGTCATCAAGACCAAATGCGAGCTCTATGATTTTCTGCGTAGCCGAGAGGATGGTCTGGTATTCCTCAATGCTGACAACGAACATCTTGTTGATCAGATAGCAGATGAGGATACGCTATGGATCTCTCCCTACTCTACTGACCCTGAGAAACAATACACCTGTATCAGCGGTGAGGTTATCGCCTGTGACCCCTTCCTGAAATTCCGCTGGAGGGAACCTCTGATGACCCTTGAGGAAGAGGGACGCTCTACAAAATGGCACAAAGTACAGACACATCTCATCGGTTCCTACAATATCGATAACCTATTGGCTGCTATCGCCGTAGGTATCAACTTCGGTGTTGACCGTAAGAAGATATGTGCAGCCCTGGAAAATTATGTGCCATCGAACAATCGTTCCCAGATGACCGTTACAGAACGGAACCATCTCATCGTAGATGCCTATAATGCCAATCCCACTTCCATGCAAGCTGCCCTCGACAATTTCACTCTGATTCAAGCAGACAGGAAAATGGCCATTCTGGGACAAATGGGCGAACTTGGCTCCGAAAGCGATAAGGAACATCGACGGGTAGTCAGTTATCTGGAGGCAGCCCATTACGATGAAGTATGGCTCGTGGGTGACAACTTCAAGGACATCGACTGTCCCTTCCGAAAATTCCACGATGTAGAAGAGGTCAAAACCGCCATTAAGGACCAATGTCCTGAAGGCTACTATATACTCATCAAGGGCAGTAACAGCAACAAGCTCTTCCAACTGCCAGAATTGTTATAAGACATGATGCGCACGATTTCCGCCTACATAGGACTGCTATTGCTGTTGATGGTCACAAGCTGTCAGCAACGGGAACGTCTGGCGGAAGAAAATGCCGTTTATTACTGGCGTACTGACTTCAGGCTCGACTCTACAGAACGTGCATTTTTAAGTCTATATAATATTAATAAGGTGTATTGCCGATATTTTGACGTGGTAATGAGCGAGGAACAAGGTCCTATACCCAATGCGACCATCACGTTCTCGGATTCTCTGCCTACGGGAGTAGAGATTATCCCTACGATATATATCACTGAGGACTGTATGCACCAAGAACCCAAAGGACTGGCTGAGAAACTGGTGAAACGCATCCAACAGATGAATGAGACCAATGACATCAAAGGTGTCCAAGAAATACAGATTGACTGTGACTATACTTCTAAGAGCAGGAAGGTCTATTATCAGTTCCTGAAAGAAGTAAAGGCTACCTGGAAACAGAGACTCTCAACCACCATCCGTCTGCATCAACTCTCGATGGAAGAGCCACCTGTAGACTATGGTGCTCTGATGCTTTACAATACAGGTGATCCCAGGAAATGGACTGAACGGAATCCCATCCTCGACGCACGTGACGTCTACCCTTACGTGAAACGACTCGACGATTATCCGCTGCCATTAGCTGCAGCCTACCCAGTCTTCTCATGGCTGCGAGTCATTCAGGGGGTCAACATCGAACATACTGTGGAGGCAGATGAAATCATTAAGGTGAAACAGATGGTCGAGAAAGAGCGCAAGGACTTATGTCATGCCATCATCACCTATCATTTAGACAAAGAAAATATAAATCGATATAAACCGGAAACCTATGAAGAGATTTTTCATCACTAGTTTATTGGCTATCCTGGTAATACCCATGATGGCTTGCGGTTGGGTTGGAACCAACAACTATTATCTGTTCAACGTCTACAACAGCGATGATTTCAGTAGGCGCGTAGACGAAATCAGCAGAGACAACTGGAAAGCCTATCTTGGCATGTCTTCCAACGACTATTTCTGGTTCAATGCCAGTGACATCATCAAGGCAGCCCAGGAGAAAAATGATCCATTAATGGTCAGCTACGTGCAGAACCTACAGAAATATCTCGACTGCTGCGACATTGAAGAACGGAAACTATACGAATGGAATTATCCTTCGAAGGAGGACATAGCCACATGCAATCAGACTCTACAAACCGTCCGCACCTATGCTTCCAGTAAACTGAAAAGCCGTTTGCGCTCTCAGCATGCCCTACTCTTCATGCGTTGTAACATGATGTTGGGACGCCATCAGGAGAATATCACTTTCTGGGAAGGTACGGCTAGTCAGTATATCGAGACAGTCTATAAGGACATGATGAAGAACATCTATGCAGGAGCCCTCTATAAGACTGACAAGGAAGAAAAGGCAGGAGAACTGTTTGCAGAGATGGGCGACTACAACAGTCTGATGACCATGTATTATAAAAAGCGCTCTTATTTTGCCATCCAGCGCGAGTATCATCTGAATCCTAATTCGAAGGTACTCCCCTTCCTGCTACAGGACTTCGTCAATAATGCCCAAGAGGCTGACGATGCCACAAATCCCAATGCCGCTGGCGTAGGCGGAAAGCTCTTCATCCGCGATATCAGTCAGAATGAAGCCAAGCAGATGATCACGCTTTGCGAACAGGTAATCCGTGAGGGAAAGACAGAAACACCCGCCTTATGGAAAACGGCTAAGGCATGGTTGGAATACATGTTCGGCAGCAAGCAACAGGCTCAGAGCGATATTGCCGAAGCAGTCAAACTTGATGGCACAGAGCGCATGCAGAGTGCTGCCCGCGTCATTCGCCTCTACATCGAATCAGCAATGGCACCTAAAAGTCAGGACTTCGACAACTGGTTGGAGTCCGAGTTACAATGGCTGAAGAAGAAGGGCGAAGAGGATGGTTTCTACCACAGTGCAGCGGACCGTATCACCCATCAGGTTCTTACCAAACGGTATGAAGACCGTCCGATAGCTGCCATCGGTCTGCTGAAAGCCGTTAACAGTTACCAATATGACTATTACATCGATACCATGAAGGTGGAGGGCCTGGAGAAATTCTTCTACTTCACACTGAAAACACCTAAGACAGCCCTCGACAAATACATCAAGGCCCAAATTAACCCTGAACAGTTTGAACTGGAGGACCTCATTGGTACTAAATACATGCGTCTCTGCCAGTGGGATAAGGCCATCCAGTGGTTGGAGAACATCCCTTCTGCCTATTACGACAAACGTGGTTATGCCGTCTATGCAGCCAATCGCAGATATAACATCGGCCCATGGATCAAACGTCAGTGGCTCTCCGACAACATCGACTATAGCAAAGAGTGGAAACTGGGTGTGAATCCTAAACTCGTCTATGCCCGCGAGATGCAGAAAATGGAAGGTGAGCTTAACGTACTCACTGGTGAGGCATTGAAGAAACAATACTACGAACTGGCCATCCGTTATGCACAAGCCTGCTTTACGGGCGACTGCTGGTTCCTGATGCGTGACACTAAGAGTGTGATGGATACTGTCCGTGTCAACGAGGTAGATCTGGCCGCAAAAGCAGCCTTGATGCTACAAAAAGCAGGCGAGCCTAAGGACTTCCTGTTGAAGGAGAAGGTTCTATTTGCCAAAGCCTACGTCTATATGAACCCCAGCCCCTGGTATCACCGAATATGGAACAACGAGACCTACGAGTACAACTTCCTTCCGAATCCCAGGTCCCAAGCCTACAAAGCCTTTGCTGTACTGGCAGAATTCGAGAAGAAACATCCCTCTGAAACCAGTGGTTACGTGTCCAGGTGCGATGAATACAAGCAGTTCTTGAAAGCCTATAACAAGCGGTAATGGCATCTTTTTTCTCGCCATTCTGATTTTTTAAGCGTTTTCTTGCACGTATTTGAAAATTTATCCGTACCTTTGCACCCGCTTTGCGACGGAGTGTGCTATCCGATAGCCATCGGGATGTAGCGCAGTTGGTAGCGCACTACGTTCGGGACGTAGGGGTCGGGCGTTCGAGTCGCCTCATCCCGACAATGCACAAAGTCGCAAGCAACAAATGGCTGAATATTCAGCCATTTGTCATTTAACGACGGTTGATAGAAAAAATATGTTTGAGGTCATGATGACGCTATTTGCCATTGTTATCGTAGGATACGTGGCAGGCAGATTAGGGTATATGGGTGGCGAATTCGACAAGAAGCTGTCGAGTCTCGTTATCAATTTCACTTGTCCTGCACTCATTCTGTCATCAGCGATGTCAGGGGAACTGCCTGACAGGCGACTAATCCTGCCATTGCTCGGCATCAGTACCCTTACCTATATTATATTAGCAGGTATGGCACTGTTTCTCCCTCGCTATCTCACGCACAGGAAAGACGATGAAGGTGTTGTAGGCTTTGCACTGATGTTTGGCAATGTCGGTTTCATGGGCTATCCTGTCGTTGCCTCCATCTTTGGACATCAGGCTGTGTTCTATGCCGCCGTCCTCAATGTTATCAACACATTCGCTGTTTTCACTATCGGCACCATCCTGATTGAGGGTAATCTGGGAGACAGGAAACATTTCCAGAAAAAGGTGCTATACAGCACTCCCATGCTCTCGGCCTATCTTGCCATGCTCATTGTAGCGCTTGGCATTGACAATATCCCAGGACTCATCAGCCAACCTCTCACCATGATTGGAAACATCACAGTGCCAGCAGCCTTACTCATCATCGGCTCGTCAATGTCACAGCTCTCCCTACGTACCATGCTGGGCAATCCCACAGTATATGCCACCACCCTGTTCCGACTGTTTCTGATTCCTCTAGGGTTCTACTATCTGTGCATGGCACTTGGCTTCGATCAGTATGTTGTCAGCATCAACACCATTGTCATCGCCATGCCTGTAGCAACATACGGGACAATTCTTTGTTTGAAGTACAACCGCGATACCACGTTAATTACAGAAATCACACTTATTACAACCCTCCTATCGATGCTTACCATACCCCTACTGACACTTTTCTTTTCTATCGAATAGTAAATATTCCTTACACGCCCTGATTTTTGATTTGTATCAATAAAGAGACTGTTATCGCACACAATTTTTCGTAAACGCTTGCGTAGCTCAAATTTTCGTCGTACCTTTGCACCGTCAAAAGACAAAAAGTATGACATTCCCCACTGAAAAGGGGACGGCGTTAGCCAAAAGGGCACGCCACAGGATAACATTATTAAAGTAGGGGCATCAGGATAACAAAGGGCCCCGAGTAAAGAAAAGAAAGGGTAAAAAGATGAAAAAGATGATTTTGACATTAGTTGCAATGCTGAGTATGACAACTGCATTTGCCGAGGGCGAGAGCGCAAACAGCGTGAACAATATGGCAGCTTACGAGCTGAACGTCAATATGAACAAGCTCTCAGCAGCACTGAATCTGAAGGATGACCAGAAGGAGGCTGTAGCTGACATTCACCACACATTTGCTTCAGAGCTGATGTTCGCTGCTCAGTATAGTAACAACGACCGCAAGGCTCTCGTAGCCCGTGCCATTGAGAACGATGTCAAGTGGATGCGTTACGTGCTGAACGAGAAGCAGATGCGCACCTATCTGAGACTGCTGAATTCGACCATGAACAATCGCGGTCTGAACATGTAAGGAAACTAGTAGTTACGTTATGAAAATCCCCAGCCAATCGGCTGGGGATTCTTTTTTATTCTCCTAACGGATTACGCTTCAACTGTTCAATCATGTCACTGATCTTGTGGAGCTCACGGGTAATGCGGATACTCTGCGGACAATGGGGTTCACACTGATGACAGCCAATACAGTGATCTGGCTGACGCTCACGAGGTACGACACGATCCAGCGAAATAAGATACTGGCGGCGGTGTTTACGATATTCCTTATCACCAATGCCCATAGGCAGAGAGCCCTCGTTCTTACATTTATTATAATGCACGAAAATGGCTGGTATATCGATACCATATGGGCAAGGCATGCAATATTTACAATCGTTGCAAGGAATATTCTCCAAACCCACAATACGCTGGGCGATATCTGTATCGAGCGAACGCATACCCTGTTCTGTCAATGGCACTAACGGACAGTAACTGAGCAGGTTATCCTTCAGGTGCTCCATATAGGTCATACCACTGAGCACAGTGAGCACGCCTTCAGGTGTTCCTGCATAGCGGAAAGCCCATGAGGCAACACTCTTAGTAGGGTCGAACTTCTTCAGCTCATTAACCAGATACTGCGGCAGGTTTGCCAATCGTCCTCCCAGCAGCGGCTCCATGATAACGGCAGGAATGCCACGTTTTTGGAGTTCCTCATAGAGATAGCTGGCGTCCACGTTGTTATTGCTGATCTCATCAGCAAAGTCCCAGTCGAGATAATTCAGCTCAATCTGCACAAAATCCCAGTGATACTTTTCGTGCAGCCCAATCACCTCGTCGAATACAGTTTTCTTGCCATGGAAGGAGAAGCCAAGGTTACGGATACGACCTTCCTCGCGCTCCTTCAACAGATAGTCCATGATACCATTGTCGACATAGCGCCCTTTGAACTCGTCCATACCACCACCTACGGCATGGAGCAGATAGTAGTCGATATAGTCCACCTGTAACTCCTTCATCGAGTTGTGATACATCTCCTTGGCCTTATCTGCAGCCCAGTAGTCGCGATTGAAGTTAGAGAGTTTCGTGGCAATGAAGTACTCACTACGCTTATGACGGCTGAGAGCGATACCTGTACAACGCTCTGACTTTCCTTGACAGTAGACAGGAGAAGTGTCGATATAGTTCAGACCATGCTCCAGGGCATAGTCTATCTGCTTGTTGATCATCTCCTGATCATACTCGTTGTTGTTATCTGGCAACGTTGGCAGACGCATCATACCATAGCCCAAGAGCGAGACCTTCTCTCCTGTCTTGGGATTCACGCGATAGGTCATCTTGCCAACGGGTGGCTCTACCTGGTTCTTATATTCTTCTGCGGCCTGATCTCCTGCCTTATCACCCTGCTTACAACCAACCAATGTGGCGGCTGTCGCTACACTTCCTGCGCCAAACAGCTTCAGGAACGAGCGTCTCGATATATTCTTATCCTTCATGGAAATCATCTCTAAACTATAAACTGTAAACTATAAACCGTAAACTATAAACCGTAAACCGTAAACTCTAAATCTTACGATGCACTTCGTGTCCCTCGACAAAAATGGCCGAGAACGGACGCGACGGACAAACATACTCACAGGCACCACAGCCGATGCAGGCCGCCTCATTGATAGCAGGAACCATTGGTGATTCCTCATCATTAGGATCAAGCTGCACCATTTCAATCGCACCAGAAGGACAGTGGCGGGCACAGTTGCCACACTCCACCTCATCAGTCAGTACCACACAGTTCTTCTTGATCCATACGGCATGACCAATCTGTATCGAAGTCTTCTCATCCTGATCGATCTTCTTGATGGCACCAGCAGGACAAACCTCAGAACAACGTGTACACTCAGGACGGCAGTAGCCATGTTCATACGACATCGTAGGCTGCATCAAGTGCATCAGGTCACCAGAAGGACGCAACACCTGGTTCGGACATTCAGAGACACACAGCTGACAGCCCGTGCAACGTGTCGACAGATTCTTGAACGAGAGCGAACCTGGAGGTGTCAGCGGTGTCTGACGCTCAGGAGCCACCTTGTCCTCTAACTCGGCAAGTCCGCCATCCATCAGTTTTTCCTTCTTCTGGGCAAAGGCGGCTGTCGAAACAAGGGCCGAGGCCAGTAAGAATGAGCGTTTACTGGCATCAACAG
>JAEEGG010015577.1_pt1 | contig 15934 bp, 17 predicted proteins | sample 9134161 | NCBI WGS metagenome assembly JAEEGG01 (sample SAMN16246543, study PRJNA631951) | gut metagenome | biome: gut microbiome; feature: rumen; material: CR-attached | host: Bos | place: Iran: Karaj | collected 2018-10
ACGCATGTTCCACGTGAAACCTCTACAGGGCGAATGTAGCGCCCATACTTGTATGGGCATTACTGAGCCCCAAGAGGTAGGACACAAAGTGTCCTAACAATTGCAAACCGAGGAAGCGGCGGGAAACTTGTTTACCGACATTTCCGAGGTGCAGCAAGTTGGCTCCGAAGGAGCAAACATAGTCCAAACAAAACAAAGCGATTCTCACCTTAACAGTTTTTGCGCAAGCGCGAACTCAGCGGTTCGGTCATAAAAATAAGCAAGCTTATTTTTGCGACTCTCACCTTAACAAGTTCTGCGCAAGCGCTATGTTGGTCGGCTCGGTTATGGAAAGCATGCAAGCATGCTTTCCGCAACTCTCGCCTTAACAACATTTGCGCAAGCGCGAAACTGGCGCCTCAGCTATGAAATGTATGCAAGCATACATTTCGCAGCATTCGGCTTAACAGTTTCTCAACATTTATCAAAATGTTATCAACATATATTTTATGAATTTTAGGGAGCGGGGAAGTTTGTGAATTGTTTTCTAAAAAAGTTATACTAAATTTCAAATCGGAATATGATAGTCAAAAATGTTCCACGTGAAACACTTGCAAACCGAGGAAGCGGCGGGAAACTCGTTTACCGACATTTCCGAGGTGCAGCAAGTTGGCTTCGATGGAGCAAACATGCGATAGCGAGTGTCGCGACGGGGTGCTTGCACACCGACATGACCGAGCATGAGCATGTTGGACACGAAGTGTCCAAACATTTTTCCATATCACAAAAAGAGAAAACTTGAGTTATAAAACTAATAAAGCGCAGCAAGATCTTTTGAACCAGTTCCTTTCGGGACATGGTGTACAGCTGTCCGATGAAACTCTCGACAAGCTTTACCAGTTTGCAGACTTGGTGGTGAACACCAAGGAATATGGTAACTTGATTTCGGCAAAGGATTCTGAAAAGTTTTTGAGCAGGCACATTGCCGACTCGCTCGTTCCCTTTGTGTTTTTAGGAAAGGAAATTTCCGCTCAGGGTGGCAAACTCCGTTGGGCCGATATGGGTGCTGGTGCAGGTTGCCCAGTTTTCCCGCTTGCAATTGCTATGCCGAACGTGCAGTTCTATGCTGTTGAACCGCGCCACATGCGCGTGAACTTTATGCAGATGGTCAAGGAAAAACTTCACCTGGACAACTTGACCGTCGTCGGCAAGCGCTTTGAAACTTCCAGCCTGACCGACCTTGACTTTATCAGCTGCCGTGCCCTCTCAACTTTCGAAAACGACTGGGAACGTGCCCAAGCAGGTCTCAAACACAGCGGAACTTTTGTCACGCTGAAGAGCTTCAACAATATTGCCCATTTGGAAAACGATCCGAAAGTGCATATCCAGAAGTATGAACTTCCAGAAGAAGAACAGGTGTACGCTCTAGTCACCCGAGGTAATAATGAGTAAAATTATCGCCATATGCAACCAAAAAGGTGGCGTCGGTAAAACTACTACGGCCGTAAACTTGGCCGCTAGTTTTGCAGCCCTTGAAAAGAAGACACTTCTTTTAGACATGGACCCGCAGGGTAATGCCTCTCAAGGTCTCGGTTTCATGGAATCCCAGGATATGGATATCCACGAAATTCTGGACATGGCTGGTAATCCGGACAATCTTACGCTCGAAAATATCAAGCCTGCCATCTTGGATACGTCGCTTGAATACCTCAAGGTCATCACTTCTGGACCGGACCTCGCCGTCATGGAAATTGAACTTGTCAACGCCATGAGCCGCGAACGCAGACTCGAACGCGTGATGAACGTTCTCAAGCAGGAGTTCGATTTCATCATCATCGACGCTCCTCCGAGCCTGAACTTACTCACAATTAATACACTGACGGCCGCAACGAGCGTGCTCATTCCAGTGCAGTGTGAATATTATGCATTGCAGGGTATGACTGAACTTTTCAAGACCATCCGTGAAGTCCAGAAGAATCTGAACTCCAACTTGAAAATCGAAGGTGCCCTCCTCACGATGTACGATTCCCGTCTGAGCCTTTCGAAGCAGGTTGCCGAAGAAGTTCGTGAAAACTTGAGCGACACCGTTTTCCAGACGATGATTCCGCGCAACGTGAAACTCTCCGAAGCTCCGTCCCACGGCAAGCCGGTCATCCTTTACGACGTGCAGAGTACTGGTTCGCAATCGTACATGAAACTCGCCGAAGAAATACTGAACAAAGAAAAGTAAATCTAGTAACTATTAACTTTTAACTGAGAACTAAAAAATGGGTAAACAAGCACTTGGTCGCGGTCTCTCTGCAATTTTTAAGGCACACGATGTTCTCGGCAACTCTGTCGATAACGCTATCAACAATACCGGAGCTACCGAAAACGTAAATCCGGACAATCAGAAAATCGTCGAAATCAACATCGACTTGATTGACCCGAACCCGTTCCAGCCGCGTAAGTTTTTCGACGACGACGAACTTGTCGAACTTGCTGAAACTATCGAAAAGCACGGACTTATCCAGCCGATCGCTGTCCGCAAGGTGGGCGACCGTTACCAGATTATCAGTGGTGAACGCCGTACCCGTGCATCGAAACTTGCCAACTGCAGAACCATCAAAGCTCAGGTTTACGACAATCTCGACGACAAGACCATGAGCGAATGGGCTCTCATCGAGAACATCCAGCGTGTGGACTTGAACCCGATTGAAGTGGCACAGTCTTACCAGCAGTTGATTGACAACCACAACTATACGCACGACGACTTGGCGAAGACGGTCGGCAAGTCCCGTTCCGCCATCACGAACGCACTTCGTCTCTTGAAGCTCCCAAACCAGGTCCAGGCCTGGATTCAAGAAGGCAAACTTGCAGGCGGTGCCGCCCGTGCTCTCTGCAGTGAAAAAATTGCAGACCCGGAAGCTCTCGCCAAGCGCGTCATCGAAGAAGGCTTGAACGTCCGCCAGATCGAAGCGATCGCCCGCGGTGAAGATCCGTTTGAAAAATCTGCTGAAGCTGCAGAAGACTCTACAACCAATCCGGCCGACGCTCCCCAAGCTCCCGAAGAAGATGAAATGCCGGAAGTCCACGGCAGCGAACCGAGACCGAAGCCGGAACTCAGCGCCGACCTCAAGAATTTCGAAAACAGGCTCGAAACATTCTTCGGTACAAAAGTCGCACTCAACCCAAGCGCCAAAGATCAGACCAAGGGCACTATCGTCATCAACTACTATTCCATGGACGACCTGACTCGAATTCAGGAAATAATGGACAACCGCTAACGGTAAAATCGTGAGTCGTAAGTATTACACCATCCAGATTATTCCGGAAAACACGACCGGTTCAAGGAAGTACCGCATATCGAGCAAGCAATTTGTCTTGTTCCATATCGGGCTTGTCCTGGTCGCTATCATACTTATTTTGTTCATAGTCCACATTGCAAAGATCAACAAGACTCTCATCTCTTACGAAAAGATGCGCGTGCACAATGCACAGCTCGTAAAGCAGAACGCGAACTACGAAGAACTTTTCTCGAGACTTGATTCGCTTTGGATTATGGAAAACCGAATCCAGAATATTTTCGAGACGTTCCTCGAAAACGACTCCAACAAAATCAACAGCATCATCGAGCGCAACCGCTTTGCGCATGTGCCGTCTGCGAAAAACCAGATCGATTTCGAAGGTATCCACAACTGGCTTACGACCGACGAAAAAATCCGACTGGAACGAATCCCGAACGTGATTCCGGCCGTGGGCATCATCAGCAAAAAATTCTCGTACGAAAACAAGCACCTGGGTATCGACATCTCGGCGCGCAAGGGGAACCCGGTCTTTGCATCGGGTAGTGGCAAAGTCACATTCGCAGGGAACAGCGGCGACCTCGGAAACACTGTTGTCATCGACCACCAAAACGGTTTCAAGTCGTCTTATTCACATCTCAAGAGTATCAGGACCCGAAAGGGTGCGAACGTCACAAAAGGCGATGTCATTGGCTACGTAGGCGATACCGGAAATACGAGTGGTCCGCACGTGCATTATTCCATTACCAAGAATAACGTTCCGCAAGATCCAGAAACGATATTTACTTACTAGCGTAAAATAATTAGGGGAAAATTATGGCAAGCAAGAACGAACAGGAATTTACTCAAGTTGGGAGAAACGTCCAGGTCAATGGCGACATAACCGGAAAGACGGATTTGCGCATTGCCGGAAAGGTTTACGGAAACGTAACCATCGACGGTGAACTGATTCTTGAAAAGCTTGCCATTATAGATGGCGACGTCAAGTGTGGCGCTGCTATTCTTGCAGGTGTCATCAAGGGAAATGTGGACTGCAAAACTAAACTTATCCTCCAAGACAATGCCAAAATAATCGGAAACGTAAAGGCCGATCAGCTCGTCATTAACGAAGGAGCCGTATTCCAGGGTTCCTGCGATATGAACGAAACGTCCGCAAGCAAAAAAGAAAAGTAATCAACCGACTATATTAAATAATACTAGATATATTTATATATGATATTTAGTATTTAATGTAGTGAATAGTGGATAAAAATTTTAAGGCTAAAACGTAACTTGATGATATTCAATGATTTACAGAGATAAAGAAAATGTGGATTAATGTTGAAAATTTAAAATCTATTCACTTTCTTCAACGTTGATAGATGTTGAACCTGAGTTTTCAATGCTAATTCACGAAATGGTCACGAAAGTATGTTGAAGATTCTGTGATGAAGTTCACAATTGCACGCACTTCACCATAAAAAGCACAAAAAAGCGAATAAAGTCTTCATTTTTTAGTCTCAAAAGCTATATTCTAATATATTCTACGTAGATGTATGGAAAGAAGAGTTCTTAAGATAGGTCAGATATCTGATACTCACATTGGTGAAAATGCGAGTCCTGTGCAGGATATCGATGTCCGTAAGAATTTCCTGACTGCATACAATTCCGAAACCATGAAAGGCTTAGACCTTTTGGTTATTTCTGGCGACCTGGCCGATAATGCGACGCCGGGTGCCTACGAGTTTGTCGCCCAAGTGCTGAAAGACTGCAAAGTACCGGTGTGCGTTATTCCGGGGAACCACGATGACCTTGAAGTCATGGAGAAGTATTTTGACTTGAAGGGCAAGGTTCATAACGGAAAATGCTATTACCGTTACGATATCGACGGTCGTTCCATCTTTTTCTTGGACAGTGCGGACGGTACAGTTTCCAGTGAACAGCTGACATGGCTTGAACAGGAAACTGCAAAAGTGGATGGTGAGGTTTTGCTGTTCCTCCATCATCCTCCTTGCCATTGCGACCACAAGTTTATGGACTTGCGGTATGCGATGAAGAATATTGAAGAAGTCCAGGCGACGCTTTTGAAGATCAAGAATCTCAAGCATATTTTTGTGGGACATTATCACAGCGAGATGCTTGAGCATTTTGGTGACAAGATAGTTTACGTGACACCATCGACGCAGATGCAGATTGATCCGAACATTTCGGTATTTTGTCTGAGCTCCGCTGCACCGGGTTGGCGCGTGATAGAATGGGGCGAAAATTTTTTAGAAACTAAGGTTTATTTTTCAAAGACCCCTTGAAAATTTTAAAACCTTTTGTTAAATTTGGGTCAATGGCGGTTTAGCTCAGCGGTAGAGCACTGGAATCATAATCCATTGGTCCGGGGTTCAAATCCCTGAACCGCTATTACAAAAAAAAGAGGCGAGCATGTCAAAAAAAATTCTAGTAATTTCACTTTTGGCAATCGCCTCTTTTTTTGTTTCTTGTTCTGACAAGCAGCCGGAAGCAACAACTGCAAATCAGGTCGTGTTGCCGCAGTCGCAGCCGATTGTTCCTGTGCTTCCGTTTACGGCTCCTGCAAAATCCGTCATCACTGTTGAAAAGGCTATCGTTTATGCTAAGGCAAGCAATGGGCTTGTTGAACTTGGCGTGAAGTGGTCCGAAAAAATCGACAATGCCAAGGATTTTGAAAAGATCCAGATTCTCAATGCATACAACGTTGCCCGTGACCAGCTCTGCGCTCGTGTAGGCTTGCAGGGTGGCATTGCAGAATATGACTGGATTACGAATGTTGCCTTGAAGAATCCGGAAAACAAGCTCGCTTTCGAAAAGGCCGGATTTAAGATCAAGTAATTTAATTAGTTAATAGTTCTAAGTTACTAGAAATATTGAAAAAAATGCCGCGAAGAATCGCGGTTTTTTTTTGTTTATTGCTGAAGGCGCTTGTAGACTTCAACCTGGCGTTCGATGATGCCATCCCAGGTGAAGCACTTGTCAATGCGATTGCGGGCGCCGGCAAGAAGTTTTTGAATCAATGTCGGGTCTGCTTCGAGACGCTTGAAGGCGTCGGCAAGCGCAGCAGGGTCTTTCTCGGGAACGAGAATTCCGGACTCTCCGTCGACAACGACATCTGGGATGCCGCCGACATTGCTTGCAACAATCGGCAGTCCAAGTTCCATCGCTTCAATGAGCACGACTCCGAGTCCTTCGGTGTCGCCCTTGTGGTCGACGATGGCAGGGAGCGTAAAGACGTTTGCCGTCTTGTATTCGTTTGCGAGATCCTCGGGCGAGAGCTTGCCCGTGAAAATGATTTCGGCGCCGTCGTTTACTGCGGCTGCTTGCTGCTTAAGCTGTTCGGTCAAGTCACCGACACCGACGATGCGGATTTCGAACTTGTCTCTGGGCAAGTACTTTGCGGCTTCGATGAGGTAGCAGATTCCCTTGCGTTCGATGTGTCGACCGACAAAGAGTATCTTGAACTTGTTGTTTATTGCATGCGGTTCGAGGCGTTGCGGGGTGCCCCCGCTAGAAGGGGTAGCGGATGCTGCATCTGCAGCAGAAGCGAGGGGAAGACTTGCCCCTTCGAGAGTCGTTCCGTACGGGCTCCATTCGACGTCCACATTGCGGAGCGCCTTGATTTTCCCGGCGGTGAAACTCGAGTTTGCAAAGATTGCCTGAGCCTGTCCGATGGCAAATTTCAAAAGCGGCTTGACCCACTTCTTTTTGCGGATGAGCAAGAGCTCTGCACCGTGGAAATTTAGCACGAGCGGAATTTTATAAAGCTTTGCTGCGCCGAGAGCGATGTAGGCGTGCGGGAACGGCCAATGTGCGTGAATTACGTCAGGGCGCCACTTGCGGCAAATCCTGATGCACTGGAAAAATCCGTTAATGATATAGGGGATAGCAAGCAGCTGCAACCACGGCTTGGAGGCCATTTTGCTTGGAGCGCCTTCTTCGTGCGTGAGGATTTCCCAGGAGGCGGGCGCATAGCGGAAGCGGTTCACATGCGTGCCATCGATGTCGTGGCTCTTGAGTCCTTTGTACGCAGGGGCGAGTACCTGGATTTCAACGCCCGCTTTTTTGAGGTGCGCGATGGAAGTGCGCAGCCAGGGAACTTCGGCGTCTTCTTGAAATCTCGGATAAACGGAGCCTATGACAAGGACTTTCATTGTTCCTGCTTTGCGGCTTGCTGTGCCTGGATATCCTGGATGCAGCTCGGGTAGACGATGGGCTTCACGTTTTTCTCAAACACGAGGTTCATGATATCGAAGTTGTGCTTGCTTGCAGTGCGGATAAAGCGACCGATAAGGCGTGTCCAGCCATCAATTTTTGAATCCAGAAGCAAAAGCCCGATTCCACTTTCGTGTTCGAGGAATCCAAGGATGTCGTTCCCGCGCTTGTTCTTGGAGAGCGTCTCTAGAAAGATATTCCAGAACAGCTGGGAGTTACTCTCATTCCCGAGGGTATTGTCGATGGAGTCAAAATCAAATTCAATGTACACGAAGGAACTCTTATCCTCGTCACTGCGGATAATTTCTTCCTGACAACGTCTCTCAAAAATATCTTCCGTATAGATGGAGATATTGTATTGATGTTTTTTAATCAAGTTGAAGAGGTATTCCTTCATCATCGCCCCTAATTTAGTCTATTTTTTAACCATGCAGCGATTGTTAAAATTGAAAAAAGCGCTGAAGAGCAGTGTTTTGGCTACTTCGGTCGAGAATTTTAAGGTCATCAAGTCAGCGACTGGCAAGTACCGTCCGATGACGGCTTTCGAAATCCAGATTTTGGAGAAAAACGGGAACAGTTGCGATGATTGGACTAAGGTTTTGGTCGAGCCGGACTTTGACCCGAACCGTATTTTCCGTTCGAGCTTTATGGGCGATGTGCGCCTCCCGAAGTTCTTCGGCACGCTCCTTTTGCCGGGCGATGTTTCGGTCGCTACAGGTATTTATGACTGCATGGTCCACAACTGCATTATCGAGAATGCCTTGATTTATAAGGTCTCGATGCTTAGTAACGTGCTTGTGCGCAGTAGTTCGGTTGTGCATAACGTAGGCACGCTTGTGAGCAGCGGCAAGATCAATTACATGGTCGGTTCGTCGATTAACGTGGGTAACGAGATGGGCGGCCGTGAGGTGCTGGTGTTCCCGGAACTCACGACGGAGCTTGTCGACTTGCAGCTGTTCCACAAGGCAGAACAGGGTGTCCAGGATTCGTTTGTCGAAATGCTCAGCACCTACAGGTCTGAACTTGCGCTCCCGTTTGGAATTGTGGGCAAGGGCGCGGTCGTCTCGAATACGAACATTATCCGCAATAGCTGGATTGGTGCGCATGCTCGCATCGAAGGTGCTGCAAAGATTCGCAATTCCATCATCATGAGTTCGCTTGAAGAATCGAGCCATGTTTACGATTCCGTGATTCTCGAAAACACGAACGTGCAGATGGGCGTTAAGGTACACACGGGCGCCGAGGTCCAGAGCTCTGTGCTGATGAGTCGTTGCAAGGTCGGCTGCAAGGCGATTGTGAAGTCGTCTATCATTGCGCCGTGCTGCCATATCGAAGAAGGCGAAGTCAACAGTTCTTACATGGGACCGATGACGCAGATGCACCACCATTCGCTTTTGATTGCGGCGCTCTGGCCGGAAGGCTGTGGTAACTTGGGCTATGGTGCAAACGTTGGCAGTAACCACACGGGCCGTATGCCGGACCAGGAAGTGATGCCGGGTCAGGGAATGTTCTTTGGTCTTGGCGTGAACATCAAGTTCCCGTCGAATTTCCGCGAGTCTCCGTTTACTTTGATTGCAAGTGGGCTCACGACTTTGCCGCAGCGTCTCAAGTTCCCGTTCTCGCTGATTCATGCGGGCGACCCGCAGCTGGTGGGCGTGGCTCCGCGTTTAAACGAAATTGTGCCGGGCTGGAACTATGCAAAGAATGCGTATGCGCTTGACCGCAATGCGTATAAGTACGCTATTCGCGGCAAGGGCCTTGTGCCGTCTACGTTCTACTCGATTTACAATCCTGAAACGGCTCACTTGGTGTTTGATGCATACAACCGCTTACAAGTATCAAATGTCAAGGACGTTTATACGAAATCTGATATTGACGGGCTCGGTGAAAACTTTATGCGCGAGCGCGTGCGACAGAGCGCCATCAAGACGTATGGTGAATACCTTGAACGCTATGTACTCGACTTGATGCTTACGCTTGTGGAAGGCGACGAATCGCTCTCGAAGCAGTCTCCGCGTGAATTGCGCAAGCTGCTTGGCGATACGAACAAGGAAATTGCACGAGTCGTGACGCTCCCCGAAACGATGGATGACTTGGTCAAGCGTTACAGACAGCTCGACAAGGAATGGTTTGATAATGTGAGCCATGGCCTGGATCGCGATAACGAACGCGGCCGCAAGATTTTCGATGATTACGACAGTGCCCATCCGGTGGACAAGGGATTCATGGAATGGGAGAGGACGCGTCTCGAAGAATCGGCAAAGCGTTTGAGTGCGTTTGTAAAAAATCTCGCTTAAGCATAGATTAAACTGCGCGAATTTTCTGTTATGTTATTATATATATTACTTTGTCTAGAAGTTGTTTTACGGACGCTTCTTGAAATTCGCGAACGCAGGCTCACGCAGTTGCGCGGTGGTGTTTTTGCCGTGTTGCGATTGATCCCGCTAGTAAATGACATTGTACCTTTGCCTGAGAATCGCAGCGATCCTCAGACTAGTTTGTTCGTGGAAAAGCACGAAGAAGGTCATCGCGTTTTGCGCCACTCGATTTTACGTAACCTGATGAAGGTGGCATTCTTGATGGTTGCCGTCTGGTTCTTGGCGGCAATGGTCACTCGCTGGAATTGGAGTTTTTTCGAAGCGATTCTGTGGCTCCATTTGGTGGCAATTCCGTTCCGCTACTTTTTCAATTGGTATTGCTGGAATCAGGAATTCGAAGCAGATGCATATGCGTTTAAGGAATTAGGGAAGCAGAAAGCAAAGACCGCTATGCAGGAACTTGCCGTATGTGAAATCCCGTACACGAAGCTTTTTGCATCGATTTACAGGGAGCACCCGACTGTTGCGCTACGCAGCCAGAGAATACTGAAGAAAGTGATTGGTGGGCGGTAGGAGAAGTGCCGCGATGTGCAGCGGTTGCGATTTGTTTAAGATTTTATTTTTTTGTATATTCCTTTTTGAGGTTTAAAATGTCTCGTTTTATTTCAATGAAAAATTTTAAATTCCTTTTTTCGCTTGCGGTACTTTTAGTTGTTTCTGCCCATGCTTTTGACTTGACGGTCAAGGCAAATGTCGATAACGCACAGGTCTTTATCGGCGACAAGTTTAATTACGAAATCCAGGTCACAGCGCCTGAAAATGCGATTGTCGATTTGCCGAGTTTTGTCGGTAACCTTGGCAGCTTTGAAGTCAAGGAAATGAAGAACGAGAAAATTACTGAGGGCATGCCCAAAGGCACTGCGAAGTTCACTTGGCTTGCAACGCTCAATACATTTGTAAGCGGCGACTTTTTGATTGCCCCGCAAGAAGTGAATGCCGTTGTCGGAACGGATACGGTCAAGACGCACACGGACCCGGTCGCGGTCAAGGTTTCTAATCGTACGACTGGCGAAGAAACGGACATCCTCGAAGTGGAAGATCCGCTGAGCGACCCGAGACTCCCGCAGTGGCTTTATGTATTGCTCGCTGTGCTTGGTGTTGCATTGCTCGTATTCCTTGGCTGGTTCTTGCACAAGAAATTTGCAAAGCGTGGCGAAGCCCCGCAGCTCCCACCGTACGAAGAAGCTGTTCTTGCTCTCAAGAATTTGCGCAACAAAAATTACCTTGCCGAAGGAAACCAAGGCGATTACTTCATGTCGCTCGGGTTCATTACCCGCCGCTACATCGAGCGCCGCTTTGAAGTCGATATTCTCGATGCGACTGTCGCGGAACTCAAGAAGCGTATGGCTCATGTCGCAGGGCTCCCGCAAGCTTACAAGGAATCTGTGGTAACGCTCGCCGTCGAAACGGAACCGGTAAAATTTGCAAAGATGAAGCTCGAGGGCGAACGCTGCAAGTTCTGGGACGAATGGGCCGACCGCCTGCTCGAAGATACCAAGCCTGATCCTGAAGCCGTTCGCGCCCAAGGCAAATAACTTAAATTAAATCACGAATTCACGAATTTAAAGTCCATGGATATCTTCCGTGGGCTTTCTTTTTCTCCTTGTTTTTATGTATATTATTTCCACAAGAAGAAAGGAGATTATATGACCGTAGTTATCGTAGTCGCAGTCATTTTCATCGTCATCGCCGTTTTCATTTCTATGTACAATGGGCTTGTGAAGCTCCGCAACAATCGCGAAAATGCGTTTGCGAATATCGATGTGCAGCTCAAGCAGCGCTTTGACCTTGTGCCACAGCTTGTTTCGACGGTCAAGGGCTATGCCACGCACGAAAAGGACGTGCTCGAGAAAGTGACTGCCGCACGTGCTGCTGCCATGAGTGCAACGACTATCGACGAAAAGGTTGCCGCTGACAAGGCTCTGTCCGGTGCGCTTGCCGGGCTCCGCGTTTCACTCGAAGCTTATCCGGAACTCAAGGCGAACCAGAACTTCTTGCAGTTGCAGACGGAACTTGCCGACATTGAGAACAAGCTTGCCGCTGCACGCCGCTTCTTCAATTCTACGACTCGCGAATTCAACAACGCTTGCGAAACATTCCCGAGCAATATCATTGCGGGCATGTTCAACTTTAAGCGTGTCGCCATGTACGAGGCAATGGAGAATAGGGCATCGCTTGAAAAGGCCCCTGAGGTGAAGTTCTAATTTTCCGCAATGAAATACGTCGGTCTTCAAACCCAGATTTGGCGGAATAACCGCAATACGGTGATTCTGCTTTTCATGTTCCCAGTGATTTTGCTGGGAATGATTCTTCTGGTAATTTTAGGTCTTGACTTTTTTGGGGCGCTTTGTAACATTGTTGAAGGGGGGTGCCTTGCGAATCATGCATCGCAAACAAATTATGGGACTTTTCACTGGCCCGAAATATGGCATTGCTTTAAGGCCGTAATTCCATACACGCTGCAAATTGTAGGTGTGTGGTTTATTATTGCTTATTGTGCCAATACTGCAATTATCCGTCATGCCACTCATGCAAAACCTGTTGAACGCAAGGATAACTTGCGTGTCTACAACATTGTCGAGAATCTCTGCATTGCAGGTGGCATCGAGATGCCACAAATCAACATTATTAAAGATTCTGGAATGAACGCTTTTGCAAGTGGCATCGATATTCCTTCATTCACGATAACGTTCACGACAGGTCTTATTGAAAAGCTGGATGATCGGGAACTTTCGGCGGTTGTTGGCCATGAGCTTACGCACATCAAGAATCGCGATACGCGCCTGATGGTGGTGTGCATTGTGTTCGTTGGAATTTTTGCGACGATTCAGACGGTTTCCTTGAAGCTTATGAGTGCCATGATTCATACTCCGCGGAGTTCATCTAAGCGTAGCCGCAATAGTGGAAGGGCCGATGCGTATCTTATCCTTATTTTGCTGCTTGTGTTTATCTGGAGCTCTATCGGCTATGTTTTCACCTGGTTCACGCGCCTTGCAATTTCCCGTAAGCGCGAGTACGTTGCCGATGCCGGCGGTGCCGAGCTTTGTGGCGACCCCTTGGCGCTTGCTTCTGCGCTACGTAAGATTTCCAATGATCCTGGGCTAATGTCGGTGCAGCGCAATGACATTGCTCAGCTTTACGTCATCCATCCGGACGAGGAATTCGATAACAATATGGGACTCAAGGGCTGGGTGGCTAAGGCGAACATCTTGTTCTGTACGCACCCGGATACGCCCGAACGCATCCAGCTGCTTGAGCAATTTTAAAAATTGCCTATAATTATGGCTTAGGCGGTTTTTTCGGATTGTTTTTGTCCAGAATAGCTTTATTGATATAGTTTATGCCCTTAGCCTTGTCGGCTGCGGCAGGCGTCTGGAGCTGGATTTGCTCCAACATTAAAGCTTCGAGCTTGTACATCAGTTCGGTGGCGGTACAACCGAAAGCGTCTGCGAGGTCGCAAAAAGATTTGACAGAAAGATTGCGCTTGCCCTTTGCGACGAGTCCAAGGTGCTGACGACTAATCCCGCTGTCTAAAGCGAGTTTTTTCTTTGTTAAGGAAGTCGCTCCCTGCATCTGTGCTAAAAGTTCTATTTCAGCTTTTCGGATGACGTCAATGTCATAGCGCATTCTTTAATTTTATGAATATGTCATAAAATGTGTGCAAACAATAGTTTCCATAATTTCAAGACATAATCAAAAAAGCACCCTTTGAGAGGGTGCTTCTATAAGTTTTGACTATGACGCTTAGCGCTTTTGGCCGTTTCTGATTAGAATTGGGCCTTCAAAGCAGCCGGGCATTCAACTTCTTTATAAGTGTGGTTCGGGTTGCCTGCTGCTTCCATCCATGTAGCGAGGAAGAGGCAGCCTTCCTTGGCCTGGGTGTCGCTTGCAAATGCACTGTTGCACTTCTTGGTGAGGCATTCCTTGCGTTTGTTCAAAAGGTCGCCATTGTATCCGACTTCCTTTTCGCAGTCGGAGAGGAGACCGCCGTAAGTCGTGGAGTTGCTCGGGATGTTCCAGCCCATCTGGCTGCAACCATTAAATGCACCGAATCCGCCACCCGGGATCATGATGTCGAACTGACCGCCTTGCACGTCGTAACCGATGTTGGATGCCATCACAACGAGAGTCTTGCCCTTGAGTGCCTGGTGGTTTGCCTTGGTTTCGTACTTGCCGGTACCGGTGAAGGTGAGGGCGAAGCACTTGCCGCATGTGGCGTCGTTACCCGGAGTTGCTGCGAATGCGTAGGCGAGCTTGTCGCTCACGATTATAGGAATCTGGCTTGTGCAAGTGGTGCCCTGGCCACCGGAGCAGATACTGCCGTTCGTGTTGCCGATCGGGGTCTTGCCCTTGGCATCGCAAGTCTTGGCGGCGCCGCCGTGTTCCGGCCAGGAGCAGTGAGGCATGCAGCAGTCCCAGTAACGGGTGGCAAAGCCTTGCTGTCCACCGGCGCCTGCATTGAGGTACTTGGCTTCTTCAGCGGAGGCGTTGGGGTTGTTCTGCTGTTGCTGCTGGCTAGACGAAGATTTCGGCTGGCTGCTGGAGGACTTCGGCTGTTGCTGCTGCTGAGACGAAGAAGATTTTGCCTGCTGCTGTTGCTGTGAAGAAGAAGACTTCACGCTAGAGCTGGACTTCGGCTGCTGAGAAGGTGTAGAGCCGGTCATGTTCTGGCAATTCTTATTTTCAGGATCGTAGTAGCAGTTTACCTTGCAATCATTGTCGTAGGCGTATTTTTCGCCCTTGGAGCCGGTCATCTGATCGTAATAGGCAACGCACTTGCCCGAAGCGCTGTCATAGCACTGGCCGTCGCATTGCTTGTTCGATGTGGTTGCGGAGGACTTCGGCTGCTGCTGCGAAGAAGAGCTTGCTACAGGCTGCTGGGTCTTCTGTGAAGAGGAAGAAGCGACCGGAGTCGTTGTCTTGGCGGAGCTCGAGCTTACCGTGGGGAGCGTCGTGCCCGGATTGTAGACAGAGGAGCTGCTTGCAGTGACGCTTGTGCCCGGAGTCGTCGTGGAGGCGTTCGGGTCGATTCCGCCCGGAAGGAGAATCGTTTCACCGTAAATGGTGGCCTTGGAACCGTCGGTATAAGTAATGGTCTTGTCCGGGTTCACGACAGGGAGCGTTTCAAGCTTTACGTTTGTGACAACGGCGGAGCCGCTTGCATCAACGATAGTGCCAGTAGCGACATCGAAAGTGCCTACAGCAACGCTAGCTTCGTTGGTGACGAGGTACGTGCTGGTACCATTAGGCACGATAAGGAAAATCTGTGAGCCAGTAGTAAGCATCCAGCAAGTCTGATCGACTTCCAAAGCAGGCTTTGCCTGTGTAAACGGAAGGTTCGAAGCTGCAGCTTGTGTGGCAGAGGCGAGATCTTCGGAGCAGTTCCAAGCGAGCAGGGAAAGTCCGAAAATTGTGAGGGTTTTAAACAGTCTATTCTTCATGATATAATAAGCCCTTGTAAATATATCACACCCTGTATTCCAATCATCCGCGGTAAAAGATAAAATCTTATCCTCTAAAATGCTCGTAAATAAGAGTAAAAAGAACTATACAATGTAATTATGTGAAGTTACGCACAACTTATTTATTATCAAAGACTTACAAAAAAGAAAAACGCCCCTGTGCGGGGCGTTTAGTTCCGATTTAGACTTTTTTATTAGTACTTGTCCTTGAGGACCTGCGGGCATTCCACTTCGACGTAGTTGTGTTCCGGGTTGCCTGCTGCGCCCATCCAGTCGGCGAGGAAGAGGCATCCCTTTCTTGCCTGTTCGTCGTTGGCGAAGGACTTGTTGCACTTTTCGGTGAGGCAGCTCTTGTATTTGCCTGCGGCGTACTTCGTTTCGGTTTCGCAATCAGAAAGGAGACCGCCGTATTGAGCGCCCTGGCTGCCCCAGCCCATGCTAGAGCATCCGTTGAATATACCGACGCCACCACCCGGGATCATGATGTCGAACTGTCCCTGCTGAACGTCGCCACCAACGTTTGTTGCCATGATGATGAGCTTCTTGCCTTTGAGTCTCTTGATGTTTGCGTCGTTAGAATACTTGCCGGTACCGGTGAAGGTGAGCTGGAAGCACT
>JAEEGG010015580.1_pt1 | contig 15934 bp, 10 predicted proteins | sample 9134161 | NCBI WGS metagenome assembly JAEEGG01 (sample SAMN16246543, study PRJNA631951) | gut metagenome | biome: gut microbiome; feature: rumen; material: CR-attached | host: Bos | place: Iran: Karaj | collected 2018-10
TTGTAGGAAAAAATAATCAATTTAATGAGGAAGTGAGAAGTGAGAAGTTAAGAAGTTAAGAGTTATTGAATTATTGAGTTATAGATGTTTCCATAATTCCATGATTCCATAATTCTCTATATCTTTTTGAATTTTGAATTCATACTATCTGTTTCAGCATATCCCATAACAACTTAGTCGGCAGGCCCATAACATTGTAAAACGAGCCTTCTATGGCTGTAATGCCCACACAGCCAATCCATTCTTGCACGCCATAGGCACCCGCTTTGTCGATGGGCTTATATTGTTTTACATAATAGTCGATCTCTTCGGGCGACAATGTATCGAAATGCACTTTGGTGACACGGTGCGAAGTGAGCTGTTGCAAAGGAGTAGCCACGGTAACGCCTGTGATGACACGATGCTCGCGTCCGGACAGCGTTTGCAACATTCTCACCGCCTCAGCAGCATCTTTTGGCTTGCCCAAAATCTCGCTGTCGGTGACCACAATGGTATCACAGGTGATGAAAATCGTATTCTCCGGGTAGCGACTGCGGTCGATGCCCGTGAGTTTGATTTGCGACAGATACTCGGCCACCTGCTCGGGCGGCAACATCGGGTCGTACGACTCGTCCACATCTGCGGTCATCACCTCGAAGGGGATGTCCATGTCCGTCAGCAGGGCCGCACGGCGCGGCGACTTGGAGACGAGAAAAATGCGGTAGTTTTTAAGTTTGGAGAGAAGCATATAAAACTGAAAGTTGAAAATTGAAAAGTTAAGGAGTGAGAAGTGAGAAGTGAAGGAGTTAAGAAGTTAAGGAACTAAGAAACTAAGGAGTTAAGTACTTCATATTTGTTCTTTGTTCTTTGTTCTTTGCTCTTTGTTCTTTGAATCTTCGCGTTAGCGAGTGCAATATTACAAAAAAGAATCTTATTCTATATTCTCAAAAAAGTTGTATATTTGCACACAAATCTAAAAAAAACTAAAAGTTTATGGCAACTGTAACCTTAGGAAACCAGACTATTGAACTTGACGGCGACGGCTTCATGACCGACCCTACCTTATGGAACGATGCGTTGGCTGCCGAAATCGCCAAAGTTGACGGTATTAACGAACTTACTGAGAACCACTGGAAGGTGATCCGTATCATCCGCAGCACTTACGAAGAGAAGGGCATTGCGCCGATGGTAAGAGTCATCTGCAAAGAAACAGGGTTGAAACTTCGCGAAATATACGACCTTTTCCCCTTAGGACCCGCCAGAGGAGCCTGCCGCGTTGCTGGCCTTCCCAAACCTGACGGTTGTGTATAGTCGTTTAACTTTTATCGTAAAATTATGAAATTCATTTCGTTAGCAGCATTAGCGATATGTCTCGGCATGTTGCTTTATCATTTTATCCGCATTGTCCGCCTTGGCAAACCCAAAGATTTGTCGGAACCATCGGGCAGCGTTGCCAAAGGCGTGGTTTACGCCAACACCACTGCCATGATGCCCCAGAATAAGGAATCGGCGTACATGCACCTGCCCACCTACACCATGGGCATCGTCTTCCATATCGGCACCTTCCTGGCCATCCTGATGTATTTCATCGCCTTCACGCCGCTGCTTGACATGTGGCCCATTTTTTGGAAGGTTATCGCATGCGGATTCGCCATTTCCGGAGCTTGCGGCATCGCCCTGTTTATCAAGCGCTGCATTAACAAGAACCTCCACGTTATGAGCAACTTGGACGATTATCTCGCCAACCTCTTTACCACCCTGCTGCACATCATGACCGCCCTGCTGTTATGGTTCCACGACAGCAGTCTCATCAACTTCCTTTACTATCTGGAAGTCACGTTACTGCTTCTCTACATTCCACTGGGCAAACTGAAACACATGCTCTACTACTTCGCCGCCCGCTACCATTTAGGCTTCTTCTACGGCTGGAGGAATGTTTGGCCAAAAAGAGAAAACTGAAAACTGAAAGGTGAAAATTGAAAACTTTTTAGTTTTGTTTCTTTTTTAATGTTTTAATACTTGAAGTTAGTAAAGCTATCAATTCTTTGAGATCATCATTAAGAGCCTCAAATTCTGGTTGATTTATTATATCTGACGCATATAAGATTTCTATCCAATATTGTGTTTCGTCAGCTTCTTTTAAAGCAATGTTCATTTTGCTAATAAAGTCAGATAAACTCTGAGCATTCCTACTTTCACGAATATTGGCACCAATACTGGTACCGCTTTTCAATATTTGTTTTCCTAAAACGAATTCGTCTTTAGAACATAAGTATTTATAGAATTTGATAATTCTAACAGCAAAAGCTTGACTTTTGCTCTGTAACAATTTCTTCTTCATCACGAAATCTCCTTCACAATTGATATTTTTCAATTTTCAGTTTTCAATTTTCAGTTTATATAAAGCCCTATCAATCCCACAGCAAGGCCAATAACTACGCAAATCGCTTTCATCAACAAAAAGTGCTTCTTCGACTCTGCGAGGAGGGGCAGTGCGCCGTGGCCATCTTGAACGATGGAGCTGGCCAACAGGATGCTGAACGGAATGGCGCCACTGAAATAGAGAACCACAAAGACCAAATGCGGTCCGGACTCGGGGATGATGCCGATGAGCACCGCCAATAGCAGCAGTACTGGCAAGGCCCACTGATGTGCGGTAACCAGCTGATTTACATCCACAAAGTGATAAAGCAGATGGAGAACCAGTAGCACCCCGAACGTCCAAAGGAATATCTGTACAAAATGCTTTTTGATGACGTGCTCCCACAGGTGCGACTGCAGGAAATGCTCCGATGAGCACAACACAATCAATATGGTGATGCCAGCCAAAACGACGAACAAAATGCTTTCCCAGGCATCGGCATCGTGATGTTCTTCCCCACCCAACTGCGGTATCATGCTGTGCTCGTGACCGCCCGACAAGACGGAAACAATGTACATGCAAAGGCCGAAGAGCAAAGCGGCACGCGGGAAAGATATGTTTTTCAAGTGTTTAAAGGAGAAACGGGCATGCTCATCATCGTGCTCATGTTCGTGCGTCAAGTGCAGTTCCAACAGGTGGTCTTCCTTGATGAGCGCGCGCTTGCCCATAATCAAATCGGTGAACAAACCTACCACGATGCCGATAACAAACAGCCAGAGACAGAGCCATAGCGCCGTCTTGGGACTGTAGGCAAACACGACGAAAGCTTCATCGCCGAAAGTGGCAATCATGCCGGCCACCAACGCCCCAAACGATATCAATCGGTGCGTGAACATCGAGACAATGGCAAAACCACCTGCACATCCTGGAATCAAGCCCAACAATACAGCCAATAATATCTGTGAGAAACGGTTGCCCTGCAGCCGTGCCATCCATTTTCCTGACGAGCCCACATTCACACATTCTATCATCAATAACATCACCATCACCAAGCAGGTAATGTTGAAAGAGCTTTTGAGAACATCGAGGAAAAGGTCAAACATAAGCAAAAAGTTTAGAGTGGAGAGATAAGAACGGAGAACGGGGAACGGAGAGTGGAGAGTTAAGGAGTTAAGGAACTAAGGAGTTAAGAGTTGTAGGAGTGAGAAGTGAAACTTAATTGTGAATTATGCATTGTGAATTATGCATTGTGAATTATGAATTGTTTTTTGAATTCTGAATTTTGAATTTTGAATTTCCAAACTTACCGTTTCGTATATACTTTTTCGAAGTCGGTGCGGGCGAGCAGTGAGCGGCCAAGGGTTACTTCGTCGGTGTATTCGAGTTCTTCGCCAATGCCGACACCGCGGGCGATGGTGGTCACTTGCGCCACTTTGCCGGCAATATTCTTGTAGATATAGAAGTTGGTCGTGTCGCCCTCGACGGTGGCGGGCAGCGCCAAAATCACCTCTTTAATATCGCCCTGCTCTACCCTGTCGAATAATTCCTGCAACTTGAGTTGTGCAATGCCAATGCCTTCCATAGGCGAGATGACGCCGCCCAGCACATGGTAAACCCCTTTGTACTGCTGCGTGTTCTCGATGGCAATCACATCACGGATATCCTGTACTACGCAGATGATGGCAGGGTCGCGCTTGGGATTATTACAAATGTCGCACACCTCATGATCGGAAAGGTTATGACAAATGCGGCAGTAATGGATTTCGTTCTTCATCTTGGCGATAGCCGACAGCAGCGCTTCCACGTTCTCCTCGTTAGCTTTTGAGAGGTGGAGTGCCAGTCGCAGGGCCGTGCGCTTGCCGATACCCGGCAGTTTGGAAATCTCATTTACTGCATTCTCAAGCAGTTGCGAATAGAATGTTAGCATGATTGCAGCAATTTATCGGCGAGCGCCTCCAAGGCGGGACGGTCGGCCTGTTTCATACGGCTTTTGATGGTGACAATCGGCTCAATTAGCGTAATTTCCTTCATTGGCTCGAGCATAGCCTTCATGGTGCGTCCTGCTGACGGTGCCCACGAGCCATTCTCAATCATACCGACGGTACGTTTCTGATAGCCTTTGATTTGCAGATGATGCAGAAAGTCGTGCATCGGTGGGAAGACGCCAGCATCGTAGCTCGAAGCGGCCAGTAGCAATGTGCTCATGCGGAAGGCATCCTCCACCGCCTCGGCCATATCGTCGCGGGTAAGGTCGCACAGCGACACCTTGGGTGCGCCTTTGGCTTTCAACATATCGGCCATCAGCTGGGCAACGGCGGCGGTTCCACCATGGATGGAGGCGTAAGCGATGAACACGCCAGGCGTTTCCACTGCGTACTTGCTCCAAATGTCGTATAGATTTATATAGTAGCTCAAATTCTCATTCAGTATCGGGCCGTGCAAGGGACAGATGCAGGCGATATCAAGGGCGACGGCCTTCTTGAGCAGCATCTGCACCTGTGTGCCATACTTACCACAGATGTTGAAATAGTAGCGGCGTGCCTCGCAAGCCCACTCCTCTTCGTGAGCCAGCGCTCCGAACTTGCCAAAGCCGTCGGCGGAGAAGAGTACGCGGTTGTGCGACTCGTACGAAACCATCACTTCGGGCCAGTGCACCATAGGAGCCATGAAGAACTGCAGCGTGCATTTGCCCAATTCCAGTTTATCGCCCTCTGCCACACTGATGGTGCGACCGGTAAAGTCTGCATTTTCAAAGAATTGCGGCATCATCTGGATCGCTTTCGCCGAAGCCACTACCTTGAGGGCGGGATATTTCTCAAGGACGGCGGCCAGGTTGGCAGCATGGTCGGGCTCCATGTGGTGGACCACCAGATAGTCGGGCGTGCGACCTGCCAGTGCCGTTTCCAGATTATGCCACCACTCGGCACTCTTGCGGCGGTCGGCCGTGTCTAGAATGGCAACCTTGTCGTCCACAATCAGATAAGAGTTGTACGACATACCATTAGGCACAACATACTGACTTTCAAACAAATCAATATCGGTATCATCCACACCGATGTAGCGAATTTCGGGAGCGATATTCATCGTGAGTTAAGTTTTAGTTTTTGGTGATGCAAAGATAAAAAAAACTATGAAGTTGTATCATAATAAGTGAGGAGTGAACAGTGAGGGTGAAAGTTAAGAAGTTAAGGAGTTAAGGAGTTAAGGTTATGAAGTGAGAAGTGAAGAATTATAGAGTTATAGAATTATAGAACTAAAATCTAAAAACTAACAACTAAAAACTTCTTTGAACTTTGAATTCTGAAATCTGGATTCCATTGGTTTTTCTTCCAAAACTGCACTATTTTTCTTCCAAAAATATTGCCAAAAGCATTCATTAACTTTTATTAACATTTTTATTTTGCTAACATTCAACCAATTAAAAATCTTATTAAAATAAAACGAATATCTACAAATTTATATTTATATTTGCAAGTTCTTTAATAGATGAAAAAGGACAACCCTTAATCCAGAAACCATTAAAACAAAACCTTAATATGAAGAAATTTTTACTCTTAACACTACTTTTTGTTTGTTGTACTACCCTAACCTTTGCCCAGCTGGGCGTGGGACAGCAATTACCCAACAATAATTTTGAAAGTTGGAGAAATGAGACCAGTTCTCGTGTTGCTCCTACAGGATGGAATTCCATCAATTCTGCGACAGGATCTTACGCCAGTTCGGCTGCTGCAGATTTTGTTTCACAAGCCTCTGCTTCACCAGGAGGCACTGGTTCAAAATGTGCCCAAGTAACCTGCAAAAATGTTGAAATCAATATAGTATTTACTACAATCAAAGTTAAGGCTAACGGCAGTTTATCTACTGGCAGATTTAATGCGGGTGCCACAAGTGCTAAGGATCCCAAGAATTGCACATACACTAGTACCGCTTCAGGATTTCATCAAGATTTCACTGCTTATCCTGATTCTCTTTATGTGTGGCTTAAATCATCTCTTTCCAACAACAGCCACCAAGCCCGTTTAAACGTTGTTGTTCATAACAACACTCAAGGAGCTCAAGTTACTGGTGGCTACGCTATCTATCAAGACCCTGCTCCTACTAGTTCCAGTAAAGGTGTGGTCAATACCACCCAAGAAGTTAATGCTGCAAAAGAAGTAGCCGCAGCCACCCAGGATTTTAATACCAACGGGCAATGGCAACTGAAAAAGATACCCTTTACGTATACATCAAATAACACTAACCCTTCTTATATTCTGGCCACCTTTTCCACCAACAAGACTCCTGGCGAAGGAACCGTTGGCGACTACCTGCAATTCGACGATGCCGTTCTTATCTACAACACGAAGTTGGAAAACTTATATGTAAACAATGAAAATCTACCTGGTTTCAATTCTTACAAAACCACCTATAATATATCGTTGTGTGCGGGAGAAGATTTCCCTAAAATCACCTATTGGAAACCTATTTCAGCTCACGCTTCTGCTACCGTCACTCACAACCCCACAACAGCAGAGCCTTATCATTCGATTAAGGTTACCCATAAAAACCAAGAGGACAATGATGCTATATCAACCGTTTATCGTATCAACTACAACATTGCGGGCTCTACGGTTACCATCAGCGGCGACAACAGCGTTTGCACTGGCGGCACGGTAACACTTACTGCTTCGGGGGCTGATAGCTACACATGGAGCACTGGAGATAAAAGTGCTTCGATTGAAGTAACCCCCACCACCGAAACCACTTACACCGTAACTGGCACAACAGGAGGATGCTCCGCCACGGCTACGCACACCGTTAGCGTGAAGGACAATCCTACCGTTGAAATCAGCGGCGACGAGAGCGTTTGCGCAGGCTCCTCGGTAACCCTTACCGCAACGGGCGCCAGCAGCTACTCGTGGCAACACGGCGGCAACAATGCCGAAACCACCGTACAACCCACCTCAGAAACCACTTACACCGTAACGGGTACCACCGACGGCTGCTCGGCAACGGCATCACATACCGTTACCGTAAAAGAGAATCCTACCGTTGCCATCAGCGGCGACGCCAGCGTTTGCGCAGGCAGCACGGTTACCCTGACCGCCAGCGGAGCTGACAGCTACGAGTGGCAACATGGCGGCAACAATGCTGAAACCACCGTACAACCTACCACTGAAACCACTTACACCGTTACTGGTACCACTAACGGTTGCTCGGCAACGGCCACGCATACCATCAGTGTAAAAACGATACCTAACGTACACATCTTTGGCGACAAGAACATCTGCACTGGCACCAGCACCCTTCTGAAAGCCTCGGGTGCCGACAGCTACGTTTGGAACACTGGTGACGAAGGTTACTCGATCGAAGTATCACCCGAAAGTCAAACAACCTACTCTGTCACAGGTACTACCGACGGTTGCTCCGCCACCGCCAGTCATACCATTAATGTAAAAGACCATCCTAACGTCCAAATTAGCGGCAATACCTCCGTTTGCAAAGGTGAAAGCATCACGCTGACAGCCACTGGCGCTGATTCTTACGAATGGGAACACGGCGGCAACGATGCTGAGATTTCTGTAACACCAGAAGTTGAAACTACCTACATTGTAACCGGCAGTCTCAACGGTTGCTCGGCCACCGCTACCCACACCGTAGCCGTTAGAACGGCTTCCACCATCCAGATTAGCGGCGACGCCAGCGTTTGCGCAGGCGGCACTGTTACCCTCACCGCTACGGGTGCCGACAGCTACGCTTGGGAACACGGCGACAAAGGCGCCGTTGTACAAGTTACACCGACTGAAGAAACCACTTACACTGTGACCGGCTTCAGCAACCAATGCGCTGCCACCGCCACCCACACTATAATGGTGAAAGCATTACCCAATGTGACCATCAGTGGTGCTGAGAGCGTTTGCGAAGGCAAAAGCACTACCCTGACGGCTTCGGGTGCTGACAGCTATGAATGGGACAACGATGAACAAGGTGCTTCTATTGAAGTTAGTCCTGAAGAACCCACCACCTACACCGTGACGGGTACCACCAACGGCTGCTCGGCCACAGCTACACACAACGTATCTGTTACAGCATTGCCCACCGTTACCATCAGTGGTGAAGAGAGCGTTTGTGCCGGTGAAAGCATCGGTTTGATTGCCGAAGGCGCTACCTCCTACGAATGGAACACTGGCGAACAAGACGCCATGATTAGCGTAACCCCCGAAACAGAAACCACTTACACCGTGATCGGCACCACCGACGGCTGCTCGGGCACTGCTACCCACACTGTAGTCGTTAATCCGAACAAGACCTACACTTTTGAAGCCACCGCTTGTGACGAATATTATTGGGAAAATGATCGCTACGACGAAAGTGGCGAGTACATCAAGAGCTATTTCACCGACAAAGGCTGCGATAGCACCGTAACCCTGATCCTAACCATCAATAAGTCGCAACAAGTGACCTTTGACGAGACAGCTTGTGGCCAATTTGTTTGGGATGGCGACGTTTACACTGAAAGCCAGACCATTACCAAGAGCTACACCAATGCCAAAGGTTGCGACAGTATCGTCACCATCAACTTGACCATCAGTGACATCATCTACAAAGAATTTACAGAAGACGCATGCGACTCATACACTTGGGACAATGAAGTCCTTACCCAGAGCGGCGACTACACCAAAGAGTACAAATCAACTCAAGGCTGCGACAGTATCGTCACACTGCACCTCACCATCAACAAGTCTGATAACGTTGACGACTATGTAACGGCATGCAACTCGTATGTTTGGGGTAATGATGAATACCTGGCAAGCGGCGATTACGAGAAGGTTTTCACCAATTCCCATAATTGCGACAGTATCGTTACCTTGCACCTCACTATCAATCAGGCAGTGGAGACCGAGTTTGACGACGAAGCCTGCGAAATCTACACATGGAATAACGAGGAATACCGCAAGAGCGGTGATTACACCCAGACCTTCACCGCCGCCAACGGCTGCGACAGTATCGTCACACTGCACCTCACCATTAACTACCCTGACGAAAACGAAGATTATGTATCCTCTTGCGAATCGTATGTATGGGGTGATGAGGAATACCTTGCAAGCGGCGATTACGAGAAGGTTTTCACCAACGCCCATGGTTGCGACAGTATCGTCACCTTACACCTCACCATCAACCAGAACGCTACCTTCAGCTTCGACTCCACGGCCTGCGGTCCTGTAGAATGGGAAGGCAAAACCTACGAAAAGAGTGGCGAGTATAGCGTTACGCGACAGACGACAAGCGGTTGCGACAGCGTCGTTACGATGAACCTCACCATTTATCATCCTGTTTATAAAGATATTGAAGCAGAGGCTTGTGGATCATACCTCTGGGATAACGACCGTTACGAACAGAGCGGTGAATATCAGAAAACCTTCCAGGCTACCAACGGCTGCGATAGCATCGTTACCTTGAATTTGACTATTTACCCCACCACTAAAGACACCATCGCTGTTACTGCTTGCGATAAATATGTATGGGGAGAAAGCGAATACTCTGAAAGCGGCTTATTCACGCAGACATTCACCAGCAGTCACAACTGCGACAGTACCGTCACCATCGACCTGACCATCAATCATCCTGTCACCAACTCGTTCGACACCATCAGCTGCCACACGGTGACCTGGAACGGCAAACTCTATGCCGAATCGGGCTCATACGAGCAGACCCTCACTGGCTCTAACGGCTGCGACAGCATCGTAACGATGAACCTTGAGATTGTGGACTGCGGCTTCGAATGCGAAATCACGCCGCTGGTCGATATCGACAACAACGAGTACAAGACCGTCAGCGTTGGCAAAATGTGCTGGATGGCTGAGAACTTGAGAGCAGAGCACTATGCCGATGGCTCCGACATTCCCGTTTTCATGACCTATGTCAGCAAGTTGAACGCCAATGAAGAAGAGAACTTCAAACTTTACGGCTACCTGTATGATTGGGCATCGGCCACCCACACCGAAGTGCCTAGAGAAATCGGACTGAGAGCTACCAGCGCAACCCCTGCAGTTCTGGGGGCTTGTCCTGCTGGCTGGCGTCTGCCCACCGTTGATGAATATCTCGCCTTGATCGGCATCGACTATGAAGCCAACGACCTGAGATCGACCGACTGCTGGATTGACAACGCTGGTACCGACAAGTTAGGTACGGCCATCCGTCCTGGCGGTATCTTCAATGCTACCACCAACCAGTTTGAAGACTTGGGCGGTCGTGCTAACCTGATTGTAGCCGACAAATCCTTCCCCGATGGCAGTCCTCTTATGACCTACATTACGCTCAGCTGCGGCTGCCCTGCCCTGCTCGTCAACACAGGCAACAAAGCCAATGCTTACAGCGTACGTTGCGTCAAAGAGATCATTGCTCTTCCCCACTAAAGAAAACCATTAGAAATACGTTTTATGAAAGTGTTTGCCCGTCGGAAACGATGGGCAAACACTTTTTTTATGATATATGTTGAATTAATCTATAAAAGTATCAACAATTTACTCACAAATAATAACACATCGTTTTTTTCACTATTTTTGTCCTTTTAAATTACGATAAATTATTAGCCACAAAAAAGTAAGCCAATGAAAAAGCAACTATCTACTTTTTTGATTTTCTTTCTCTGTATAGGCTTGATTCACGCCCAAGAAGACAAGAAAGACACCACCCGCGTGGACGATTACTCGGAAGAGATTGCATCGTTCAACAATGTTAGCGAAGGGCAGGAAGATGCCGACACCGAACTCGGCAACTATGTGCCAGGTGTTGTACAAACGCGCCGCGATGCATTCGTCAACAACACATCCTACGCTTTCAGCATCGCCTATTTCAAAACCCGTGGTTTCGACAACCGCTTTCAAGACATCTGCCTCAACGGCCTGCCGATGAACAGTCTGGTTACCGGTCGTGCCTCCTACTCGCAGTGGGGCGGCTTGTCGCATGTGGTCAGATATCCCGAAACCTCTATTGGCTTAACACCGCCCTCATTCAGTTTCGGCAACTTTATCGGCACGGTCAACTACAGCCTGAGAGCCTCCTCCTACAGGCAGCAAGTCAGAGCCTCGTATGCGCTGTCGAACAAGACTTACACCAACCGCATCATGATTACCGGCGCCACTGGCGTGCTGAAGAACGGCTGGTCGGTAGCCGGCAGTTTATCCACCCGTTTTGGCAATTCACTGGCTTACGTTGACGGTACTTTTTACAAAGGCCTCAGTTACTTTTTCGCCACCGAGAAGCAGTTCAACCGCGAACACGCCCTCAACCTGACCATTTTCGGTGCGCCCACCACGCGTGGCATGCAGGGCAACTCGGTACAGGAGGTTTACGACCTGCTGGGCACCAACTACTATAACCCCAACTGGGGCTGGTACAATGGCGAAAAGCGCAACGCACGTGTCAGAACCGTCCACGAGCCCGTCATCCTGCTGAGCCACTATTACACGCCCGAAAAAGGCAATCTGGAAATCACCACCACCCTCGCCTCCACGTTCGGACGCAACAACACCACCTCGCTCAACTGGTACGATGTGCCCGACCCGCGTCCCGACTACTACCGCTACCTGCCGAGCTATTTTATCAACAAGGACAATCCCGACGACACTTTCCTCTACGATTACTACACCGAAGCATGGAAAAACGACGCCTCGTTGCGCCAAATCAACTGGGACTATATGTATAATGTAAACCAGACGGCAGCCGCCATGGGCAACCGTGCCCAATATATGATTGAGAACCGCGTGTACGACCACTTCCAGATGGCAGGTTCATCAAGCATCATTGCCAACCTGACCGAACATATCAAGCTGACCGCCGGTATCAATGTTCGCGGCATGAAGCAGCGCAACTACAAGACCATCGCCGACCTACTGGGTGGCAGCTACTGGCTCGATGTGGACAAATACTCAGAAGGCGACTTCCCCGATGAGCAAAATGTTCCTTACAACGACCTTGACAACATCGACAAGAAGTTGTATGAAGGCGACGTTTTCGGCTACGATTACACCTATCACATTTACTACCAACAGGCATGGGCTCTCGCCAACTTCACTTACAACAAAGTGGACTTCTTCGCAGGTCTTGACCTCAACGCCACTGAGTTCTGGAGAGTGGGCAACATGCAGAACGGCCGCTTCCCCGACGATTCCAAAGGCAAGTCGGCAGTAAAGAGTTTCCTCAACATTGGCGGAAAAGCAGGCGTCACTTACAAGATTAACGGTCGTAACTACCTGGTGCTGAATGGACAGTACAGCACCAAGGCCCCGAGCATCCTGAACGCCTTCCTCGCACCTCGTGTTAGAAATACCTACGTTTCCAATTTGAAAAACGAAAAGATTGGCGCAGCTGAATTCTCATATGTAATGCACTATCCTATCTTCAAAATGAGAATTACCGGCTACTACGCCTATTTCAAGGATATAACCAAGCTCATCAGCTTCTACCACGACGATTACGCTTCTATGGTCAACTACTCGATGAGCGGCATCGACCAGCGCAACATCGGCGTTGAATTCGGCGCTGAAGTGGCTTTAGGTTCGATGTTCACATTGTATGTGGCTGGCAACTGGGGCGACTACCGCTATGCTAACCGTCCCGAAGTGGCCATCAACGCTGAGAACGGCTACGACATCCTTGACAACAACAACAGCGATGTTACCCAAACCGTTTACTGGAAGAACTTCCATGTGGCTGGCACACCTCAATTGGCCATCACTGGCGGTTTGAAATTCAACTATAACTACTGGTGGGTTACCATCAACGGCAACTGGTTCGACAAAATCTATTGCGACATCAACCCCGAAAGACGCACCTCAGCCGCACGCGGCTCGCTGGACGAGAATTCGGAGCTCTACCATCAGATTGCTGACCAGAAGCGCTACAAAGGCCAATTCACCCTCGACCTGTCGGTTAGCAAGTCGTGGCGTGTGGGTGGCCGTTACAGCATCGGCTTCAATGTCAGTATCAACAACATGCTCAACAACAAGAAGCTGATAACCACCGCTTGGGAGCAGTACCGTTTCGACTACAGCACCTTCAACGTGGACAAATACCAACCCAAGGTTTATTATGCCTTTGGCACTTCGTTCTTCGCAGGTATCAATTTCACCTTCAACTAACAGCAAAGAATCATCAAGGCAAAAAAAACGAATCATCTAATGAAAACAATTCGAGATATGAAAAAAATATTATGGATGGGGTTAATCGGCATTATGCTCACCGCCTGCCACTGGGAACAGGACGTGGCCCCCATGCTTTCTTTCCAGTTAAGAGAGGGTGAAAAGCTCATCACCATCGCCGAAATGTTAGAGTACCACGAGTTGGGCGACCTCGACAGTTATGACTCGCTGCCCAAGGGCACCGTCATTACTGGCATTGTCACTTCCGATGACACGGAAGGCAACTTCTACAAAATATTGAACATCCAGGATGAGACTGCTGGTATCCAGATAAAGATTGCCAACAGCAGCCTACACACCAAATATCCTATTGGCCAACGTATCTTTGTAAGATGCGACGGTTTGGTGCTGGGCGACTACCGCCGTCTGCCGCAATTAGGCTGGTGGGTGAATGGAGGCATGACCGCCATTGCCGCCTCTTCAGAGAACCAGTATTTCTTCCGCGACGGCGCTGTCGGCGCAGAGCCCGAGCCGATTGTCCTCTCCTCTATTCCCAACAATATCAGCGAAGTGGTGCCCTATTGCAATATGCTGGTAAAAATAGAGAACTGCTATTTTGAGATGGGCGGCAAGAATGCTTTCGCCGACCCCAACGCCTCCGCCAGTCGCACCCTGAAACTCAACGGCGGCGGCAGTGTGATTGTCCGCACCAGCAACTACGCCTCGTTTGCCACCAACATCCTTCCGGAAGGCAATGGAGACGTTTACGGAGTTTTAACACGCTACAATTCTGATTTACAACTCGTTATTCGTTCCTTGAACGATTTGAAGAATTTCAGCAAGATGGAAGAAGTCTTCAAGACCGACATGACCAACAATCCTTTCAACAGCGGTTGGAAAGCCATCAACTCGGGTGCCGAATGGAAATATCTGTCCAACTCCATGTTCCAGGGCTTCATCATCAACGGAAGCACTGCCGAAAACGACAGTTGGCTCATATCGCCAGCCATTGCCCTCAGCAAATGCAGCAACGGAGAAGTGTCGCTCGGCATTGAGCACCGCATACCCAACAATATGGGCAACAAGGAGAACATGAAGATTTACTATAGCAACAATGCCAACGTTGACGAAATCAATGAAAGCGATTGGACAGAGCTGACTCTCAACACCTATCCGGGCGAATTTGAAATCTCCAACTTCTCCTTGTCCAACATGGAGCTGACCGATAACTTCAGACTTGCCTTCAGGTATAAGGACAGCAACACCTCAGCATGGTACATCAAGAATATCGCCATTAAAGCACGTGTTTCACAATAAAAAGAAGATACAATGAGCAGAAACAGTCTTTTAATAAGTTTATGCATCATCGCTTTTGCAGCCATGATGACATCGTGTAACAAGGATTACGAAGCCCCTGAATACAAGAAACCCTCTTATAACGGTAAGCCCGCCAACAAGACCATTGCCGACATCAAGGCTATGCACAACTTGGAGAGCGACCAAGTGGATTCCATCTGCAAATGGGACGAGACCTTCATCGTTGAAGCCGTGGTTGTCAGCACCGACGAAGGCGGCAACTATTACAAATCGATGGTGGTACAAGACGCCACTGGCGGCATTGAAATCGAGTTGGACCGCACCGGTTTATACAACGACTTCCCTGTAGGCCAGAAAGTATATTTGATCTGCAACGGCTTGGTTGTTGGTGATTACGGCGGTTTGTACCAGATGGGTTGGATTTATGACGGCAGCGTTGGCCGTATCAACAGCCAATTTATCGACAAATACCTCATCCGCGACGGTCTGCCCACCCAAAAAGACATACCTGCACCCATCGAAATAACCACCGCTGGCGGTTTGGCACCTGAGAATGTCAACCGACTGGTAACATTGAAGAATGTGGTCTTTGAAGAAGCCGCTATGGGTCAGCCATTTGCCGACGACAATGCGATCACCAACCGCAACATCGCCTCCATCAACGGCAACAAAGTCACCAATATGGTGGTTAGAACCTCCAACTATGCCAAATTCAGAAGCACCCGAGTGCCCTCAACTCCCTGTGACCTGACGGGTATTCTCACTTTGTACAACAGCACTTACCAGTTAATGATACGCGTAAAAGAGGATATCAAGGCGCTTCCGCAATATGAAGAGAAACTGATTAAGGATCTCACCTTCAACGAAAACTCGCTCAATGGTGAATGGAAGGCTTACTCCAGCGAAGGTAGCGAAGGTTGGAAATTCCAGAAGACCTCTTCCGACCAGTTTGTATATCACTTACAAGCCTCTACAGCTTGCGAGGACTGGCTGGTATCGCCTGAAATCAGTTTGAGCAGCACGGGAGATCTTACGGTACGTCTTGACCATCAGAACGACATTGTCGGCCTGCAGGAGAGCTTCCAATGCTACTATTCGACCAACTACACCGAAGGTGAAACCATCGATCCTACGCAATGGACGGCCTTCGACC
>JAEEGG010015581.1_pt1 | contig 15934 bp, 13 predicted proteins | sample 9134161 | NCBI WGS metagenome assembly JAEEGG01 (sample SAMN16246543, study PRJNA631951) | gut metagenome | biome: gut microbiome; feature: rumen; material: CR-attached | host: Bos | place: Iran: Karaj | collected 2018-10
CGGAATGCTTCGCCAGCGACAGGAGCTTCATTACCGTATCGGGATCTTTGAGATAGATGTACGATTCCACATTATTTGAAAGGTCGACACCGCATTCGCTCAGATAGACCGGCTGAAAGAACGTCACATTCTCCAGATAGAAACTCGAGATCTTCTTTGGCAGCTTTTTGTCTTTTGCAACCTTCAGGATCGCCTGCTTGAAATCTTCCAATGTCTGGTAACCGTTATAGATGCCGTAACGATCCCACATCGTTCTGATCGAAGCGACCGACATCTTCTTTAGCCTTCCGAAACCGACGATGCCTTTCTCGTCCTTCAGACGGTGTTCCCTGTCTTTGGACAAAAAGAAAACCAGATCATCTTCGTGAAACGCCGAGAAACTGATATTGGTGGACAGGCGCCAGAAATTCATCGTCTTATGTCTGTTCAGACGATGCAGTTCAAGCATCTTCGAATCTGTCACGTAAGCGATCGCTGACATCCTGTCTCCATTATAACAAGTCGTATTTATAAGATCCAACGACGATCCTGTGGAAGATCTCCGGGAAGTTTTCTTCTTTGATGTTGGATTTATCGATCACGTAGATCCCCAGTTCTTCCGCCTTCGCATACATGCTGGGATAGTGACGGTCGATGTCTTCGCAGACGCAGATGGCAGGTACGGAAAGCGAGTTGCCGAACATGGAATTGTGGACATAGATCTCGTTCAGTGCGGGAGTATCGACCTTATTGGATTTGCAGCTCACGAACATCAGCCGGTTGTCGTGGATCGCCAGCAGGTCGATCTCGCATTTGACCGGGTGATCGTAGCGGTCATCGGAGAAATCGACGACCACGCTCATTTTCACATCATCGAACTGTCCGGCATCCGTCAGCTTCAGATACAGGTAGTTCTCCAGCAGAGTCCCCGATACCGTGACCACATCCACCAGCCGGGCCGTCTTGAAGACGATCCTGTCTCTTTCCAGTGTAAACAGATCTCCGATCTTTCCGTAGCATCTGTCTTTTTTTATTTCACTCATCTGTTCCTTGCTGATACGGAAGGAGCGGTTGCCGATCTTCTTTGCGCTGCAAAGCACTTTATTCAGATACGACAGATAGTTCATCAGTGCCGAATAGTTGTCCAGATTGTCCTGGAAGAGCCGATAGATCGTCTCCTTCGTCCGGACATCCGTAGCGCCTTTGTGCATCTGATCCGTGATGTCTCCGCCGCGCAAGGCCAGCACATCGCTGATCGTCAGTTTGAAAATGTCGCGATCGATGACGGTGTGCGTGCGGTAGTCCTTGATGACGTTTTCTTCATGATCGAAATAGATGATCCTGTTTCCGTTTCTATTCGCATGTTCAAACAGCAGCAGCGACAGGTATTTCGAACCGCCGACATCAACAATGACATTCTCGTTGTCTTTCAGGATCTTGTCGATCTCTTCCGCATCATCGACCGGACGGATAAAATGAAGGGCGATATTCTTATAACCGCGTATGACTTTGCGAATGCTGGTGAAAGCGGTGCGGCGTTCCTCATGGTGGTACAGATAAAAGACTTCGTCTATGTCCAGCGTCAGGGCGTTGACGACATTGTTCAGAGGTTCGCTATCATCATACACGGTCAGCAGTTTATTCATTCTCGATCTTTCTTCGGTTGTTCAAGGCTTTGATCAGCGTCAGTTCGTCCGCATAATCCAGAGAAGAGCCCATTGGCAGGCCATGCGCCAGCCTGGTGATCAGGATCCCTTTGTCATGGAGTATCTTGTTCAGATAGAGCGAGGTCATCTCGCCATCCATGGTCGGCGATACGGCAACGATGATCTCTTTCGTTTCCGGGGCGATCCGTTTCAGCAGTCCGTCGATATTGATGTCTTCCGGGAAGATCCCTTTGGTGGAAGAGATCAGACCATTCAGTACATGGTACAGTCCGTTGTAGGAACCGGTCTTCTCCATCGCTATGACATCCTGCGGATAGGCCAGCACCATGATCTTGCTGGTATCGCGATTCGCATCCCGGCAGAAGCTGCATTCTTCTTCGTCCGTCAGAAAACCGCATATCCTGCATCTTCTGATCTGCTTCAGTTCCTGCAAAGAGAGAATCAGATCGGCGATATCTTCCGGTTCCTTTTCCAGCAGAAAAAACGCATAGCGCTGGGCGGTCTTTTCGCCGACGCCGGGCAGCTGTTCCAGAGTGCTGATCAGTTTGCTGAATTGTTTCGGATACATATCAGAACGGCAGTCCCAAAGAAGAGCCCATGGCTCCGTATTTTTCTTTCTTATATTCTTCCGCTTTTTCGATGGCGTTGTTTACCGCGATCATCAGCAGGTCTTCGATCATTTCCTTGTCTTCTTTGTTCAGGATGGATTCATCGATCGTGATTTGCCGGATCTTGTTGTCGCCGTTGATGACCACTTTGACCAGTCCGTTGGATGCTTCGGCTTCGAATTCCATCTCGCCGATCTCTTTTCCGGTATCTTCCAGCTGTTTCTGCAACGCGCTGGCTTGCTGCATCAGTTTATTCAGATCCATTTCATTCCTCCACTTTCACTTCATCTCCAAAGAGATTCCTGAGCTTGTCCTCGACCGTCAGCTTTGCCTTGTTGGCATACTTTTCGACATAGACAGGCTTGTTCCGTTCTTCTTTCGGTGTTTGCTTATAGCGGTCGATCAGTTCCTGCCGCTGCTGGTGATCGATCGCATAGACCATCTTATCGATACCGAACTCGCCGTTCAGGAAATCGTACAGGGCTTCATTGTTGGCGCGGATATTGATGTTGTCGGCCTGGTTCTTGTTGCCGCAGATGATGATCGCATCCTTGTTGGAAGCGAAAAGCTCCGTGCCGATCAGCAGCTGGTAGAACTTTCTCTTTTCCGCTTCGTACATGTATAAGTCAAGCTTGTTGTAGATGATCTGGTCGCTGATCTTCAGATCCCGGTTCGCATCCAGAAGGATGGCCAGCAGGAAGTCCATATCGGGTTCGATCAGATAGTTTTCCGGCAGTTTCTCTTCGACAGGTTCCGGTACCGTCTCTTTCTCTTCTGAAACCACAGGCTCCGGTTCCGGTTCTGTTTCTTTTACGGGTTCTTTCCTGACCTCTTTTGTTTCGCTGGGGGTCTCACGATTTCCCGCCATCTTTGCAAAGCACAGCTCCAGATAGACCAGGAAGCTCTGGTTCTGTCTGTCTTTCGAAAGGACTTCTTCCAGTTCGCGGATGTCTTTGTATAAGACGTTCACAGGAACGGCTTTGATGATGTCCTGCGCTTCGGAAGCATCTAGCCTTGTCAGCAGTTCGGTCTTTCCGGCATCGGCAAAAATCATTACGTCTTTGATGATCTCCAGAAGATCGGCAGCCAGACGCTTGCAGTCGGCTCCTTTGACATACAGATTCCTTAAAGCGCCGATCGCTTCACTGATCTGCCCCTGATGGATGTCGAGATAGAGTTCGATCTCCTGTTTTACCGAAGTCAGTCCGAAGATGTTTTCCACTTCCTCCAGCGTCAGCCGGTCCGGGTCATAAGCCAGGCACTGTTCCAGCAGAGACAAGGCATCTCTCATGCCGCCTTCAGCCATCCTCGCGATCTCCGTGACGGCTTTCTCTTCGTAGGATATATTCTCTTTCTTTAAAATATCGATGGTCTTTTTCTGGATCTCGTAGGTGCTGATCTTTCCGAAATTGAATCGCTGGCAGCGCGATAGAACGGTCGGGATGATCTTCTGCGGGTCGGTCGTCGCCAAGATGAAAATCACATGTGCAGGCGGCTCTTCCAGTGTCTTCAGCAAAGAGTTGAATGCCGCGGTCGACAGCATATGCGCTTCATCGATGATGTATACTTTATATTTCCCAAGCAATGGCGCATAAGCGACCTGCTCGATGATCTCGCGCATATCGTCCACGCCGTTGTTGCTGGCGGCATCCAGCTCGATGATGTCGGGATGGTTGCCTTCCAGATAGGCCTGGCAGTCGTCGCATTCGTCGCAGGCTTCGTCTTTGAAATTCTGACAGTTGATCGCTTTCGCAAAGAGTTTCGCCACGCTGGTCTTGCCCGTTCCTCTCGGTCCGGCAAAGACATAGGCATGCGCGATCCTGTCGGTCTTGATCGCATTCAAAAGCGTCTTGATGATGTAGTCCTGTCCCACGACCTCGCTGAAACGGGCTGGACGATATGTACGATATAATACCTGGTAAGCCATACCTTTATTATACTGAATAACTCGCTTCATCGCTGAAATAAAAATGCGTCCGCTGTGATTTTACCTTTTCACGAGCGGTCGCATTTCTTTCTGTTCAGGATCTCTTCTCTAAGATCTTCTTGTATCGGTCATAGACTTTCTTATGAACGAAGTCCTTCACCTTCTCATAATCATCCATATTCTCCCGGATATAGGAACTGGAGATATCGTATTCCCTGATATCATCGACGACGGTATAGTCTTTCTTGTTCAGACGTTCCATATTCCGCGCGATATCGATCCCCTTCCGTTTGAGAATGATCCATGGGTATTTCATTATTTCCCGGGCATTCTGCCACTCTTCGAATTTCAGAAGGTTGTCCGCTCCCAGGACCAGATACAGCTCGTCCTGCGGATAACGCTTTTTCAGTTTTCTCAGCAGCTGATAGGTATAGGGCAGTTCGTTGTATTCCGTTTCGATTTTCAGATCTTTGGTTTCAAACAGCTTCAACAGCTTTATCCGTTCCTCGGACGGCGTCAGATCCTGCTTGTTCCAGTAGTTGCCGGTCGGCACGATCAGCAGGCGGTCGACATAGTTTTTCTTCAGCAGATGCCTGGCCAGTCTGATATGCCCTTTGTGTACCGGGTCGAAACTGCCGATATAGATGCCGATCTTCATCGTTCGTATACCGGGATATGGAATTTGTGTGCCGCGTTCTTGTGCAGCTTCTCGATCTTCTGTGCCGTTTCTTCCGGCAGCGCTTCGCCTTTCATATAGGCGGCGATCTCGGCATACTTCACGCCGAGCTTGTCTTCGTCCGTCAGGTCGCTCAGGTCATCGTTCGGCACTTTATGAATGACTTTGTCAGGAACGCCGATGTATTCGCCGATCGCGATGACTTCATCGACGGCGAAATTATTCAGGACACCGATGTCGTAGGTGGAGTCTCCTCCTTTGGTGAAATAACCCACGAACAGTTCGCAAAGATTGCTGGTACCGGCTACGATATAGGTTCCGCCCTTCAGCGCGGAATAGTAAGCGGCGATATAGTAGTTGGTCGCCATCCTGAGACGCGGCTTCAGATTGATGTCGCTGTTTTTCAGCATTCCTTCTTCGGGAATATCCAGCTTGCCGATCTCTTCTTTATAGGCATCGAACGTCGTCGACAGATCGACATTGATCAGCTCGAAGCCGAATTTCTCTGCGACCAGCTGCGCATCGTCCGCGCACTCGTCCTTGGTGTGGCAAGGCATCGTGATACCTACGACATTCTCCGGTCCCAGCGCCAGCGAAAACAGTCCCGCAACGACACCGGAGTCTTTGCCTCCGCTGATCCCCAGCACCACGCCTTTCAGGTGCGATCTTTCAAAATAGTCACGGATAAAGGAAAGGATCCCTTCGGTTTCTTTTTTCACATCAAACATTTTCTTTTCCTGCCTTCTCGATCATGCTTTTCTTCAAAGCGATATAGCGTTCGCTTCCATCCACGTAATAGACATGCGGATTGGTGATACGGCGGATCTCCGGGTAAAGCTTGTTCATCTGCTCCTCGCAGTAGGCGCGTTTCTCCATTAACGGAGGATCCTTGTATACGAGCTTCCCTTTTTCAAAGATCTGCTGCTGCAGAGGTACGAGCGTATAGTTGTCGATCGTCGTATACTTGCTGAAATCGATCAGCGAGGTGATCGTCATGATGTCTTCGTTCAGTGCTTCATCCTGTTCGCACAAGATATCTGCCAGGGCATAGCCGCTGTTTTTATCGTAGGCGCGGTAGATCTTTTTGAACGACGGGTTGACGATCTTGACGATATCGTTGGACAGTTTGATTTTAGGGATGACGCCGCCTTTATCGATCAACGCGACTTCTTTATAGACGCATCCCATCCTTCCTTCCGGCTTGGAGATGTTGTCGCCGACACCCAGGGAATCGAATTTCGCATCCTGTATCCTTAACGAAATGATGACGTCGGCCGAGAGCGAGTTGCTCAGGCAGATCGTCGCGTTCGGGAAGCCTGCTTCATCCAGAAGTTTTCTTGCTTCCTTGGACAGATATGCCAGGTCGCCGGAATCGATGCGGATGCCGATGTGGTCGGTCGGTATGCCGTTTTCCTGCATGTAACGGAAGGTTTTTATGGCGTTCGGTACGCCGGAGCGCAAAGTATCATAGGTATCTACCAGCAGCAGACAGTTGTCCGGATAACGTTTCGCGAACGCTACGAAAGCCGCATACTCGTCTTTGAATGTTTCCACAAACGAATGAGCCATCGTGCCCAGGGCTTTCTGTCCGATCATCTTGGCAGCCAGGACATTGGAAGTTCCGCTGCATCCCGCCATGATCGCCTCCGTCGAAGCGATGAGCGCCGCTTCCGGACCGTCCGCCCTTCTGGCGCCAAATTCCATGACCTTGACATTGTCCGGTGTCGCTTCGATGATGCGGCGTGCACCGGTGGCGTGTTCCATCGATCCGTTGATGATCGACAGGATCGCCGTCTCGACCATCTGCGCCTGAGGCAGCGGTGCCTTGACCGTCAGCAGCGGTTCGTTCGGAAAGACCGGTGTGCCATCCGGGATCGCATAGATGTCTCCGCTGAAACGGGATGTTCGCAGATATTCCAGGTACTCTTCGCTGTTGCCTATGCTGCGCAGATAATCCAGATCTTCCTCGGTAAACGAAAGATTCTGGATATAGTCGATGACCTTTCCCAGTCCCGCCATGACCGCATAGCCGCCGTCATTCGGAACCTTTCGGAAAAAGACGTCGAATACCGCTTCCTGCTCCGCCAGACCGTTCTTCAGATAGGCATCCGCCATCATGAACTCATAGGCGTCCGCCAGCATCGTGTAGTTTCTCGGATTTTTCATTCCATCACCTCTTTTATCGTCTTGAATACGAATTGCGCCTTATTTCAGGCTCTTTCTGTATATCGCTATATTTCCTTGGCAATTATTTGTTTGCTTTCTGGCGTTTGTTTCGGAAGAATTCTTTCAGCAGTTCCGCACATTCCTTTTCCATCGGTCCTTCCTCATAAAGAGGATAGTGGTTCAGTCCGCCGATCTCTTTGATCCGGACGTTGGATACCAGCGCTCCGCCTTTGGGGTCTCTGCACGCATAGACGATTCTGTCGATACGGGAATTGATCAAAGCTCCTGTGCACATCATGCATGGCTCCAGCGTCACATACATGACGCAGCCTTTCAGGTTCCAGTTCCCGGTCTTTTTTGCTGCCTTCCTGATGCATTCGATTTCCGCATGGGAAACGGCACAGTTCTTCTTTTCCTTCTGATTATGTGCTTTGGCTATGACCCTGTCTTCTTTAATGATCACGCAGCCTACCGGTACCTCGTCTTCTTCGAACGCTTTGAGCGCTTCCTTGTAGGCGATGCGCATATATTTGTCATTCATCATAATTAAAATGGTACACACAGACAGAGGCTCGTATGGCTGCTTGCTTCCGCACCTGACCAAGTTAGAAACGTGTTTGTTGTACCACTATTATTTTAGCTTATAACGGTTTATCTTTCAAATCGATTTTAGCGGATCGTTTTTGCTCACAAAATCGAGACGGGACTGTTACGGTTATCATTGAATAAATGTTAGAATGATTGTATACAGAGGAGATCAATCATATGAAAATAGGCGTATTCTATGTCGTATCACAGACGGCCGCGGCAGCGATTGCCGATCAGGGCAATTTCCCTTGGCTGGACAAACTGAGCGAACTGACAGGTTATGAATTTGAAATCACGGATATCGATCATATCAATGATTATGATCTGGCGTTTGATTTCATCGGCGGAGGCGGAACCGAAGGCATCATTCTTCAGCATCTCGACCGCTTACCGAAACCTTGTTTCCTGCTGACGACCGGAGCAAACAATTCTTTGGCTGCTTCGATGGAGATCCTTTCTTATCTGCGTCAGCACGATATCCCCGGCGAGATCATCCATGGCACAGATGATTTTGTAGCAAAGAGGATCAAAGAACTGGCTCGGGTGTTCGCGGCAAAAAAGAAGCTGAACGGTTCGCGTATCGCCCGCGTCGGCAAGCCTTCCGACTGGCTGATTTCTTCCGATGTGGATGCAGCAGAATCCGAGGAATTGAACGGCATCAAGATCCTGGATGTTTCCATGGAAGACTTTATGGACGAAATCGCCAGAAAGACGTATGTGCCGAACCGCTTTACCGACATGATCAAAGCAAGACCGTTCGATGAAAAAGAAATCGAAGAGGCTTTATATATCTACGGAGCTTTGCGCAGGATCGTTGACAAATACGAATTGGATGGCGTGACTGTCCGCTGTTTCGACCTTTTGAATACCGTGCACTCTACAGGCTGTGCGGCTCTGGCTATCCTGAATGCCGAAGGCGTTTATGCATCGTGCGAAGGCGATGTTCCTGCTCTGATCTCTATGATGGTCCTGGGCAACCTGACCGGAGAGCCTGTCTTTATGGCGAATCCGAGCCGCATCGATACGGATAAAAACGAGATCGTTTTTGCGCACTGCACTCTGCCGATCAATATGCCGGAAGACTTTACGATCATGACGCACTTCGAGTCACAGATCGGCGTGGCGTTCCGCGGAAAGCTTCCGGAGGGTCCGGTCACGATCTTCAAATGCGACGGCTTGATGGATGAATATTTCGTTTCCCGCGGCGAGTTGTTAAAGAATCTGACGGAATTCAATCTGTGCCGTACGCAGATACAGCTGAAGCTGGATGAACCGGTCTCCTACTTCCTGACGGAGTCGATAGGCAATCACCACCTGATCATCAAAGGTGACCACACAGAAATCATCAACGAATTCTTTAAATGGTTATAAAGCTAAGGAATTAGAAACAAATATAAAACAGGCATCTCAAGGATGCCTGTTTTTGTTGAAACGTTTCTTTGGGTCAGTCGAATATCGAGAGATCGATTTCAGTAAAATCATCGACGACCTGGATGATTTCCGGAATGTCCGGGGTCGCTTCGTTGCGGATCGCAATGATCTGTTTGCAGCCCGCTTCGACTGCGCCTTGAATCGATTGCAGCGAATCATCGATGACCAGACACTTTTCGATCGGCTTGCCAAGAACGGCGGCCCCGTCCAGATACATCTCCTTCTTGTTTGAATGGATCCCGTCATCATAGATGACCTTGCCGATATCGAACCATCTGTCCAGACCCAGATATTCAAAATAGAATTCAACATTCTCGATCAGTGAAGCGGTACACATGGTGTAAGGGATCTTTTTCTCTTTAAGACCGCTTATGAATTCTGCCGCACCGGAAGCGAGCTGATCCCGTTTGTGAGCACGGCAATATCCCTGATAGTACTTCGTTTCTTTTCTTTTCGCCCAGTACATGACCTGTTCTTCGTCTAAGGGAAGACCCAATTCAGTAAAAGCTTTTTCTACCAGTGGCTGATTACGCGTTCCGATACACTGCGCATAAAAAGGCGCAAATTCCAGTTTTCCTTCGGAAAGTTCATCCAGCGTCTGCTGCCAGGCGACCCTGTTGATGTCCGAATCAAAATAGAGCGTCCCGTTGAAGTCAAAGAGGACGGCTTCGATTTCTGGTTTCACTTGAAACATTTCTTCTGTCATATAATAGTGCTCCATATTCCAATAACGATCATGATAGTATAATTCATCTTCTGCGTTTCCTTCCTGTTTCATGCCGCATTTCTGCATCACCCGGATGCTTTGTGCGTTTTCCGTGACTGCTTTGCAGCGGATCTTTCTGATTCCTTTATTAAAAAGGAATCTCATCGTTTCTGTCAAAGCTTCGGTCATATATCCCTGGTTCCAGTAAGAACTGCCTATCGCATAAGCAAGTTCCGTGCTGCGGTCGTTTTCATCTGCGCTGTCGCACTGGTTGATCATTCCGATGACATCGCTTGTCTCTTTTAGTACGATCGCGAATACATAGATCCTTCTTTCACGGCAGCGGTTAATCATGCCGGCCAGATCGACATCTTCTTCCTTTTCGATATAAGGAGCCAGATAATAGCGCTGTACCTCTTTATCGTGATAGATGTTGTGATGAATATCCGGTCTGTCTTCGGTCTTCAACGGGCGCAGTATGAGCCGGTCTGTTGTCAAGACAACATCTTTTTCATAATAATCATTCATTTCTGGCTCCTTTATGTTTCACGTGAAACATTCGGTCGACCACGTATACCAGCAGAACAGAAACGGCATAGATCAAAGTCCATAAGTACCAGGTGTTGCTTGTGGCTCCTCCTCCCGGGTCATATCCGTCGGTATGGAAACAATAGGCAGCAACATAGCTGGCAACATACAGGAACGGGACGCAGCTTGCCGTGAGCTCGCATCCGTTAACAGAGAACAGACAGACGATCGCACCGCTGAGAAGGATCATAACCCTGTGCCAGTCATAAGAGCCCATCCAGGCAAACAACAGGAACCTGGTAACAAGGAATCCCGCTCCTAATGTCAACAGACGTATTCCCGTCTTATATATCAACCTGTCATCCATGTCTTTATTCTAATATAAAAAACAATGTTCCACGTGGAACATTGTTTCGTTCTGTTATTTCCTGACGATTTTCTTCTGACCGCCCAGATACGGCTGCAGAGCTTCCGGGATATCGACGGAACCGTCCGCGTTGTAGTTGTTCTCCAGGAATGCGATCAGCATTCTCGGCGGAGCGACGACGGTGTTGTTCAGGGTATGAGGCAGATAGTTGCCGTTCTCCCCTTTCACCCGGATCTTCAGCCTTCTCGCCTGGGCATCGCCAAGGTTCGAGCAGGAACAGACCTCGAAGTATTTCTCCTGACGAGGCGACCATGCTTCGACATCGCATGATTTCACTTTCAAATCGGCCAGGTCTCCGGAGCAGCACTCCAGCGTACGCACCGGAATATTCAGAGACAGGAACAGTTCGACCGAGTAGCTCCACATCCTGTTGTACCAATCCATGGAATCCTCCGGCTTGCAGATGACGATCATCTCCTGCTTCTCGAACTGATGGATACGATAGACGCCGCGCTCTTCGATGCCATGCGCACCGACTTCCTTACGGAAACAAGGTGAATAAGAAGTCAGGGTCATCGGTAATTTCGCTTCATCGTTGATCGTGTCGATGAAACGGCCGATCATCGAGTGCTCGGAAGTACCGATCAGATAAAGGTCCTCCCCTTCGATCTTGTACATCATGTTTTCCATTTCTTTGAACGACATGACACCGGTGACGACTTCCGAACGGATCATGAACGGCGGCACGCAGTAGGTAAAGCCTTTGTTGACCATGAAGTCGCGGGCATAAGCCAGGATGGCGGAATGCAGACGGGCGATGTCTCCGGTCAGGTAATAGAAGCCGTTTCCTGAGGTCTTGCGCGCAGAATCCAGATCGATGCCATCGAAACTTTCCATGATATCGACATGATACGGGATCTCGTAATCGAAGGTCCGTTTCTGACCGAACTGTTCGATCTCCACGTTCTCGGAATCGTCCTTGCCGACCGGGACCGAATCGTCGATGATGTTCGGAATCACCAGCATGCGCTTCCGGATCTCTTCCTCATAACGCGGTTCTTCCTCTTCCATCTTCTCGATCTCTTCACCGATCTGTTTGACTTCCGCCTTGATCTTCTCTGCCTCGTCCTTCTTGCCTTGGGACATCAGTGCTCCTATTTCCTTGGAAATGGTATTGCGCTGTGCCCGCAGTTCATCCGCTTTCGTTCTGAGTCCGCGGTATTCTTCATCCAGTTTCTTGACTTCATCTACCAGAACAAGCTTCTCATCCTGGAATTTTTTTCTGATGTTTTCTTTGACTTTTTCCGGGTTTTCTCTGATTAATCTGATATCGATCATATTGGCCTCCTTTGAAAATAAAAAGGTGATACAAGGGCGCTGTGGCGCGGTACCACCTTTGTTTCTAACTCTTTCCTTTAACGCAGGATTACGTGTCTGGTTGGGACATCCGTTAAGGCGGATTCGCTGCCGTTCTGCTGATAAGTCTCACCTGCCCTTATCTCTCTTGAAACGTCCTGACAGTTACTGGTCCTTAAGTTTACATAGAAATCATATCACAAATCGATGTAATGCAGATCAGAAATCGCCGTAATCGCTGGATCGGCGGTTGACGTTCCCGTCATCCACATCGAAGCGCAGGGAATAGGAACTTCCGCTAGGGAACTCGAAGTATTCGTCGTTTCCGCTCAGCAGCAGTCTCTGATAGATCCCGGTGCTGCCAAAGGATTCTTCCGGACCGAACCACCAGCCGTTTTCGCCATAAGCGACCGCCATACGGAAGGCGCCTCCCTGGAAATAAGCCGTAGCATATTCGCCGTCACGGATGTACAGCGTTTCGATCAGTTCGTTGTTTTCGTCATAGATCTTGAGATACATGTCTTTGTCATCTTCCGTATCATAGACCGTGACTTCTACGGAACCGGAACTTGCGTTGCGGTAAAGGATCCCGGATACCGGTCTAGGCTGGAAGCAGGTCTCCGCCAGTTCTTCCGCATCCTTCAGTCCGTAGCTGTTTTTGAAACAGGTGTAGGCGCTGAAGAACTGTTCCTTTTCCAGACAGTCGAGACCTTTGACATATTCGGTGTAGCCGCCTTTCATGCGCGATACGAAGGACCCTTCCTTGGAAGCGAGTTCTCGCAAGGTATCATAGCTGCTTAAGTCATCGTTGTCGAAAGCGACACCGGCATCGATGTAATGGAGAAGATCCGATGCATCATTGTAATAGACATCCTTGATTTCTTTCTTGTTGACGATCTTCTTCAGAAGCTCTGTCGCATTGCTCTTGTTGTTGAGGAACGCGATAATTCCCTGGCAATAATCGACCATGGCTTTGCTGTCAAGGACATTTCCTGCCTGTTTGAACAGATCGGCGGCTTTGCTGAAGTCATCGGCGTCGGTGCTGCTGCTGATGGTTTTTTCGGCCGTGATATAACTGATGTATTGCTGCGCTTCTCCCAAGTCACCGACGCTTGCGAAGGCTTCGATCGCCTGATCCAGTTCTCCGTTGCTGTAATATTTCAGAGCATCGCAATAGGTGATATATCGGTCGGCATCTTTATATCCGGAAAGGCCATTGAGTGATTCATAGGCTTCCGCGAATTCTCCCCGTTCCATCTGCTGTATCGCGTTCTGATACCTTCCGTCCCTCTGAAGCATCGGGAACATGAAGTAGGCGCTCACCGCCAGCGCCATCAGCACCGCCAGCGTAGCGATGTTTCTGTACTGCTTGTTGGTAAGTCTTCCGCTCTTCTTCTTTTTCTTTGCCGGTTTCTTCTTATCTTGTTTTTTCTGCTCCGGTTTCTTTTCTTCTTTTTGTTCGGGTTCTTTTTTCTCGGGAGTTACCGGTGTTTCTTCTTTTTTCTTTTCTTCGGGTTGTTCCGGCTGTTCCGGCTTTTCTTCCTTCACCGGTTCCGTTTCGGTTTTTTCTTCAGGAGTGACCGGAGCTTCCGGTTTTGTTTCCTCTACCGGTGTCTTTTCGGTTTCCGGCTTGGTCTCTATAGACGTTTCTTCTTTAACGGTTTCCTCGGTTTTTTCTTCCGGTTTGGTTTCTGTTTCCGGTTCAGTTGTTTCTCCTTCTGCCGGTTTCTGTTCCGTCGTTTCCTGTTTCTCTTCGGTTGGAGCGTTCTCTGTTTCTTTTTGCGTTTCGGTTTCCGCAACGGTTTCTTCGCTCGCTTCTTCCTTCTTTTCTTCAACGGGTTCGGTGACGGTTTCTTCGACCGGTTCCGTTGTTTCTTTCTGTTCAGCCTCTTCTTCCGGAACGGCTTCTATTTCGGTTTCCTGCTCGGTTTCAACGGTGTCTGCTGATTCGACGACTGGCGCTTCAGCTTCGGTCGGTGTTTCTTCGGTTTTGGTTACGTCCTCTTCCGTTGTTTCTTCCGGCGTTTCGGTTACGCTTTCTGTGCTTTCTTCGGTTGAAGCGGTTGCTTCTTCTTCGCCTGTCTCAACATCTGTCTGTTCCGCCTCCTCGCTTGTCAATCCATTCTTGACGCGCGTTTCTTCGACGTCGTTCTGCAGATCGCGTTTGACGTTGTCATAAACGCTGGCTGCCTGATCGCGGGAATCCGCCATCTTTTCGGCAAGATATTCCAAAAGCAGGTTGCTTTGTTCTTCGACATCGCGAAGCTTTTCTTCGATCTGGTTTTTCAGATCATCGACGTTTTCAGCAACCGTTGTTTCATCTTCGAGAGATCTTTCTTCTGTTTCTTCTTGTGTTTCTGTTTCTTCTGCAGGCGTTTCTTCAGGTGCTTCCTCTTCGGTGATTTCTTCTGTATCTTCTTTGGTAGCTGCTTCTTCCACAGAAGTCTCTTCAATTTCTACCGGTGCCTGTTTGTTTTCTGTTTCTTCTGTTTCGGTTGTTTCGTCTTCAGAAACGGTTTCTTCTGCTTCCTCCGTTTCTGTCACCGGTTCTTCATTCTCTTCCGGTTTTTCTTCTTCTTCAGTGATCTCTTCGGATTCTTCCGTAACGGTCTCTGCCGTTTCCGCGACAGGCTCTTCTTCTATGACTTTTTCTTCATTCCTGATTTCTTCGACCGCTTCGCTTTCCTCTGTAACCGTTTCTTTTGTTTCTTCGTCGGCAGGTGCTTCTTCCTGAACCGATTCTATATCTTGTTCGTGTGTTTCGGCTGTTTCGTTGAGCGCATCCATCGTTTCTTTGCTGATAATAAGGGAGTTCTCTTCTTCGGTTAAGGATTCTTCTTCAACGCTTTCTGTTTCGTCTGTGCCGTTCTCTTCCGCTTCATTCGTTTCAGCTGTTTCTGCGTCATCTGAAAGATCCGCTTCGATCGCTGCGTTTTCTTCGTTGCCATCAAGATCTTTCTCGTCAAAAGCGTCTTCGCTTTTCATCGAACCGATTTTCTCTTCCAAAGCACGGATCCGTCTTTCAATATCCAGGACATCTTCTTCCTGGACGCTGTTGTCGTTCATTTCTGTTCCGTTGATGTTGTCTTTATCTTCCATTTTGCTGCTCACTTTTTGAACCCGATGCGTTAGCATGATTAAAACACGCAATGCGATTCATTTATTAAAATTATATCGTATTGATTTTATATTTGACAGTATTCTGTTCCGACATATAAAAACCCAAAGGGATCCGCAGCTTGCTGTGTGCCGCGCTCTCTTTGGGTTCTTTTAAATCTGTTGCGGATTCCGATCAGGATTCTTTGACGTCTTCGCCGGTTTCCAGCCTGACTGCCTGAGCATTTTTCACGAAGTAGAACTCTTTGTCAGATCCTTCGTATCCGATGCCGTCTTTCGCATAGAAGTCCTGCCCGCCATAAGAGCTGCCGGAACTTCCTGTTTCGCCGACCTCAACGATCTCTCCGCCTTTCCTGACGGCATAAAGGGTTTTGCCGTCTTTGAAATAGAAGCATCCGTCATTTCCGCAAACAAAGATATCTGGATCATGGCCGCCTTCTATAACAGTGACGACTTTGCCGTCGCTGCAGCACAACCCTGATGTGTTGCCGGTGAAATACAGGATCTTGTTTTTGTCGTCCCAGGACAGAAGTCTGTCTACTCGTTCTTCTCCGCAATCGAAATCGGAATTGCCGTTTCCATTGAAGCGATGCACCGCATCATCGAGATCCTTCCAGATCAGCGTCTTTCCATCGCTGCTTAGAACATAATAAGAGGAAGCGTTCTCGCAAACCGTCTTTGCTTTCAGACTGTTATCCAGACGGATGATGCTGGTGCCTTGAGCGACATAGTAGAGCTGTTTCAGATCGCCGACGCCAAGATGATAGAACGTGTTGGAAACGCTGCCCGCCATGTAATTCATGTAGCCGGCGATCAGT
>JAEEGG010015583.1_pt1 | contig 15932 bp, 14 predicted proteins | sample 9134161 | NCBI WGS metagenome assembly JAEEGG01 (sample SAMN16246543, study PRJNA631951) | gut metagenome | biome: gut microbiome; feature: rumen; material: CR-attached | host: Bos | place: Iran: Karaj | collected 2018-10
ACGGAATCTGTTCCCGGCGAAGAGGAAGGACATCCGCCGACACATTGCCGCGATCGAGGAACGTTTCAACCGCAGCATGGGCCTGGAAGAATACGGGGTTGAGGTCCTTAAGTATGTGGAGACGCAATGAAAAGGAGTCTGTCTCTGTTGCTGCTGCTTGCCGCACTTAGTGCCGCACCGCTCTTGTCGGCCCAGACACCGCCGCAGGAGTTCGGCGTTTCCAAGGTGGAATCCGACGCGCTCGTGGCCTTCCTCCGTGCCGAGATTACGCCGGATATCTATTTCGTGAAAGATCCGGCTGACAAACGGAACTACACCCTGCACGCGCCGCGGGAACAGTTCCTGGCGAAAGCACTTGCCGCGTTGCGGGAAGGCGGCTACCAGGTGTGGCAGTACGACGGGAAATATATCGTGGCGCGGGAAGGCGACCTGCGGGCGGTCCTCCCGACCGGCTATTTTGCCCGCCAGGAACCTGTCAAGTCCGCAGAGGACAGCATCCTGAATCAGGAGCGAAGCGTCACGATGACCTTCCAGAACAAGATCTACGAGATCGGCGACCCGGAGCGTGCCCGCAGAAGCGGCCGTGCGACGGTGAAGGGCTATGTCCACGATGCCTCCAGCGGGGAACCGCTGGTGGGCGTATCGGTGTATGACGAGTCGGGCAAGAGTTTCACCACGACCGACGAATATGGCTACTACAAACTGACCCTGCCGGTGGGAGCCGGCAAGTTGGGCTTCAGCGGCTATTCGCTGGAGGATTTGAAGCTCGACCTGATGGTCTATGGCGACGGCGGACTCGACGTAGTGATGAAGGAGAAGGTCTTCTCGCTGAAAGGGGCCGTCATCACCTCGGAGAGTATGTCGCAGCACCGGACCTCCCAGCTGGGCATCGAGAAGGTCCGCATCAATATGATCAAGAACGTGCCGGTGGTCTTTGGCGAGGCCGACGCCCTGAAGGTGGTGATGACCCTGCCGGGTGTCAAGTCGGTGGGCGAAGCTTCCAGCGGCTTCAATGTGCGCGGCGGCGCCACCGACCAGAACCTCATCCTCTTCAACGGCGGTACCATCTACAACCCGAACCACATGTTCGGCATCCTCTCCGCTTTCAACCCCGACGTCATCAGCGACGTGGAACTCTTCAAGAGCTCGATTCCGGCCCAGTATGGCGGCCGCATCTCTTCCGTGATGGAAGTCCGGACGCGGGAAGGCAACAGCAAGAAGGTGGAAGGCTCGCTGGGCATCGGCCTGCTGACGAGCCGTCTGCATCTGGAAGGCCCCATCGTGAAAGACCGCACGACTTTCATCCTGGGCGGCCGCACCACCTATTCGAACTGGCTGCTGAACCTGCTGCCGACCAACAGCAGTTATGCGGGCGGCAAGGCCTCGTTCCAGGACGTGAATCTCGGCATCAGCCAGAAGATCGGCGCACGCAACACCCTCCATGCCTACGGCTATTTCTCGCGCGACAAGTTCAGCTTCTCCAACGATACGACCTTCCGCTACCGCAGCATCAACGGCTCACTGAAATGGCACAGCGTCTTCAGCGACCGGCATTCCATGACGGTCTCTGTGGGCTACGATACGTATCATTACAGCATCGAAGACCGATACAACGCATACACTTCGTACCGGCTCTCCAACGCAGTGGACCAGGGCTTCGCGAAGCTGCATTTCAAGTCTATCCTCTCCAACGCACATACGCTGGAATACGGTGCGGGCGTCACGCGATACGACCTCAATCCGGGTTCCTATCACGCACTGGGCGATTCTTCGCTGGTAGCCTCGCGCAATCTGGCGCGGGAGAAAGCGCTGGAAGGTGCGGTGTATCTCAGCGAAACCTGGAACGTGACCGACGGGCTGACGTTCGACGCGGGCGTGCGCTGGTCGCAGTTCTACCGTTTCGACGACGGCAGCACCTACGGTGGCCCCGAGTTCCGGATCTCCGGCAAGTATTCGTTCAACGACGTGACGAGCATCAAGGCGGGCTTCAACACGATGCGCCAGTACATCCACATGATCTCCAACAGCATCAACATCTCGCCGACCGACAGCTGGCGCCTGAGCAGCAGCCAGATCCGGCCCCAGACGGGCTGGCAGGCCGCAGCGGGCTTCTATCGCACGCTGATGGACGGCACGCTCGATCTCTCGGTGGAAGGCTATTACAAGCGGGTCAAGCATTATATCGACTACAAGAGCGGCGCAGTGCTCGTGATGAACGAGAACCTGGCAGACGACCTGATCGAGACCGAGAACCGGGCGTATGGCGTGGAACTGATGGCCAAGAAGACGCTGGGTAAACTCAACGGCTGGGTGTCCTATACCTGGTCGCGCTCGCTCCTGCGGGAAATGGAAGACCGCGGCATCTATACCATCAACGGTGGTAAATGGTACAATGCGGCCTACGACAAGCCGCACGACGTGAAGGTAGTGGCCAACTACAAATTCACGCATCGCTACAGCATCTCGGTCAACCTCGACTATGCGACTGGCCGGCCGGTGACCATCCCGGTCAGCAAATACCTGTATGGAAGCGGTGTACGGCTGGTGTATTCTGAAAGGAACAGCTACCGCATCCCCGACTATTTCCGGCTCGACCTGGCCTTCATCATCGAGCCCGGGCACTATCTGCGGCAGCTGACCCACTTCTCCGTGACCTTCGGCTGTTACAACGTCACGGGACGGAAGAACCCGTATTCCATCTACTACTCGTCGGATGGAACGGTGATCAAGGGCCACATGCTGAGTGTCTTTGCGACGCAGATCCCCTACGTTAACCTCAATTTGAAGTTCTGATGGCGATGAAAAGGATTTGTCTGCTTACGGGAATGTGCGCCATGCTGCTGCTTGGCGCGGCTCCTGCTTCCGCGCAGGGGCGCGTGGTGGAGCGCACCTGGCTTTCCACCGACAAGGATGTCTATGTGGCGGGGGAGAGCGTGTGGTATTCGGCCTTTTGCCTCGATGCAGGCACGCTCCGGTATTCGCCGGTCAGCAGCGTGGCCTATGTGGAACTGCACTCGGCCGACGGGCTGGCGGCAACGTCGAAGGTGGCGCTTTCAGGCGGCCGCGGAGGCGGCCGGCTCCTGCTTCCACAATCTCTGCCGACGGGCAACTACCGTCTGGTGGTCTATACGGCCCAGAACAACGACGAGGTAGAATATGATTACGAAGGCCTGGCGTCCAAGACGATCTCGGTCTTCAACGTCTTCTCGTCCGAGCGGGTGAAAGAGGGGGTTGCGGTCGTGGATGCGGAGGAATATGAAAAAATGAGATACCCGGTCGGGGCCGGGCAAGACGACGGCCAGCGTCATCACCGGCTTGACCGGGGATCGCTCGGACTGGCGTGGGATGGCCATTACCTGACCCTGACCAATCCCACCGGCGAAGCCCTTTCGCTGAGCCTGTCCGTGTGGCATGACGACGGGTTCCTGACCAACGGCAATCCGGGCATCGACCAGTTTGTCGCCGATTGCCACCAGGTCGGCGTGCGCAAGTTCCGCGGCGTGATGCCCCCAGATTTCGACGGCGAGATCATCCGCGGCCGCGTCACAGGTTTCAGCGAGGCGATGATTCCCGAACTGATCGGCCGGCACGCCTTCATCTCCACACCTTCCGACAAGTCCGACATCTATGCCGCCCCCATCCAGGAAGACGGAACGGTCACTTTCTATACCGCAAACATCTATGGTAACAAGGAGTGTGTCTGTGAAATCGAAGGCCTCTCTTCCAAGAGCAGCTGCCACCTGGAACTCATCTCCCCGTTCGTGAATCCGTCGCTGCGCCCTGCCGCCCCACTTGTCCTCTCCGACGCAGTGGCCGCTGCCCTGAAAGCGCGCCGCGTCAGTATGCAGATCGAGCGGCAGTTCGATGCGGATACCCTCTACGATTACCTTCCGTTCCGGGGCGACGGTCTCTTCGACGAAACGGCCTGCGTCCGCTACGTTCTGGACGATTATACGCGTTTTCCTACGCTGGAAGAGGATTTCATCGAGTTCATCCCTGAGCTCCGTACGCGCAAGGGCCCTGACGGGCGGACCCGGATCCAGGTCCGGCTCCGCGAAGATGCGGCGGGCCCCTTTTTCGCTACCGAGGAATCGCTGGTGCTGTTCGACGGCGTGCCGGTCTTCGATCACGCCAGGATGATGGCCTGCGACCCGCTGTTGATCGAAGCCATCCACATCTATCCCCAGACCAGTATCGTCGGCAGCCGCATCTTCCGAGGCGTGGTGAATTTCGTCTCCTACAAACGCAATTTGCCCGCTTTCACCTTCGACAACAGCACCCGCATCGTGGACTGGCAAGGCGTCAGCTGGCCCCAGGCCTACACCGGCACCTCCCTTCGTCCCGGAGACAACTATCCCGACTACCGCCAGACCATCTACTGGCATCCGCTCCTCGAAATCGGGGCGGGAGAGACACGGAAAATCCCCTGCGTCCTTCCGGACTACAGGGGATCGTTCGTCATCCAGGCCGAGGGTCTTTCGGTTTCCGGCGAACCGGTTGCCAGCCGTCTGTCTTTCGAGGTGGAATAGCTTACTTCTTGTCTTTGGCCGCCTTCCTGGCAGCTTTGGCAGCTTCTCTTTCCCGCTTCTTGGCTTCCTTTTCAGCTTCCTTGGCGAGGTGCGCTGCCTTGGAAGTGACCAGGATTACGCCGTTGGCACCCCGGAAGCCGTAGGTGGCCGTGCTGCTGGCATCTTTCAGGACATCCACCGAATAGATCTCGTTGGGATTGATCTCGCTGGTGTTCTGGATTTCGACGCCGTCGAGCAGGATCATGGGCTTGGAGGAGCCGTTGAAGGTGCCGATGCCGCGGATCACGAGATTGCCGTCAGGACCTATCTCTACGCCGCCGACGCGGGACTGGACATAGTCTTCGAAGTTCTGATAGCTCATGACATCGGTGTCTTTCACGTCGAGATGCTGTGCGGCATGCGTCTCGCTCGTCATGTAGCCGTCGTTGTAGGCCCGGTTGCCGTCCGGCTTCTCAGCCAGGTTCTTCGTTCCGCCGCAGCCGGCGCTCATCAGGATAAGGACAAGGATAGGTAGGATGTGTTTCATTACCAGCTAACTTTAAGGGTATAGGGGACACCGTTGAGGACGTCGATGCGCCCGCAGTACTGGTCGCCGTAGGGCGTCTGGACGGTATCGACCGTGGTGGCGCAGAAGACGGAGATGTAGTAGCGGCCGGCTTTCTCAACGGGAACGGTCAGTGTCTTTTCGCTTCCGTGGGCGACGTTCTTGTAGCGGGCATTGCTCTTGAAGGCGAAGTCCTGCCCGTCGGCGAAGAGCCACATGTCGAAGCGGTCGGTCCAGAATTCCGGTGCGCGCAGTTCGACTTTGATTTCCGTCACGCCTTCAGGGACATCGACGGCGAAGTGATGGTACTGGCGGTCACCCACGCGGGTGAAAGCGGGATCGTTTTCACCCGTGGTCCGGGTCATCTCGCGCAGCTGGCCGTTTTGCAGCACGCCTTTGAGCTTCGTGACGCCGTTTCCGTCAAGGGCGTAGCGGATCAGGGCGGACATCAGTTCCAGCCTTTCGCCGAAAATCTGGCGCTCGGGATGCGAGCCGATGGCCACGACGCGGCCTGTCTTTTCATTCTCTTTCCAGGCCCAGGCGCTGACCGTGTTGTGGATGGATTTCTTGAGCTTCAGCGTGTCGCCGTCGAAGCGCAGCAGGATTTCCGTCCCGGCGGGCACGTCGGCATCCATATAGGCGTAGTCGCCGCCATTGTGCCGTACGCTGTCGATCTTCATATCGTTCCCGAAATCATAGTATTGCAGCAGCGGGGAGCCCGGTTCCACGAACATGCTCGTGAAAGACTTTTCAAGGCCGGTGCCGACTGTCCAGCCGGGCCAGATGCCCAGATAGTCTTCGCGGACCACGTAGCCCGTGTCGCGGGCCACGCCCTTGGCGCAGATGAAGGCGCCGGCGCAGGTGCCGAGATAGCTGCCGCCGTTCTTGACGAAATCGCGGATGTTCTGGCGACCCTTTTCGGTGAGGGAGCGGCCGTGGGCCTGGGCGCGTCCGCCGTTGAAATAGACCATGCGGAAGCGCGGTTCACCGTCGGGGTAGAGCAGGATGCCGTTCTCGTCGATCGGGCTTCCGACCATCAGGATGGTCTGCAGCACGGTGTCGATGGAGATGAGCTGCGTGCGCTCGGAGGAGCTGTACTGCTCCAGGGTCAGGTCCAGGAAATCGGCGGCCGGAAGGTCGGGATAGGCGTTCAAGCCGATTCCTCCGTCCATGAAGATGTCCTTGTAGTAGCCTTCGGTACGGGCCTTGGCAGGTTGTGCGATGATCAGGTCTTTCTTGACGGGCTTTGCCTTGCCGGTCCGGATCTTGGTTTGGGCGCTCGCCGGTGCGGCCAGCAGGAGCGGCAGGACCAGCAGGAGGAGGAATCGGATTTTTCTCATGATCTGCTTAATAAACTTTTGCTACTTCGCGGCCTTGCATCACGCTCAGGCCATTGTGGGCAAGGGCGCCCATTTCGTCTTCGCCGGGATAGACCTTCACGGGAGCGATCCAGTCGACGTAGGAGGCCAGGTTCGCCATCATCGGCTTGCCGTAGGCGATGCCGCCCGTCAGGAGGATGGCATTCACCTTGCCCTTGAGCACGGAGGCCATCGCGCCGATTTCCTTGGCGATGTTGTAGACATAGGCGTCGGCGATGAGCTTGAAATGCGGGTCGTCGGCCATCTTCTTCTCGATTTCGATGAAATCGTTGGTGCCCAGATGGGCCACCGTACCGCCGCGGCCGTTGATCATCTTCTTGACTTCCACGGGGGTGTATTTGCCGCTGAAGCAGATGTCGGCCAGTTGCTGTGCAGGCAGGCCACCGGAACGCTCGGGGCTGAACGGACCGTCGCCGTTGAGGGCGTTGTTGGTGTCGATCACGCGGCCCTTGCAGTGGGCGCTGACGGAGGTGCCGCCGCCCAGGTGGACCACGATGAGATTCAGGTCTTCATACTTGACGCCCTGCTGGGCGGCATACATCTTGGCGATGGCCTTCTGGTTGAGGGCGTGGAACACGGAGATGCGTTTGAAGAGCGGATGGCCGGCCACGCGGGCCAGATCGCACAGTTCATCGACGACGACCGGGTCGGTGATGAAGGCACGGCAGCCGATTTCCTGGGCGATGGCGTGGGCCAGGATGCCGCCCAGGTTGCTGGCGTGTTCGCCGTACTGGCCGGAGCGCAGGTCTTCGAGCATGCGTTCGTTGACCTCATAGACGCCCGAGGGAATCGGGCGCAGCAGGCCGCCGCGGCCGACGATGGCTGCGATGTCCTTGAGCGCGATGTCATTCTCCTTGAGCGCCTCCACGATCATCTTCTTACGGAATTCGAACTGGGAGACGATGTTGGGATATTTTCCGATCTCCTCGGCGGAGTGGCGGAGCGTCTTGGTGAATGCCTGCTCGTAGTCTTCGAACACCGCGATCTTGGTCGAGGTGGAGCCGGGATTGATGGCAAGGATTTTCATGTCGCGGGTCAGGCTATTTGGCGTTGATGGCCGCAAGGGCGATGGAATTCAGCTTGGTATCGATGCTGTCGGCACGGCTGGAGAGCACGCAGGGAACCTGGGCGCCCACGACATAGGCGGCCTGGGGCACGATGCCGCAGAGCTTGGAGTTGGTCTTGTAGAAGACGTTGGCGCTTTCGATGTTCGGGAAGAGGAGGCAGTCGGCGTCGCCGGCCACTTCGCTCTTGACCTTCTTGATGGCTACGGCTTCGGCATCGACGGCCACGTCGAGGGCGAGCGGGCCGTCCACCACACCGCCGGCGATCTGGCCGCGGTCGGACATCTTGGCGAGCATGGCGGCTTCCACGCAGGCGGGCATGCCGTCGAGCATCTGCTCGGTGGCGGCGATGGCGGCCACCTTCGGCTTGTCGATGCCCAGGGCCCTGGCGGTGCCGATCAGGTATTTACAGATGGCCTGCTTCTGCTTGAAGTCCGGCGCGGGGATGACGGCTGCATCGCTGAAGATCAGGAATTTATGGTAGTTCGGGTTGCGGATTACCGTGATGTGGCTCAGCACGGCTTTCGGCGGCAGGAGACCGCGCTCCTTGTTGAGGATGCCGCGCATGTACTTGTCGGTGCTGCAGAGGCCTTTCATCAGGATGTCGCCTTCGCCGTCCTTGACCATGCCCACGGCCTGGGCGATGGCCTGCAGTTCATTCTTGTTGTCGACGATCTTGAAGATGGCGGGGTCGATGTTCTCGTTCTTGCACACGTCCAGGATCATGTCCTTGTCGCCCACGAGCGTGACCTCGACGATGCCTTTCTCGATGGCACGGGCGGCAGCGGTGATGGTGTGGTCGTCCACGCCCCAGGCGGCGACCATCCGTTTCTTGCTCCGGCTGCGGAGCGCTTCGAATAATTCGTTGAAGTTGGTAATCATAGTGTATCCGTATTAATTGTTATTGACAATGTTCATCGTATCGGTGGCAATCACCAGTTCTTCGTTGGTCGTGACGGCCACGACCTTGACCTTCGAGCCGCGGCGGGTCAGGAGCACGTCTTTGCCGCGCACCTGGTTGGCCTGGGCGTCGAAGTCCACGCCGAGGAATTCGAGGCCTTCGCAGACCTGCTCGCGGACCGGCCAGGCGTTCTCTCCGATGCCGCCGGTGAAGACGATCAGGTCGACACCGCCCATGGCGGCCGCATAGGCGCCGACATATTTCTTGATGCTGTAGGCCAGCATCTTGCGGGCGAGGATGGCGCGCTCGTTGCCCGTAGCGGCTGCGGCTTCGATGTCGCGGTTGTCGGCCGAGACGCCGGAGATGCCCAGCAGGCCGCTCTTCTTGTTGAGCAGGGCGTTGACGCCTTTGTAGTCGAGATTCTCCTTCTCCTGGATAAAGGTTACGGCGCCGACATCAAGGTTGCCGCAGCGCGTGCCCATCACCACGCCTTCGACCGGGGTGAAGCCCATCGAGGTGTCCACGCTCTCGCCGTCCTTGACGGCGGTGATGGAGCTGCCGTTGCCGAGGTGGCAGGTGATGATGCGGCTCTTCTTGAGGTCGAGCCCCACGAACTTGCAGGCTTTTTCGGCCACGAACTTGTGGCTGGTGCCGTGGAAGCCGTAGCGGCGCAGGCGGTACTGCTCGTAGAAGCGGTAGGGGATGGCGTACATATAGGCGTAGTCAGGCATCGTCTGATGGAACGATGTGTCGAAGACGGCGACCTGCGGTTCGCCCGGCATCAGCTGTTCGATGGCTTTGATGCCCATCAGGTTGGCCGGATTGTGGAGCGGTGCCAGTTCGCAGCAGCGGTCGATCTTGTCGATCACGTCGGGAGTGACCCGGACGCTCCGGTCGAAGAATTCGCCGCCGTGGGCCACGCGATGGCCGACGGCATCGATGCGCTCGAGCGAGTCGATGACGCCCTCTTCGGGGCTGACCAGGGCGTCGAGCACCATCTTGATGCCGGCGGCGTGGTCGGGAACCACGTCTCCGATGCGTTCAACGAGACCCTTTTTCATCAGGGTATAGTCTTCGGCGCTCCGCATGTCGAGCAGCTGGTATTTCAGCGAGGAGCTTCCGCAATTGAGGACAAGGATGATCATTCGTGTAAGGATTTGGATTTGCAACTTATCCTACAAATTTAGGAAAAATAATCGTACCTTGCAGAAAATTTGAGCGGGATGTGGCAAGGTAGGGAACTTGTGGCGTGTACGCTGGCTTTTCTGGCCGGCAATGTCCTGGGCGACTTTCTGTCGTTCCCGCCGTGGGTTTATCTGTTGCTTTCCTGTGCTTTCGCCTTCTGTTCGCTCCGTCGGCCCGGCTGGGCGGTGCTGCTGCTCTGTTTTGTTTTTCTCGGAGCGGGGGCGGTGCAGCTGGGGCGGATGCCCCGGCCGCAGGGGCCTTCGGCGCTGGTGCAGTGGGCGGCCCTCCAGAAAGAAACCTTTTCGGCGTGGTTGGGCCAGTTGGCCCCGCAGGGCGAGGAACTGGCCATCCTGCGGGCGCTAGCCATCGGCGACAAAGGCGATTTGACGCGCGACCTGCGAATGGTCTATCGGGAGAGTGGCGCCATGCATCTGCTCGCCCTGAGCGGCCTCCACGTCGGTCTGATCTACGCCTTGCTGACCTGGCTGCTGCGGCCGCTGGGCGGCCATCGGACGGCACGGCTGTTCCGCAGCGGCCTCATCCTCGCCTTCCTCTGGACCTATGCGCTGATCACCGGCCTGAGTGCCTCGATCAGCCGTGCCGTCCTGATGATCACCTTCTATGAACTCTCCGGCCTGATCTCCGGCGACCGCGACGGCCTCTCGGCCCTCGCGGGCAGCGCCCTGCTGCTGACCCTTTTCCGTCCCGAGGCACCCCGCGACATCGGTTTCCAACTGTCGTATACGGCCGTCCTTTCGATCCTTCTGTTACACCCTCGCCTCAGCCGGCTGCTCCAGACCCGCTCCCGGCTGCTGACCCGCATCTGGGAACTCCTCAGCGTTAGCCTCTGCTGCCAGGCCACCTGCGGCGTCCTGGCCTGGCTCTACTTCGGCACCTTTCCGCGCTACTTCCTGCTCACGACCCTCCTTGCCATCCCTCTGGCGACGGCGGTGATGTACGCCATCGCCGCTTCCGTCACCTCCGCCAGCCTCTCCTCGCTCGCTGCCCATCTGCTGTCAACCGCTCATCTGCCCGCTTCATCTTCAAGCCATCTGTCGTCCGATTGGCTGCTGTCCGCCCTGTCAACCCTGTCAGACGTCACCACTGATATCCTCCACTGGCTCCTCCATCTTCTCAACACCCTCATCCGCCTCATTGCCTCCCTTTGACCTGCCACCCTTGCTTCTTCCGCTGCATGTGGCGGTTTTTGCTTATCTTTGCCGCATGACAAAGATACTGTTCATCTGTTTGGGAAACATCTGCCGCAGCCCGATGGCGGAGGCCATGTTCCGGCATCTTGCGGCGGAGGCCGAACGGTCGGAAGAATTTGAAGTTGCATCGGCCGCCGTCAGCGAGGAAGAGTGGGGGAATCCGATCTATCCGCCGGCCGCCGCGATCTTGCGCCGCCACGGCATTCCATACGACGCAGTCCGCACGGCCCGGCCGATGAAGAAGGCCGATTATCAGCAGTATGATGTAATCATCGCCATGGACGAGTCGAATATCCGCGGCATCCGCCGCGTCGCCGGCGGTGACCCTGAAGACAAAATCCATCTTCTGCTCGACTATGCCGGAGAGCACCGCAACGTGGCCGACCCCTGGTATACCCGCGACTTCGAGACCGCCTACAACGACATTCTCCTTGGCTGCCGCGCCCTCCTCAAAGCATTGTAGTGTCCTGCTTGCAGTGTTGCCGCACCGATCCTGACTGTCTTTCGAGTCCGCCATCAGGTCGGTCTCATCGCTGTTGCTAAGCCATCTACGACCGCCCATCAAGTCAGTTTCAGTCAACCATCGATGTGTTTACAACCGGAGCAGTTTGGCGACTTCCTTTTCGCTTGCCACCGTTTCTTTCAACAGCGTTCGCCCCAGGCGCCGCCTATCAGCTTCTGGCAGACTCAGGACTCGTTCCATCGTGCCGTAGCCCTTTTTGCTGCAAAGTTCGCGGATCAGTGACCGATAGATCCGGTAGTCTTTACCGAATGTGTCTTCTGTAAGGTCATATTCGCTGCCGGTATTGGCGTTCAATGCGATGACCATCTTGCCGTACGATTCGTAATAGGATGTCGTTGCGGGATAATCGATGCAGTTGTACTTCCGTACTACATAGTCGGTGAACTGCTGGATTTCCCTGGGTGAAAGGCGATCCGTAACCTTTTCGATTTCGGTGTAATCGAGCCATCGCCCTTCTCTTTTGCAAGCCTTTACGGTATAGAGGGCTTTGCGAAGCTCCCATCTTGCCCTGTCTATGCGGAGTTTCTCCGAGAAGGGAGACTTCTCCGTGGCATAAGCCAGAAAGTTCCAACGGTCTTCTTCTACATGCGACGCAAGGCGTCCTTCTACGGGGTTGTTGAAAACATAAGCGATGGCCGACCGGATCATCTTGTGCGACAATTTCGGCGTGCATCCGAAGGGTGTGTTGAACAGGGGTCCGGACAGGCGATAATGGCGGTTGTACATCGCGGTGAATACTTTTGTGTACTCCCGGATAAAAGCCCGGAAACGCCCTGGGTCCTGAACATACACCAAAAGATGGATATGGTCGGGCATCAGACTGATACCCAGAATAGGGATGTCGTACCGGCGGGCGAAGACGGAGATGACTGAAAACAAAATCAGATAATCTTTTACGGAATAGAAAATGAGATATCCGTTCCGGGTGTTCTGATAGACATGGTGGACAGCATTTGCCCTGACAATCGGTTTGTTCCTTCCCCTCATATCGTTCGCTACTTTTTGGTTTGTCAGGGATGCATCGTGCAGCCCCTGTATGACAAAGATCGCAAGGGTTTGCCAAAAATGCAAATCATCTTTTGTCCGATGCCGTTTTGCCCCCTCCTTCCGCTGCAATGTACGCATCAGTAAATCAGTCGCTTATGCAAGTTGATCCCCTTGAAAAACGAGGGGATCAACTTCTGTAAGCGACTGACTATCAACCGCGTCCGTTGCAGCGCAAAGATGGGGGGGGCTGGCTGGCAGGGTTGGACCCGTTAGCGGCGGGGGCGGAAGGTGAAGCGGTCCTGGATGGTGTTGGTGACAAGGTTGTGGACGAGGATTTCCAGGCGGCGGTGGCGGATGCGGCCTTCGATGACGGTGGGGAACTCGCCGGGGTCTTCGCGGCGTTTGCTGTCGGAGCCGGAAGAGCCCATCTCCGGACCACCGCCGACGATTTGAGCCCAGGAACGATTGTCCGTCGGAGCGTCGTAACGGTATCGGTGCTGGTGGGCGGTGATGACCAACTGACAGCCGGCTTCTTCCAGCAGGGGTGCCCATAGTTGGGCACAGGTGCGCTGCCAAAGCGCGAAGTCCGTGCTATATTGCGGGTCCTTGTCGGCCGGTGCTAAATCTCCCGGATTGTGCCGGGGATTGTCGTCGAACAGCGGGATGTGGCAGAAAGCCACAAGATAGGGGGCCGTGCGGATCTCTTCCCGGGCGAGGGCGTCGCGGAGCCATTCCGTCTGCGCTTCCCGGTACGGGCCGCTCGTGAACAGGCCTGCGAAAATCGGGTTGGTGTCGAGTTTGTCTTCCGCGGTGTCGAGTCCGATCAGTGCCATATCGCCTTGACGGACGGCGAAATTGCGGCCGAGATCCCAGTCGCGGGGAAGCCGCTCTTCCGGCTGACGGAACATCCACACCCGTTCCAAATGACGGTTGGCCATTCCCCGGTCGTCGTGATTGCCCGGGCAGAAAAGATAGGGCGTCTCGCTGGCATAGTCTTTCCGTTCGATATCCGGCTTCAGGAAGATGCGGATCTGGTCTTCGACGGTCTCTTCCACATTGCAGGCGTCGCCATTCCAAATTACACAAGCCGGGGCCAGTTCCGCGATCTTTTCAATGGCCAGGCCGAACGGCTCCCAGCGGGCGTGGGTGTCGTTGATGACGCAAAAATGGGCGTCGCCTTTTGCACCGGCTGTCGTGAAGTGGTAGATATGGGGATCTTCTTCGTTGCCGAGGATTTTCATCCGATAGCCGCCGTCGTACTGGATCCGGTCGGCACCAATCCGGTAGTAGTAGTGCGTTGCGGGCTTCAGGCCGGTGATCCGTACGCGGATAACCCGGTCGTCAATATCCGTGACGCGATAGCCACCGCAGAGGACCTTCCGGGCATCGGACAAATCCGGCTGTTCGCCGATCAGGACATAACCGTTGGCCAAAGCGCTAACGGCGAAGGCAACGCCGATGGAAGTGGCGGCAAAGTTCTGCAGCATCGGGGCTGACACGATGAGTCGGTCTCCGGCCGGCTCATCGTTTCCATTCTGATGTGACGATTCCGGCTTATCCACCGGCTTGGCCTCGGCTTTCATCAGCTCGCCCGACCCGGCCGCCGCTGCCAGCAGCGCCGATGTCTTGATAAAATCTCTCCGTTTCATATTTACAAAAATACGAAAAATTCCGCTGCAATGTACGCATCAGTATATCAGCGATTTGCGCAAGTTGATCCCCTTGGTTTTTAGGGGGATCAACTTGCATAATCGGCTGACAGTCAAATGCGTCCGTTGCAGCGCAAAGGAGGAGGGGGGCAGGGCGATGTTTGCGAATGTGTGGGATCTTTCGTATTTTTACAAAGTATGTGCAAGATACCGACGAAGGGATTGCTGGCGGTAAATGGGCTGCTGTGGACGGCCATCGGGACAAAGATTCTGGTGACGGGAATTCTCAGTTACCTGCAGCTGGGATTGATGGTCGCGCTCTGGTGGATGGTGCCGTTGTCGTTGCTGGTGTTTGCGGGTTTCTATGGGATGTTTACCGGAGTTGTCGGCAAATACTCGGCGCGGATCCTGGCCATGCCGGAAGCGAGAACCTCGGTGTTCAAGACCTTCAGTCTGAAAGGGTATCTGATTATCGCCTTCATGATCGGACTGGGCATCACGCTGAAGCATATCCCTGGGATTCCGACGTCTTTTTTCGCCTGGTTCTACTGCGGCCTGGGGCCGGGCCTGCTTTCGGCCGGCATCCGTTTTCTCATTCGATGGTGGCGGGAGCGGCGGTCGCAGCCGCTGCCGCCGCAGCCAGATACAACAGATGATGGAAACTGAACGACATCCTTTCGAACCCTTCCTGCCGGGAGGGGCGCGCATTCTTTTCCTCGGGAGTTTTCCGCCGCAGCCGAAGCGGTGGTCGATGCCATTTTATTACCCGAACTGGAACAACGATTTCTGGCGGGTGATGGGTTTGTTGTTTTTTGGAGACAAGGATCATTTCGCCGTCCCTGACCAGAAGCGATTTGACCAGGCACAGGTGGAGGCTTTCTGCCGTGAGAAGGGGCTTGCGCTCTACGACACGGCCTGTGAAGTCCGGCGCCTCAAGGACAACGCTTCCGACAAATTCCTCGAAGTGGTGACGCCGACCGACCTTCCGGCCTTGCTGGCCCGCATCCCTGCATGCCGGACGTTGGTCACCACCGGCCAGAAAGCTACCGACGTCATCGTCGAAACTTTCGGCTGTGCCGAACCGCCCGTTGGCGGATCCGTCGAAATCGAAATCGGCGAGCCTCCGACGGCGGCCGAGGCGGCCAGGGTGGCCGGCCGTACCTTGACATTCTGGCGGATGCCTTCCACATCCCGCGCCTATCCGCTCGCCCTCGAGCGGAAAGCGGATTTCTACCGCAGACTGTGGACTAGAGGAACATCCAGATGATGAGCCAGACGCCGATGGCGCCCAACAGGACGATGATGATGGTGGGCCAGAGACCGATGGTGTGCACCATCGAGGTCCAGACCAGGTCTATGTTGATGGCCAGCCAGAGGCACAGAAGGGTAAATACCAGAATCAGCAATGCGTAGCGAAGGGCCTTTCCACGAACGCCGAGGAGCAGGAACCAGCCGGTGAGCAGTATGCCGGCGCCCAGCAGATAGAGGAGTCCCTTTCCGCCGGTCAGGAGGCGGAGGAAGAAAGCCTGGACTTGGGGAATGATGGCGATGACGGCAATTCCCACGAGCGCCAGGCAGACGGAGACCAGAATCAGAATAGCCTGTCTTTCAGTTTTATCTTTCATCAATTCCTTGAAGGAAGCCATCGTAAAGCGCGTTTAGAGAATGAGTTTGAGCAGGAAGACTTCAACCATCGAGGCCAGGCCGATGACCAGCGTCATCAGGGTTTGGGTCCGGTAACCGTCGTTGACCAGCAGTTTGCCGAAACTGGTGACGACCCAGAAATAGGAATCGTTGGCGTGGGAGACCGTCATGGCGCCGGCGCCGATGGCCACTACGACCAGGGCGGCATCGACCGGAGCGGCAAGTCCGAGGGCACCCAGCAGCGGTGCGACGATCCCTGCCGTCGTGGTAATGGCGACCGTGGACGATCCCTGCGCCGTCTTGAGAATGGCAGCCA
>JAEEGG010015588.1_pt1 | contig 15932 bp, 11 predicted proteins | sample 9134161 | NCBI WGS metagenome assembly JAEEGG01 (sample SAMN16246543, study PRJNA631951) | gut metagenome | biome: gut microbiome; feature: rumen; material: CR-attached | host: Bos | place: Iran: Karaj | collected 2018-10
GCGAACCGTTTAAAGAGTTGCTCGGCTCTACCCGCTTCCCGGACTTCAAAGTCCCCGTCGAAACCATTGCACCCCCATATAAACAAAAGAAAAAACGATACTGAAAATATAATCTAATCAAAAAACTTTTCGTACCTTTCGGAATCGCGCTTCGCCTGCTTTTCGGCGGCTGCGTCGCGCTTGTCGTAAAGCTTTTTGCCGCGGCCCACGCCCATGAGCAGCTTGGCCCTGCCCTTCACGAAGTAGATCTCAAGCGGAACGAGCGTCACGCCCTGCTGTTTTACCTCCGCGTAAAGCTTCAGGATCTCCCTCTTGTGGAGCAGAAGGCGCCTTTTTCTCAGCGGGTCGCGGTTGAAAATGTTCCCGTGCTCGTAGGGGCTTATGTGCATGCCGCAGATAAAGCACTCGCCTTTTTCGATGACGGCGTACGCCTCTTTAAGGTTCACCTTGCCCTGCCTGATCGACTTGACCTCAGTGCCGAAAAGCTCGATTCCGCACTCGACCTTGTCCTCGATAAAATACTCGTGGAAGGCGTTTCTGTTCTGCACTATTATCTTTTTCTGTTCTTTGGAATATGACATCTTTTTCCTTTTTTGGGAAACGCTGATTTAATGCTCTTTACGCAAGCGGCGAAGGCCTGACTGCGTACTCTTGAACGTAGTTCGAAAGCTTCAGCTGTTCTATCTAATATAAGGTGTCTCGCGACATATCTGCTGCCGCTTGCTTTGCGCGGACCCGCATGTGTCTCCGCTTGGTCTCCGTTTTAGCCCGCACTTACCTTAATTCAACGACGCCGCAGCTTTATGTTGGCGGCATGAACGATTCCGCGAAGCGGTCAAGTGAGGGACGCAACATAAAGTGCGGCAACAAAACCCTGCCGACAGCGCCTCAGGCGGCCGTCCGCAGGGTTTCGCAAATTCTCCGTCCGCTTTTATTTGGCGGTGTCGGTAGTTCTCTTTTCTCTGATAACCGTGACCTTGATCTGGCCGGGATATTGCATTTCCGCTTCGATCTTCTTCGCGATGTCTCTGGAGAGAACCGTCATCTCGTCGTCCGAAATTTCGTCCGGTTTGACCATGACTCTGACCTCGCGGCCCGCCTGGATCGCGAACGTCTTGGAGGCGTCGACGCCCTTGAACGAGTTGCAGATGTTCTCGAGCTTCTCGATTCTCTTGACGTATGACTCGAGAGGCTCGTTTCTCGCGCCGGGTCTCGCAGCCGAAATCGCGTCGGCCGCCGCAACGATGACCGAAATCACCGAAGTGGGTTCAACGTCGCCGTGGTGCGACATGATCGCGTTGATAACGACGTCGTTTTCCTTGTACTTTCTGGCAATCTCCGCGCCGAGGTCGACGTGCGTTCCCTCGTTCTCGAAGTCAACCGCCTTGCCGATGTCGTGAAGCAGTCCCGCGCGTTTCGCAAGGTCCACGTCCACGCCGAGTTCAGCGGCGATAATGCCGGAAATCTTGGACACCTCTATAGAGTGAATCAGAACGCTCTGGGTGTAGCTCGTTCTGTATTTAAGTCTGCCGAGGATCTTGATGATCTCGGGGTTGAGCCCGAACACGCCCGCCTCGAACGTGGCGTTTTCGCCCTCTTTGCGGATGGTCGCGTCGAGTTCCTTCTTCGCCTTTTCGACGACCTCCTCGATCTTGCCGGGGTGGATGCGGCCGTCGGCGATAAGCTTCTCAAGCGCAATTCTCGCGATCTCGCGCCTCACCGGGTTGTAGCTCGAAAGAATTACCGCCTCCGGTGTGTCGTCGATGACCAGGTCGACGCCTGTCGCGGTCTCGATCGCGTTGATATTTCTGCCGGAACGGCCGATAATACGGCCCTTCATCTCCTCGTTGGGAATCGGAACGACCGTAACGGTGACGTCGGAAACGTAGTCCGCCGCGCACTGCTGAACCGCCGTGGCTATGATTTCTCTCGCCATTTCGTTCTTTTCGTCGGCGAGTTTGGCCTCATAGTCCCTTATAAGGGCGGCCTTGTCGTGTGTAAGCTCGCTGTCGAGATTCGCGAGCAGCATCTCGCGGGCCTGTTCCGCCGAAAGTCCGGCGATCTTTTCAAGCTCTTTCTGCTGCCTTTCGTAGAAGCGGTTCGCCTCCTCAAGCTTTGCCTGGGCGGCCCCTTCATTCTCTTTGATCGCAAGCTCACGCTTCTCCAACGCGTCGAGTTTCTTGTCGACGAGTTCTTCTTTGTTGGTCAAGCGAGCTTCTTTTCGCTGCGCCTCTTCACGTTTTTCCCTGACTTCCTTGTCCAGATACGAACGAAGCTGACGGATTTCGTCTTTGGCCTGTAAAACATATTCACGTTTTTTATTTTCGCCCTCTTTGACGGCGGCTAAGACGATTCTTCGGCTCTCCTCCTCCGCGGTGTTGATTGCCGCTTCGGCCTCGAGTTTTCTCTTTTCGTAACCGTCCGCGCTGCCCTTGGTGTAGCCGTCGTCGTAGGCTTCATCCTGTGCTGCGCGAACCATCTCTTCAGTCTTGCGGGCGTTTGATTTCCGTGCGGCAAGCAGGATAATCAAAAGCACGACTGCCATCAGAACGATTCCGGCAATCAGCCCGACAAGCGCGGAAGTCAAGGAGAACGGCTGTACGCTGAGCATTTCATTGTACATCATTTAACGCTCTCCTCTCGTTATTTATTTGATTTTGGATTTATCTATGTTCCGAACCCCGCAGGCGCGCGGTTCTTGAATACATCAAAATCAAAGACATTCTAACACACTTCCGCCGCCCTGTCAAGCACAAACACGAACCGGTTTCAAGCGTTTCTCAAGGTTCTCAACTTCCAAAGTTCTTCGGGACGGCGCGGGAACGTTACGCGGCCAGCCCTCCTCGCGTCCGCGCACGCCTATCAAAAACAAAAGCGGCCTGAAAAGCCGCCCTTGTCCGGTAATATGCCGCCGTGTAAGCCGCCGTCAGTTGTACCTGACCCAGCTCCCGTTCACATACTCCACAAAAGTGTTGTAGTGGTCGGCGGTGTAGAATATCCTGCCGTTCGAGCCGAAAACGATCCTCTTCGACCCGCGTTCGCTCTTGCCGTTCGTGTCTATGTCGCACTCGGTGTAGGTGACTCCGGACGTTCGCGGAAGGATGCCTTCGCTGTTGCGGAACGTGTCGCCGCCGATCGCCTTGCCCGGCGCGTATCTCTGGACGTTTCCGCTCTTCCAGCCGAGTTTTTTCGCCTCCGCCTTCGTAATGAAATTGGAGGGCAGCCGGCCGTACGTTTTGATGTAGAGCGCGACGTGATCGCGGTCGAAGTAGGAGCCGTTTTCGTCGATTGGAGGCGCCGTAGGCGCGGGGGTTGGAGTAGGTGTAGGTGTTGGAGTGGGAGTGGGTGTAGGACTCGGCGTTGGAGTGGGAGCCTGTGTCGGACTCGGGGTAGGCGTCGGGCTCGGAGTTGACGTCGGCGCCGGGCTCGGTGTAACCGTAGGCGCGGGCGTCGGGGTCGGATCCGGTGTCGGAGCGGGAGAAGGCGTCGCGGTTGGCGCAGGTTCTGACGCCGGAGCATCCGTGGAATCGGGCGAAAACGCAGGCGCTTCAGTTACTTCAGCCGCTCCCGGCGTAAACTCCTCTTCCGCGGTTGGCGAAAGATCCGCGCCTGCAGCCTCCGTTTCCGTGACCGCCATAACAGGCGTCGTTTCCGGAAGCGTGCCGCCCTCAAAACCGTTCTTAATTACAGGCCACAGTTTGATCGCCCCGAATACCGCGGCCGCGACCAGAATAATCCCTATAACAAGGGGCAAAACGACCCGCTTCGCCCTGTTTTCTTTTTTGTTTTCGTTCCCGTTCAACTTGTTTCCCTCAATAGTCAAAAAGTGCCGCGCCACGTCGGCGCAAAACTATTTCACGTATGTAAACACCTGCATATCGTCGGCGCCGCGGTTCGCGAACGCGTAGTAAGGAATCAGCGTCGCCACGGTCTCCTCATAGCCGCCCTTCCGCTCGCTGTAGAGCGGCGCGTTTTCGGGTTGCTCCGGCCTCACGAGCGCCGCCGCCCTGATGCACGGAACGCCCTTCAAGGGTCCCTCCGCATAATACTTGAAATTCCTTCCGCCCTTCAGCACGATTCCCCGCAGCGGCTTCGGGTTGTCGCACCCCTCAAGACAGTAGACGACCGGTCCGCGCATGACCGCGCACCTTCCCGCGTCGAAAACCACCTCGCGTCTCGCCTCGACGACCTTGATCTTCATCCCGAAATCAAGCTCGACCGAGCCGCCGTCCGCGACGTCAAAACACGCGTACCCTTTTTCGGTTTCGTACTTCGCGTCGCTCCACCACGGAACGCGCACAGCGAGCGTCACGTCCGCCCCTTCGACCGTAATTTTCACCTTTCCGTTCTCCGGGTAGCGGGTCTTCTGCACGATGCGTATCGTCTTCCCGCCGTGTTCGAGCTCCGCGGTGCTCTCCATGAACTGGTGCACGTAAATGACCGGCCGCTCAGGCGCCGCGAAGTCCGCCGTGTACATGAAATCCCCTAAAGATGGGATAAATCTGACGATATTTGGCGGACAGCACGAACAGCCGAAAACCTCGCTCCGCTGCATCGGCGGCGTGTTGATTGCGCGTCCCGCCACGCTCGTGTCCCTGTTATCGAAGTACTTCACGATCTCGGTGGGGTTCTGGTAGAAGAACGACTTCCCGTCAAGCGACACCGACGACAGAAAACCGTTGTAGATGATGCGCTCCACCGTGTCCGCATATTTCGAGTCGGCTTCAATGAGCGACATTCTGCGGGCAAAAAGCGCGAGGCCAATCGCGGCGCAGGTCTCCGTGTACGCGACGATGTTCGGCAGGTCGTAGGGCACCGTGAACGCCTCTCCGTGGGAGGAGGAGCCGATGCCGCCGGTGATATACATTTTTTTGAGAGTGATGTCGTCGAAAATCGCCTTGCACGCGTTTTTGAGCTCTTCGTCGTCCGTCAGATACGCCAGGTCCGCCATCGCGCAGTAGAGGTAGCACGCCCGCACCGAATGGCCTTCTGCGGTCAGCTGCTCTCTGACGGGAACGTGGCTCTGGTTGTAGCTCGCATTCATCCAGTCCGGCTTGTTTTCCGCCCTTTTCCCGCGTTCGTCGACAAAGAACTTCGACAGCTCGAGGTAGCGTTTCTCGCCTGTTTCTTTGTAGAGCTTGACCAGCGCCAGCTCGATCTCCTCGTGCCCCGGCGTCGTGAACCCGGTGTCGCGGTCGGTTTTAAACCGCTTTTCGATGTAGTCGGCGTAGCGAGTCATCGCGTCGAGAAGTTTCCTCTTCCCGGTCGCCCTGTAGTACGCAACCGCCGCCTCCATAAGGTGCCCCGCGCAGTAGAGCTCGTGGTTGTCGCGCACCGTGAAACGCGAGTCTTTCGCGAACAGGATGTAATAAATGTTGAAGTAGCCGTCCTCCATCTGATTCTTTTCGATCAGGTCGGCGACCCTGTCCACGATCCGCTCGAACCGCGGCTCGCGCTTCTTTTGGCACAGATAAGCGACGCCTTCGATCCACTTCGCGACGTCCGAGTCCCAGAAAATGTGCGGCCTGTTCGGCATTCCCTCTTTCCAGTCAAACCTGAACGCGTCGAAGCGGCCGGTGTCGCTGAACCTGTCGTAAACGGCCTGCACGGTTGTCTTCCTGACGAGATTCTGGCGCGTTTTCCAGAATCCGCTGGTTATTTCCACGTTTTCAAAACTGACTTTTTCGATGCTCATCGTTTTTCTCCCCGAAAGCATGTTCAGGCGGTCAAAACTTATTCTCAGCCGCCGTACTTGTAGAAAACTCTTCCGATCGGCGCAGAGTCTCCGTTCTTGTAGAAGCTGAAAACGTCGCCGAACGTGTTGTTGTCGGCCCACTTGAAGCCGATCGAGGCGTTCCCGGAGATGCCGAGAACCGACTTGGGAACCGCGACCATCAGCATGTCGCCGTTGATTCTGTACGTCGCCTCGCCGCACTCCGTCACACTGTACGTATCCGAGTCCGCAAGCCTTCCTATCCTGGTTTTGCCGTCCGCGGGCTGCGCGTAGTTCACAACAAAATTCGCGCCCTTCCAGCCCTTCGCGAGGTCCGTCGAGATGTAGAGCGTCATCCAGCCGTTCGTCGAGAAGTCGTTGTCCTGCGGCGACGTGATCGCGGCCGCAGTCTTCACGAAGAAGTACACGTTCGCGTCGTCCTCAGCTACCTTCATTTCTTTGATGTCGTTGCGGTTCGTGTTGTCGGTCTTCTTCTCGAAAATACTGTTGTTGCGTCTGACCGTGTCGCCCTCGTAGTCCTTATAATAAGACTGAACGTCGTTCCACTGGCTGAAGCCGCCCGCGATGTCGACAGTTTTCCGCGTTACCGGCGCCTGCCCGAACGTGCCCTTGTAGCGCCTGATGTACGAGATCATCTGCATGTAGTAGTTGTCACCGTAGCCGCCTTCCATCGGCTCGATGTCGCGGCTGCAGTTGGCGTCCGCGTTGTCGACGAAAACGATCGGTTTCGAATTGGAAGATGACGGCTGCCTCTGCGCGATCCACTCGTTCCAGCCCGTGATGAAAATGATCTCCGGGTCGACGCCGAGCGCCCACTCGAACTGCTCCGCGAAGTTGTAGCCGTAATAATACGCGTTCGGAGACGTGTCGTTGGCGCCGTTGTGCCAGCTGCGCGACCTGTCCTTTGCTCCGTACCACGCCGTGTAGCTGAAAGTGCACGTTCTGTTATGCTGCGCGACGGAAACGTTCACGACCTCCTTGCGGCCGTTCAGTCCGTAAACCGCGTTGTTCGAGAGCAGCCTGCCGAATTCCATCCACGGGAAGCCGTCGTCGGTCCTTCCCGCGTTCGGCCAGACGCTCGCCTTGATTCTGAAAAAGTTCTTCGCTTCGGAGGAGAGCTCCGAGTCGCCGGGAACGCCCACGATCATCGGCTTTCCGTCCCACTTGAACCAGATCGACTCGTATTCCGGATGTCTCTTGTAAATTTCGGTGTAGAACGCGTTGATCGTCTTGCCCGAGCTGGAGTTGGTGTAGAAGCAGACCTTCGGCACGTTCCAGCCGGCGTCCTGGTACTCTTTCAGGATCTTCATCAGCGCGAGGGCGTTGTTCGTGTACGTGTGGGCGTTGGTGGTGTCGAAGCACAGGAAATCGATTCCGGCGTCCGTCAGCATCTGCACGTGTTTGCGCAGCACCCATTTGTCGGAGGACGGATAGTAGCCGAACATCGGTTTGCCCCAGAAATGGAACGCGTACAGGGCGCCGCCGCCGTTTTCCATCCACTTCGCCTCGGATTTGATCGCGTCGGGGTCTCTCGCGATGATCGCGGAGTTGTCGCGAAGGGTCGTGTCGTGGAAGCCGATCCACAGGAAGTAGAAAATGCCGACGTAGCGGTTATTGCGCTGCGTGTCGTTCGCGCTGCCGTTGACGAGCGTTCTGGAGAGGTCGTCGATGCCCACCGTGTAGGAATTGGCGTAGCTCGCGGTGTTCACGTAGCTGTCGCCGGCCGGGGTGGGAGTCGGTGTCGGAGTGGGCGTGTTAGTAGGCGTCGGAGTCGGCGTAGGTGTAGGTGTCGCCGTGGGTGTTGGGGTAGGCGTAGGCGTAGGTGTTGGTGTCGCCGTCGGCTCCTCAGTCGGCGTGGCGGTAGGTTCCCCGGTGGGCTCTTCCGTGGGCGTCGCAGTCGGCTCCTCAGTAGGCGTAGCGGTGGGCTCCCCGATAGGCGTGGCGGTAGGCGCCTCCGTCAATTCCGGCGTATTTTCCGGCACTTCCGTGTTCTCCGGAACGTCCGTCTCTCCGGCTATATTTGTTGCCGCGGGCTCCGAGGTAGGCGTCTCAACCGGATCTCTCCGCCTGCACGACACGCACAAAACCGCCGACAGCAGCATCAGCGCTGCCAGCGTCAAAACCGCACATTTTTTAAACGTTTTCATCATTTCAGCAAGCCTCCGTGGCGTATTTTCAATATCCGTAGCAGTACCCCGCGCGTCCTATCGGAGCCGGGTCGCCCGTTTTGTAGAACCCCTGCGGATCGTCAAGGTCGCAGTTGTCCGCCCATTTAAAAGTAATCTTCGCGCTTCCGGTAATGCCCAGAACCGCCTTCGGGATTCTGACCTGCATCATATTCCCGGAGCGTCTGAACTCCGCCTTCCCCGCGTGAATCGTCACAGTACCGTCTTCCGTGAGGCCCGTTCTCGCCACGTACGCGACGCCGCCCTCCGGTTCCTTGTAGTTCAGCACGTAGTCGAACCCGTTCGGACCCTTCCCGTAGGTCCCTATAAAAAGGTTCATCCAGTTGCCGCCCTCCGGCTCCGTGATGTCGTCGACGGTCTTCACGAAGAAGTACACGCTGCCGGCATCCTCGCACACCTTCATCTCCGCGATGTCGTTGCGCCCCGAGCGGTCCTCGTAGAAATTCCCGCCGTAGCCGTACCATTCCCTGTCGGGCGTGTCGCCTTCGTAGTCGAGATACACGCTCTCAACGTCGTTCCACTGGCTGAAGCCGTCCTCTATGTCAATCGTTTTCACCGTCGCGGGAACGCCCTCCGGAATTCCCTTGTAGCGCCTGATGAACGAGATCATCTGCATGTAGTAGTTGTCGCTGTAGCCGCCCTCCATCGGTTCGATGTCGCGGCTGTTGTTCGCGTTCGCGTTGTCGCAGAAATGCACGATACTGTCTTCGAGCCGCATCGCCACCCACTCGTTCCAGCCGGTGATGAATATCATCTCGGGGTCCACCTTGAGCGCCCACTCGAACTGTTCGGCGAGGTTGTAGCCGTAGACGTACGCGTCCGGATCCGGGTCGTTGGCGCCGTTGTGCCAGCTGCGGGAATGGTCGTTCCCGCCGTACCAGGCCGTGTTGCTGAACGCTATCGTCGTGCAGTGCTGCGCCACCGAGACGTTCACGACCTCCTTGCGGCCCTTGGTTCCGTAAACCGCCAGGTCGGTGTAGAGCCTCGAGAACTCCATCCACGGGAAGCCGTCCTCTTTTTTAAACGCGTCGGTCGGCCACTGCGACTCCTTAATCCTGAAGAACTCGCGCCCTTCGTCGGAAAGCTCCGCGTCGTAGGGGTACCCGATGATCAGCGGCTTGCCGTCGCGGTAGAACCAGGTGTCCTCGTACTCCGGGTGGGCCAGGTAGACCTCGCGGTATATTTTCTCCATCGTCCTTCCCGAGTCGGAGTTCGTGTAGAACGCCACCTGCGGCGTGTCGTAGCCCTGCTGCCGGTATTCGTGAAGGATCGCCATCAGCTTCAGCGCGTTGTTCGCGTAAATGGACGCGTTCGTGGTGTCGAAAACGAGGAAGTCGATTCCCGCGTCGGTCAGCAGCTGCACGTGCTTGCGGAAGATCCACTCGTCGGATGAGAAGTAATACCCGTACATCGGCTTGCCCCAGAAGTGCCACTCGTGAACGTCGCCGCCGCCCGAATTCATCCAGTCCCAGACCGAATCGGTCGCGCCCGGCACCTTCTCGATAATACTGTTGTCGTAGAGCTTTTTGTTGCCGTGCTCGCCTAGCCAGAGGAAGTAGAAAATGCCCACCGCCTTGTCTTCGCGCTCCGCCGGCATCGTCACCGTGTTCAGAATTTTTCTGCCGAGGTTGTCGGTGGCCTGCGTGAGGGGCAGCGCAACGGCCGCGGTGTTTTCGTAGTTGTCGTCGTACTTCATCACCTTTTCGCCGTTTTTGCCATCGCCCGAGCAGCCCGCGAGCGCCGCGGACAGGATCACCGCCAGAACGGCCAGCACCGCCGCAATAATCGTTCTTCTCCCTGACATTTTTCGTTGTTCTCCGTTTCTTGAATTCCGGCATTTCCCGGAAATAATTTGCGCCAGCGCGCGTTCGTGCCTCTATTATAAAACGAAAACGGCTTGAGCGCAAGAATTTACCGCCTCCAAGCTTTTAAAACCGGAGCGTTCAAAGAAGGCGTGAACCGTTTCGCGCCGTGCCGCGGAAACCGGCATAAAAATGCCGCAGGGATTTCTGCGGCAGGTAGTTGTTAATAATGAAATCAGGATGACTCAAGCCCTGTTGAACTTCTCCTTCGGCCGTTTGCAGCGCGGGCATTTCCAGTCGTCCGGCAGGTCTTCAAAGGCGACGCCGTCGTGTTCGGCGGGATCGTAAACGAAACCGCAGACCGAGCAGACATATTTGCCGCTGGCTTTCATTTCCGAAAAATCTACATCGGCAAGCACCGTGGGAGCGGGATGTTCGAGATCCATCACGCGCTTTGCTTCGAGATTTTCGTACCCCTGCGGAGTATGTGTCCCGCAATAGACGGTCGGATTGTCGCGAACGAATTCACGAACGCGGTCAAGCGTTTCCCGGGCGGCGGCGACATCTTCGTAAACCACCGACAGTTTGTTCTCATAAAGCGCCTCGTCGACGTAGGTGATGTCGCCGTGGAGCATGTAGAACAGTCCGTCGTTTTCGGCTATCACGATGCTGTTCCCGCCGGTGTGACCCTTGGCTTTGATGTAGTAAACGCCGTCCGCAATCTTCTGACTCTCCGGGAAGTTGTGGTACGCGCCGCCGGTGAAGCTGACGGGAACGATATTGTCAAGCCCCTGCAACTCTTCTGCCGGTGTTTCGTCGGCGTTCACGTAGATCTTCGCGTTCGGGAAGGAGCGCAGCTCGCCGGAATGGTCCGCGTGCTTGTGCGTAAGCAAAATCTTTGTGACCTGCTCCGGCTTGTAGCCCAGCAAGGCAAACGCCTCCATATAACTGCAGATATCCTTGCCGGTAAAGAGAGGACTTTTTTCATCCGGCACTTCTTCAGGCGTTCCCGCGGGAAGCCCGGTGTCAACGAGAATCACTTCGTTCCCGGTGTCGATCAAGTAGTTTTGCAGACTGCCGCGATAGCGCACCTGCGGATCAAACTTTTCCGGGCCTTCCTCTCCGCCGAAGACGAAGGGCTGGGTATAAAACCCGTCTTTTCTGAATTTGACTGCTTTGATGATCACAATCATTCCTCCATTTATTTTAATCCGCTATGTCCACGTCCGGTACAATCAGAACGTCGTATTCCGGATAGAGTTCTCTAATCTCGCCGTACAGCGTTTCAAGCGCTTCCTTGCGGTTAACGTCAAAGCTGACTACCACGTCGAAACGCAGCGTTTTTTCTCCGGTGTCGGCGTAGAATCCGTGCATCTGAAGCGCCCAGTCGTGCGCCATGACCGTCTTTTGCACCGTGTTGCGCATCTGTGCCGCTTCGTCGTCGGAAGTGTTGTAGGAATAGACGCCGATGCCGGTCAGAATAACGCCTGTTTTATGAAATACGTCGGTCTGTATCCTGCGGGTAATCTTGTCCACGTCGTCAACGCTGAGGTTGTCCGGCAGTTCGATGTGTACCGAACCGTAGTTCTTGTTCGGGCCGTAGTTGAAAAGCGTAACGTCGTAGGCGCCGAGCACCATTTCCTCCGCGCAGATGATCTCTTTCAGTTCCTTCGTCGATTCCGCGTCCTCGCGCTTGCCGATAATGTCGTTCAGCGTCTCGATCATCATCTCGATTCCGGCCTTGATGATGAAGCCCGCGATTACAACGCCTACGTACGCTTCGAGTGAAACGCCCCAGATCAGGTAAATGATCGCCGAAGCAAGAACGGAAGACGAAAGAATCGCGTCAAACAGCGCGTCAGAGCCGGATGCGACCAATGCTCCGGAATTGACCTTCTTGCCCTGCTTTTTGACGTAAAGTCCGAGCAGCAGCTTTACGACTATCGCAACCGAAATGATAATGATCGAGACCGTGCTGTAATCCGCCGCTTCGGGATGAATGATCTTTTTGATTGACTCCACCAGCGACGTTATGCCGGCGTACAACACCAGCGCTGCCACGATCATCGAGCTGAGATATTCGATTCTGCCGTAGCCGAGCGGATGCTTTTTGTCCGGCTGCTTTGCTCCAAGCTTCGCGCCTATTATAGTCACCACGGACGACAGCGCGTCGGAAAGGTTGTTGACCGCGTCGAGAATGACGGCAATCGAATTCGAGACCAGCCCGACGAACGCCTTGAAGCCCACCAGCAGAATGTTGGTAACGATGCCGACAATGCTTGTTTTTACTATCGCTTTTTCTCTGTTTGCCGCGAGAACGGCAATGTCATTTTGATTGTCCATGTCTTTTCACCCGGGAATACCCTTCCCCTGCTCCTCCTGTTTGTTTTGACTGTTCAGCAACTCGTACAGTAATTCGTAGAGAGTTTGTGCTTTTTCTTGAGGCAGATCAAGACAGCTGCCGACCTTGAGCGGAATATCTCTTGCCTGAATCTGAAAGTCCTTTCCCGCTTCTGTTAGGGAAATAACAACGACCCGGTCGTCCTTCTCGCTTCTGCGCCTGTCGATATACCCTGCGGTCTGCAACTTTCTCAACAGCGGAGTCAGAGTTCCGTTGTCGAGCATCAGCGTATCGCACAGTTCACCGACCGTCGCGGTCTTTTTCTCCCACAAGACGAGAAGCACGATATACTGAGTATATGTGAGCCCGAGCGGTTTCAGATATGGAGTATAGAGGCTAATAACGCTTCTCGCGGCGGCATAAAGCGGAAAGCAAAGCTGATTTGAAAGCTTCATAGCCTCCTGATAATTGTAGTCCACCGGTTTGCCCTCCAAACGCATTTGATGATATTATATTTTATCAAATGTTTTCGCGCTTGTCAAGAGGTCGCTCTTTTGAAAAGCAGCGGTCCGGCGCGCGAACGCGGTTGATTTTCGCGCCGCAAAGTGGTTTAATATGGTTGAGAACAAACCGTAACGGTTTTTCATCATTGTCTGGGAGGTGCCACGGACTTGAGTGAGCTCAGGGTATGTCTTGCCAACGATTCGTTTCCGCCGCAGATCGACGGAGTGGCGAACACAATAAAGAATTACGCGGAAATAATTACGGAGCGGCACGGCGCGGCAATCGTCGCCACCCCCTCCTTTCCCGGGAACGAGGACGAAAAGTATCCGTTCCCGATTGTGCGTTATCCCAGTATGCCGCTTTGGGACGCGGTCGAATACCGGGCCGGCTATCCTTTCTGGCCGAAAGCCATCGACGCGCTCAAAACCTTCGGTCCCGATATTATTCACTCCCACTGCCCGATGGTCTCGTCCTACCTGTGCCGCGAGCTGCGCAGCATCACCGGCGTCCCGATCGTCTTCACGTACCACACCAAATTCGACCTCGACATAAAGCGCGTGCTCAAACTGCGCCCTCTGCAGCGGACGCTTATCAAGGCGGTCGTCGCCAACGTCTCGGCCTGTGACGAGGTTTGGGTCGTCAGCAACGGCGCCGGCGAAAACCTTCGCGACCTGGGCTACGACGGTCCCTACCGGGTCATGCCCAACGGCGTCGACATCCCCAGGCTTCCCCGCGACGAGGCGCTCTACAGAACGATCCGCGCCAAGTACAACCTTCCCGACGACGAGGCGATTTTCCTCAGCGTCGGCCGCATGAAGTGGATCAAAAACCACCGCGTCACAATAAACGCGCTCCGCATCATCAAGGACGCCGGCTTCAAGTTCAAAATGATCTTCGTGGGCGCGGGCTCGGACCTCGACGACATTATTAAATACACCGAAGAGATGGGCGTTCGCGAGAACTGTGTTTTCACCGGCGCCGTTCACGACCGCGAGTACCTGCGCAACATTTATTTCTGCGCCGACATTTTCGTGTTCCCGTCCACCTACGACACCAACGGCATCGTTGTGCGGGAAGCTTCCGCGTGCGGCCTGGGCAGCATTCTGATCAGGAACAGCTGCGCGGCGGAGGGCGTCGAGGACGGCGTGTGCGGAATTCTCACCGAAGAGAACCCCGAGTCCCTCGCGAAGGCTCTCGCCGCGGTCTGCGACAACCGTGAATTTGCCCATAAAATAGGCAAAAACGCGGAAGAGACCCTCTACATGTCCTGGGAGGATTCGGTCGCCCGCGCAGTCGCCCGCTACGGTGAGATCATCGAAGCGAAAAAGCTTGGAGAACTTCCTCCGCCGGCCGCCTCGAAGACCGCCCCGGACGAACAGGCCATCCGCCTGATTGCAGCCTCCTTCAAGCCTTACGCGAAAATCAAAGACACCGGGAGGAAGCTCAGGCAGGCTGCCGCCGACCGTGAAGCCGCTTACTTCGCGTACGAGGACCCGGCCGAACACGAGTGGTTCGCGAGACAGGTGATTGAGGAGCACCGGCAGGAAGAGGCGGAAGACACAGAAGAGACTGAAGTCGCGGAAGCTACAGAAGTTACAGAGAATCTTGAAGCCGCGGAAAATCATGAAGCCACGGAAGTCCGCAAAGACAGCGAGACGCCGCAAGACGTCGAAACGAAGGAGTAAAACAATGAAATACGATTTTTCGGCAATTAAAAATCACAGCCTCGAACGCATTGCGGAGAAGAAACTCGCCGGCTGCGGAAGCATGATCAAAATCGGCGGCGAGACGGTCTGGGAGGACTGCACAGGCTGGTCTTCGATCGAAAAGAACGAGCCGATCCGCCCCGATTCGATCTACAGACTCGCTTCAATGTCGAAGCCCGTCACCGGCGTTGCGGTAATGCAGCTTGTCGAGCAGAACAAACTCGGCCTTTTTGACGACGTCAGGAAGTATTTTCCCGAGCTCACCGGGTTCGGAGTCGCCGGCCGCGACGAAAACGGTAAAATAATTAAGGTTGCCGACGCCCGCCGCGAGATGACTGTTTTCGACATGCTCACCCACACGAGCGGTCTCGCGCAGGCCGATCTGGGCTTCATCCAGCTTGGCGAAAAAGTCTTCGCGCCCTACATGCGGCCCGGCATCACCCTCTCCGAGATGATTCCCCTTTTCAGCAAGCTTCTTCTCGACTGCCATCCGGGCGAGGCCATGGGCTACGGCGCCGAAGCCCCCTTCGACACCCTGGGCGGAATCGTCGAAAAAGTTTCGGACATGCCTTTCGAAGAGTATCTCAGGAAGAACATTTTCGACCCCCTCGGCATGAACGACACCACGTTCCACCTGACGCCGGAGCAGCGTTCCCGCCGCGTGAGCATTTACGAAGCGGACGGCGAAAACGTCAAACTGATGTTCCCGGACTGCGAGGACAACATGATCGGCGTTCCCGAGTCCCTTGAAGCCGGCTCCTGCGGCCTGGCAGGAACCGTCGGCGACTACATGAAATTCGCGGAAATGCTGCTCGGAAAGGGCGAGTACCGCGGCGTCCGCATTCTGAAACGCGCCACCGTGGAGTTTATGAGTACGCCTCTCAACCGCCCGGAAACCGCCGGCTACAACATCGGCCAGGTGTGGGGAATTTCGATGCGCGTCGTGAACACCCCCGACCCCAACGCAATGCCGCCCTTCGGAACGTTCGGCTGGAGCGGCGCGTACGGAACGCACTTCATCGTCTGCCCGTTCGAGAACCTGGCGGCGGTCTACTGCTCCAACCTCACGAACGCAGGCGGCTCCGGAGCGGCGACCGCGTTCGAATTTGAGCGCGACATTTTCGACGCGATAAAAGCGGCGGCGAAATAAGTCTTTTTTAGCCGCGAATATTGTAAAGCCGGGACTCGCCCATATACGGGGGAGTCCCTTTTTGCACCAACTGATAAAAAATCGTTGACTTATCCACCCGCTTTTCGTAAAATCAAAATGCTGAGGGGACGGCACCCATAACAAAAAACGGACGTCAGCCGAATAATCAATATGAAGGGGGAGGACACCCATAGAAAAAAACACGGTCATCATTGATGAAGAAGGCAACTACATAGGCGCGACCTACCCGAAAAGGGCAAAAGGTCTTGTGAAACGCGGCAGGGCACGCTATGTGGATGAAAAAGTCATTTGCCTTGCGTGTCCGCCGGAAGTATTAACGGAGGATACAAAAATGGAAAATACAAATACAAGGAATACCGAAGAACAGGAACCGAAGAAAACTGAAATGGCGGCGACCGAGGCCGTAACACAGGAGCCGGAAAAGACGTCAGATAGCAAGTTCACTATCGACTACGCTCTGGAGATGATCGAGAAGATCGTGAAACAGG
>JAEEGG010015589.1_pt1 | contig 15929 bp, 13 predicted proteins | sample 9134161 | NCBI WGS metagenome assembly JAEEGG01 (sample SAMN16246543, study PRJNA631951) | gut metagenome | biome: gut microbiome; feature: rumen; material: CR-attached | host: Bos | place: Iran: Karaj | collected 2018-10
CAAGGATGTGGAATACGTCATCATCGACAACAAGGTGAAAATTGTGGATGAGCAGACAGGCCGTATCATGGAGGGCCGCCGCTACTCCGACGGTCTGCACCAGGCTATCGAAGCCAAGGAGAATGTGAAGGTGGAAGCCGCTACGCAGACCTACGCTACCATCACTTTGCAGAATTACTTCCGTATGTACAAGAAGCTGGCCGGTATGACTGGTACCGCTGAGACCGAAGCGGGTGAGTTCTGGAACATCTACAAACTGGATGTGGTCGTAATCCCCACCAATCGCCCCATTGCCCGTATCGACGCTGAGGACTTGGTGTACAAGACCAAGCGTGAGAAATATGCCGCTGTGGTGGACGAGATTTTGCGTCTGCACGATGAAGGTCGCCCCGTGTTGGTTGGTACTACTTCTGTGGAAACTTCAGAGTTGTTGAGTAAGATTTTGACAGCCAGAAAGATAAAACACAATGTGTTGAACGCTAAGTTGCACAAGAAGGAAGCCGACATCGTGGCCGAAGCCGGTCAGGAAGGCACGGTGACCATCTCAACCAACATGGCCGGTCGTGGTACCGACATCAAGCTGGGACCTGGCATCAAGGAGAAAGGCGGCTTGGCCATCATTGGTACCGAGCGTCACGATTCACGTCGTGTGGACCGCCAGCTGCGAGGCCGTTCCGGTCGTCAGGGTGACCCGGGTAGCTCCCAGTTCTTCGTATCTTTGGAAGACGACCTGATGCGTCTCTTCGGCTCCGAGCGTATTGCCAAAGTGATGGACAGCATCGGCTTGCAGGATGGTGAGGTAATCCAACACAGCATGATTACCAAATCTATCGAGCGCGCCCAGAAGAAAGTGGAAGAGAACAACTTTGGTATCCGTAAGCGACTGCTCGAGTACGACGATGTGATGAACAAACAGCGTGAAACCATCTACCGCAAGCGCCGTAACGCCTTGTTTGGCGACCGTTTGGCCATCGACTTGTCGGAGATGTTCTACGATGTTTGTGTTGCTTTGGTGGAAGATTATTGGCAAGATAAAGACTATGAGGGCTTTGCACAGGCAATGATTACCACTTTCGGCTGCGAGAGTCCTTTCGACGAAAACGAATTCCTGCAAGAGCGTCCTCATCGTCTGTACGAGCGACTCTATCCCATTGTGTATGAAAATTACAAGCAGAAAATTCAAAAGTTAGGCGAGAGAGCATATCCTGTTATCGAGCGTGTTTATTTGAGCGAAGGTCATCGCTTCCAGAATATTGCTATTCCCATCACCGATGGCAAAAAGACATTGAATGTGGTGGCGCCGTTGAAGAAATGCTACGAGACCAAAGGTCGCGAAATTGGCCTTTCCATTGAGAAAGGTATTACGCTGGCCGTTATCGACAACGCTTGGAAAGAGCACTTGCGCGAGATGGACGACTTGAAACAGTCGGTACAGAACGCCTCCTACGAACAGAAAGATCCTCTGTTGATTTATAAACTCGAGTCGTTTAACCTCTTCGATCAATTGTTGTCTAAAATTAACGAGGACATTGTTTCGTTCCTTGTGAAAGGTGACCTGCCCATAACCGAGAATACGCAGGTGCGCGAGGCCCAACTGCCTGAGTCTGATGCCAAGAAGTTGCAGACAGGTCGTCAGGAGGTGGGTAGCGGACGACAGGTTGCCCCCGGCGGTAAAGGCAGCGCGCCTATCCGCGTGGAGAAGAAAGTGGGCCGTAACGATCCGTGTCCTTGCGGAAGTGGTAAAAAGTATAAGAATTGTCATGGCAGAGATGCCCAATAAAAAACTGATAAAGATGGTATTACCGAATTTAAACATGATCGCCGCCGCAGGTAACAACCTCGAGCTGGGCTACCAAAACCGCCTGCTGTGCCATTTGCCGAAGGATTTGAAACACTTCAAGGAAATCACCTCTGGGCACACGGTGCTGATGGGCGACCGCACTTGGGAATCGCTGCCCGTGAAGCCGCTGCCCAACCGCAAGAACTTCGTGCTCACGCTCAATCGCGATGCCGATTACCAGAACTGCGAACTGCTCTATTCGATGGACGAGGCACTTGAGGCCCTCGCGAAAGAACCCAAGGCTTTCATCATAGGCGGTGCTACCGTCTATAAACTCTTTTTGCCCTATACGCAAACCTTGTATTTGACACGTATGCTGTCTGATTTTCAAGCTGATGCATTCTTCCCAGCCTTCAATGAAGATGAATGGATTTTGAAAGAGGATGAGTTTAGCCCTAAGGACGAAAAGAATGCTTACGACTTGCGTTTCCAAGTGTGGGAACGGAAATAATTAGTTCTAAACCAAATCTTTAAACCATGATACTGATGAAAAAAATCTCGTTGTTCCTCTTGCTGGCCATGTTGTCAACAATGGCTTTTGCGCAGAAAAACAAATCACTGGAAGAGCCCGCGCTTCCTATTGATGAGAATACCAAACTGGTGACTTATCAGGATGTGGTTAATGAACCGGGCACGCCTCAAGAATTGTACGATCGTGCAATGCTTTGGGTTAAAGCTTTTTACAAGAATACTAACGAAGTGATTAAGAGTAGCGACCGCGATGCAGCTGTCATCCAAATGCGCTCGAGTGTACGTATTTACGGCACGCAAAAGGATGGCACACCCCATTTCAGGAATATTGTTTATTACAATTTCAAACTGGAGTGTCGCAACAACCGCTATCGTTACACCATCACCGACTTTAACGAGAAGGCTACTTCCGCTGCACCTATCGAGGTGTGGTTTGACACCAAGAATCCCCATTGGGAGCCCGCCCATTATGGCTATCTGAATCAGATTGACGAACAGATCAAGGCGGTGATTGCCAATCTGGAGGAAGGTATGCAGCCCAAGGAAGAAATTAAAGACGAGTGGTAATATGCTGAAAACAAGCTCCTCAACGGCCTCTTGCGGTGCCCGCGGTTTGTTCGGACTGCTGGTCGTGATGGGGCTGTTTTGCTTGGTGGGCTGCCATCCCAAGGAGGAGACTTTTGAGGATGCGCTGACGCTAAAATTTCTTTTTACCGTGGATGGAGACCATTTTATGCCCGGTGAGGGCTATGTCAATGCTGCGGGCAATGTGTATGAGATACAGGAAATTAAGTTTTTCATTTCCGATGTCCGCCTGATAAAGAATAGTGGGGAAGAGGTAAAAGTACTTGATGATGAGTCGATTCATTATGTCGATTATGATATCCCCGCCACGCTGTCGTGGAAATTGCACAAGCCGCTGCCCGCAGGCGAGTATAAGGCGTTGGCCTTTACCTTCGGCTTGTCCGAAAAAGACAATGTGTCGCACCGCTTCCCAAATCCGCCTGAAAGCAACATGAGTTGGCCCGAAACACTTGGTGGTGGCTATCATTACATGCAGATTAATGGTAAGTATTTGTCCGAAGGCACGAAGAAACCGTTCAATTTCCATACGGGAATTGGCCAGGTCAAATTGGGAAAAGAGACTGAATATGTGCACAATGACTTTCAGGTGTTTCTGCCTTTTTCAGAATGTGAGCCCTTGACACCGTGTGTTATTTCAGCCACGCCGGTCACCGTCAATGTGTGGATGAACATTAACAATTGGTTCACTTCGCCGCGCGACTATGATTTTGAAGTGTTTGGTGGCAGTATTATGCAAAACCAAGAGGCACAGCAGATTATCAAAGAGAATGGTCATGATGTTTTTTCAGCCTTTGGCGGGTCTTATACCTCTAAGTAACAGAATTATGAAAAGAAGTATAATATTGTTGATTTCTCTTTTTCTCCTGACCTCGTTGAAGGCGCAGGAGGGCTATGACATTACCATTTCGATTGAGAATGTGCCGGATAAGATGCTCTATATGGTGGGTTTCTATGGCGATGATGCGGTGATGTTTGACAGTGCCAAGGTAAAGCATAAACGCGATTTCTATTTCAAAAACAACAGGAGAGAGATGCCTTCAGGTATCTATTGGCTGCTGAATAAGGAGCGCAATGTCTATATGGAGTTATTGGTGGATAAGAGTCGCCATTTCGCTATCAAGACTACGATGGATCAACTGTGGAGTTGGCGCGAAATGACTAATACTGAAGAGAATAAGGTCTTCTTTGGCTATCAGTTGCGCGCTGCTTACGCCGAAGATGAGCATGCTTTAGTGCAGGAGTTTGTGGACCGCTCGCCTGAATCTCTGCTGGCAAAATATCTGAATGCCAAATATATGGCTGCTGATGTTCAAGAAAAGTTGGCTCAGGCACATGGTGAGTCGGATGAGCCAGAGTATCAATATGCTTGGTTGGTAGAACATTATTTCGATAATATTGACTTGGCCGATGAACGGTTGCTACATACGCCGCTGCACATCGACTTATCTGAATATTTTCGCAACATCGTGATCCCCCATCCCGATACGCTCAAAATGCGTGTGGACCGTTTCTTGGCGCGGACAGGCACTTGTGTGAAAGCTAAAAATTTCTACTTGCGCAAGTTGTACGACTTGTTCAACGATGACACGCCCGAAGGCAATGCGGTGCTGGTGCATCTCTACGATACCTATTGTCTTGGAGGTGGCTGCTCGTGGCTTGAACCTGCCCAAGCACGAGTGTTTAAGCGCATGGTGGACCGCAAACGCCGACTGCTGCCCGGTGCTTCGGTGCCGCCACTCGAAGCTTATGACTCCGATGGTAATATATTGAAAACAAAAGATATATCTTCTGATTATATCGTCTTGTGGCTCTGGGACCCCGATTGCGATGATTGTGTGGAACAAACCCCGAAATTGCATGATTTCTATCAGAAAAACAAACAGTTGTACAATTTTGAGGTTTACGCCGTTTCGATTACCGAAGATGTGGACCGCTGGCGCACCTTCATCGAAAACAATCACCTCGACTGGCTGAATGTATCCTATGGGAAAGGGGAGCCGAACTACGATTTTGCCGACTATTTCGATGTGTTGACGACGCCTGGCATCTTCCTGATACGGAAAAATCATACCATCGTTGCTTCGCAATTCCCGCTGGAAGAGTTACAGGATCATTTGTTTTATGAAATGTATAAGAGCGAGAAGTGAGAAAGAGTTAAGAAGTTAAGAAACTAAGGAGTTAATAATTATGGAATTATAGAATTATAGAATTATAGAGTTATAGAGTTATAGAATCTCTAACAACTAAAAACTAACAACTAAAATCTTCTTTGAATTTTGAATTCTGAATTTTGAATTTATAATAACTATGCATAGAAACTGTTTTTATACAATCATCTTGTTGGCCTTGTTGCTGCCGTCGGTGCCGATGATGGCGCAGAAAGGCAAGAAGGGTAAATCGGCTCCGGCTTGTGATATTGTTTTCAATGTGGCTGGTGCTCACGATACGTCGTTGTGTCTGACCATTATGTATAATGGCAAATACATCATCAAAGATACGGCTGATTATATCTCCCCTGGCGTTTTCCATTGCAAGAATGAGCAGCCGTTGCAGGAGGGTTTCTATACGCTTGTCAGCAATAAGTCAAAACCCTATCTGACTTTTATTATGCCTGCCAATCAGCGATTTTCGGTTTCGTTGGACACAACAGCCAATGTGAATGCCATCTCGTTTAAGAACTCACCCGAGAATGACGAGATGCTCCTTTTCCAGCGTAAGGCATCAGAAAGCCAGAAAAAGTTAAACGCATATCGCAAGCAACAGACTGCATATAAGGATAATCAAGACAGCGTGGATTTCTACACCGCCAAGATTAAGGAGTTGAATGAAGAGATGAAGTTTTTTATTATGGATTTGATAGAGCGTAATCCTAACTATCTCTTTTCCAAGATGCAACGTGCCGGCAGGGAAATCGAACTGCCAGAACCTGACACCAACAATCCCGAATTTTTGCCTGCTTACTACCGCCAGCACTATTGGGATAATATCGACTTGACGGATTCGCGACTGATATTCACGCCTGTGTTTGAACCTAAGATGAAAGAATATTTCGGCCATGTGCTGCAGTATCAGGATGTTGATACTATAAACAAATATGTTGATATGGTGCTGGAAAGAACTGCAGTCGACTCGCTGATGTATCGCTATTGCATCGATTGGGTTTCGCGATATTACGAAACCAGCAAGTATATCGGTCACGACGGCGTGTTTGTCCATATCGTCAAGAACAACCAGTTGCAAGGTAAGTGTACCTGGATGGACGAGACCTTGCTACGTAAATACGCCAAGCGCATCAGCCATATAGAACCTCTGTTGATTGGCACTAAGGCTGTCGAACTTATCATTCCTGACACTACGCAGAGTAATGATTTGCGGACGTGGATATCTTCCCACCACTTGCCCAAAGAATACACGGTACTTTGGTTCTTCGACCCCGATTGTCCCAAATGTAACAAGCAAACCACGCTGTTGAAGCATCTGTACGACTCTCTGGAAACCGCCGGCACTCGCAATTTCGATGTATATGCCATTGGCAACGATTCCGATGTGGAGCGTTGGAAAAAATATGTGCGCGACAAGAAACTGCCATGGTATAATGTGGGTGGCAACCGCGGCAATGTGGATTATCTTACTATCTATAATATTTACGAATCGGGTAATCCTTCTATGTTCATCATTAACAGGAAGAAAGAGATTATTTTGAACCGATCCATAGATGTTACGGCTATCCCGGATTTCCTGAAACAGTATGAGGCAATAGAGGCTAAAAAGGCCGCCGCCGCAAAAAAAGATTAAAAAATATTAATTTTGTCCGAGGGTGTCTAAAAAAGTACTATATTTGCCACATTAAAAATTAGACTGACTTCAAGTATTAATCTAAAATTTTAAAACAATGAAAAAACTTTACACTTTTGTAATGCTGATGCTCGCTGTAGGCGTTATGTTCGCACAGCAGCAAAAACCGATTTTCAAGGCAGTTTCCAATCCCATGGAATCCATCAAAATCGCAAACCAAAATCTTGATACCAAGGCTGGTAAACCTGGTCAAAATGGCTGGTTCAACTATGCTCAAGGTATGGCCATCTACATGTATGGTGAAGAATATGGTCAGTATTTGTCTCAAATGGGTCATGGAATGCCTATGTTAGCTGACCGTATTGGTAAATACCCCTTCAGCAACGGTAAAACTATTCCTCAAATCCAAAGTTTTGCCCAAGTTTTCGATTTCAGCAAGCCCAGATATTGGACTGAAATGTACGAAACTGTTGGCAGTGGTTTCCCTGTTCCCGGTACCGGCACAGCTTGGGGTATCGACTCAGTTGAATTGTTCTTTAACTTCGTTTGGGGTAAGGAAGTTCCTCTTGATGTTGTGGATACTTTGATTGTTTCTTTCGCTGTTAATATGGATGGTGAAGATACTTATTACATTGGTCAACAATACATGAACCTGTATATTCCTCCGTTCAGCCTCGAAACCTTTACTTTTGACGAATCAAGAATGAAAACTGCTTCGGTTTACACTACTAAATTTGAACTGGATACCTCATGGGCAATGCCCGTTGATGACCAAGGCCGTTCCAGCTATTATGTAGTGAGATTACCCGCTCCTGAAGAAGTAAAGAATCTTGATTGCCATACTTTGGCTATTTCCTACACCTATAGAGCTACTTTGGATAATAGAAACGATTCAACCACCATGGGTACCGATATGAATACGTTCGCTGGTCTGAGCTTTAAGGATCCTCGTCCCGAATATCAAACCAATGCTTGGGGTTCTAGCGAATTGCTGGGCAATATGAACAGCTCCATGTTTGCAGGTGCAGAATCATTCAAACCCTCAAGTGAATCATGGTATAAGATGTACTGCCCCACCATTATGTGGGATGTCCCTCATCTTCGTCCTTACATTGGCTTCCACATGACCAACTGCGAAGGTTGCGGTTTAGTTAAGGTTAACGATCTTGAAAACAAGAAAATCAACGTTTATCCTAACCCCGCTACCAGCACCGTTAACGTACAATTGGTTGACAACAGCCAAGCTAACATTCAACTGTTCAACCTCGTTGGTCAAGTTGTAATGAGCGAACAAGTAAACGGTCAAGATTTAGTTACTTTGAATGTAAACAACCTCAACAATGGCATCTATATGCTGAAGGTTAACCAGAATGGTAAAGTTTACACTTCTAAAGTTGTTGTTAGATAATTAAGATTATCACGATAATGAAAAGAGCTGCTCATTCGAGCAGCTCTTTTTTTTGTGCAAAAAAATAGGCGACATCTTTCTCAAGGTGTCGCCTATAGGTTTTTATACTATTGCTATTCTTCGTCTTTCTCCAGTTCTTTTTGTGCCTCGCGCCAGCGTATATTGAAGAACTCATCTTGCTGGTTCGAGAAGTAGTTGAGCAATTGCTTGTTTTTGCCGTAGTATTTGCGCAGGAAGAAGTAACGACGGATTTTGCTGCTCTCTTTGTTCAGCTTGCCTCTCTTGAGGAAATCCTTTAGCAGGTCATCGCCACTTTCGCCCGGCTGGCGACGTTCTACCGACTCCATTTCGCGGATAAACAGATCGGTGAACGGGATTTTAACGGGACATACTTTCTCACAGTTGCCACAGAGCGTGGTGTGCTCGAAAACATCCTTGTAGTGGTTGTTAGGATCCCCGTTGCGCTTGAGCAGCTCAATGGGGGAGTATTCCTTGGTAATGGCGTACACCGGGCAAACTTGCTGGCAGCGGCCGCAATTGATGCAGAACAGTGACTCGCGAATTCGGTTGTCTTCCATGATGTCGGTAATGCCGTTGTTGTACAGCAGGACAGTCAGTTTTACCTCCTCGGAGGTGAACTGGCTGTTAAACGACATCTGCATCATATCGGTGATAATTCGCTTGTATGGAGCGTTGATGATTTTGATGTCGGCAGGAAGGATGGTGTCATCATGGTTCACCGAGTAAAGGTTGAGGATAGTGTCCAAGTCGGCCATTCTCGGCAAAATCATGTTCAGGTCGAGTATGAAGATAACATGCTCAATCTTGTTCAGCAAATTCTTGCTCTCCTTGTTGATGAGGACGATAGAACCCGTGTCGGCAATGCCGAAATCGGCTTTCGTGATGAGATATTCGGCGGCTTCTGAATTGTCGGCGCATGTTTCGATAGAAATCTCTTTGATGAGGTTCTTCTGGTTGAGCAGTCCTGCCGGAACTTGCGGCAAATCGAAGCAAACCTTGTTGTAGTTTTTATTAATGAACAGATTCTCAATGGCTTCGCAAAGTTCGTCCTCAGTGTCTATCCATTGTATATCAATGCCGCGGGATGAAATCTGACTTTCAAAAGCCAACAGATATTTTTCCATATCCTCAATATAGGTATGGCGGATAAAGTTGGCTTTCTGCCTGCTAAAACCGATATCTTTGATGCTTTTGTTCATTGTTACAGATTGATTTTGTTGATACGATTGAGATGACGTCCGCCTTCGAATGGGGTGGAGAAGAATGTCTCAATCATTTCAAATGCCGTCTCGGGAGAAATAAAACGGGCTGGCAATACCAAAATGTTGGCGTTATTGTGCTGGCGTGCGAGCGCTGCAATCTCCTTCGACCAGCAAAGGGCGGCTCTAATCCCCTGATGTTTGTTGGCAGTCATGGCCATGCCATTACCGGTGCCGCAAATCAGAATGCCGATGTTGTCGGCCTTCTCGGCCACCGCTTGTGCCACAGGATGTGCGAAATCGGGATAATCTACACTTATAGAGGCGTTTGTGCCCATGTCAACCCATTCATATCCATTGCTAAAATGCTGTTTGATATGTTCTTTTAATTCATATCCGGCATGATCAGAACCAATATAAACTTTCATTATTATGCTTTTTTATTACATATCTGCAAAAATAACAAAATAAACTGATAAACAGATTATTTTTTGCTCGCTTCTTCCAATTTGCGATACCACTCTTCACCATATTTCCGAATGAGTGGCTCTTTGAGGAAACGGAAGACGGGTAGTTTAAGTTGCTCGCCCTTGATGCAAGCCTCTTCGCATACACCCCAGCGGTGATAGTTCAACGCTTCGTACTCCGGTAGTTTCTTAATGCGGATGGGGTATAAATGACATGAAATCGGCTTCGGAAAGTCGATTTCACCGTTGCGGTAGGCCTTTTCGATGGCGCACTTGGCAATACCGTCTTCGTAATAGACAAAAGCGCAGGCTTCGTCGGAGAGGAGAGGAGTGACAAAGGCACCTTCCATGTCATAATCGAAGGTGCCGTCTTTTTCAACTTTCTGTACCCCTTCTTCGGTCATATATTGCCGATAGATGGGGAAGTTATCTTCCATATCGCCGATTTCGTCGGGCTCGATGGGTGCACCCACATCGCCTTCCACACAGCACATACCTTGACAGGCATGCAGGTCGCAGCAGAAATGCTCTTCGAGAAGTTCCTCCGAAACCAGGGTGTTGTCAATAATCAGCATGCCAATTATTTGAGTCTTCTGAACTGGCAGGTGAAGTGACGCATCAGTTCAGCTTCCCAAGTGATTTCCAGACCACGTTTGATGGTGTCGCGGCGATCGTAAACGTTCTTCAAAGCGGCTGCGATGACATCCATGTGGTTGTTGGTGTACACGCGGCGCGGGATGCAGAGGCGTACGAAGTCGTTGCCACCGAAGCGGTTCTCACGGGTTACAGGGTCACGGTCTGCCAAAACGTAGCCGATTTCGCAAGCGCGGATGCCAGCTTCCAAGTAGAGCTCGCAGGTCAGCGTCTGTGCGGGGAACTCTTCTTTGGGGATGTTGGTCAGCACCTTGTCGGCGTCAACGAAGATGGCGTGGCCACCAGCAGGACGTTGGTAAGGAATGCCGTATTCGTCGAGTTTGTCAGCCAGATACTGAACTTGTTTAACGCGGGTCTCAACCATGTCAAACTCAATATTTTCCTTTAAGCCGACAGCCAGAGCGTCCATATCACGGCCGTTCATACCGCCGTAGGTCAGGAAGCCTTCGAAGGGGATGCAGAACAGCTTGGCACCTTCGTACCACTCTTTCTTTCTGGTGGCAATGAAGCCGCCCATGTTAACGAGGCCGTCCTTCTTGGCACTCATCGTCATGCTATCAGCATAGCTGAACATCTCAAGAGCGATTTCGCGGAGGGTCTTGTTGGCATAGCCTTCCTCGCGAGTCTTGATGAAGTAGCAGTTTTCGATGAAACGGGCGCTGTCGATGTTTACGGGCACGCCGTATTTGTGGCACAGCTCGCAGGTCTCGCGGATGTTCTTCATGCTAACGGGCTGTCCACCAACGGTGTTGTTGGTAACGGTCAGAACCATGAAAGGCACATTGCCTTTATTTTCTTTCAGAACTTTTTCCAGCTTTTCGAGGCTTACGTTGCCCTTGAAAGGCACTTCGAGTTGGGTGTCGTAAGCTTCGGGCACGGTCACGTCAATGGCGAAGGCCTTGCGGCTTTCGATGTGTCCCTTGGTGGTGTCGAAGTGGGCGTTGCCAGGAACAACGTTGCCAGGTTTTACGAGATAGCTGAACAGCACGTTCTCAGCGGCACGACCTTGGTGGGTAGGGATAACATATTCGAAACCAGTAAGTTCGGTAATGGTGTCTTTCATGTGATAGAAAGAACGGGCGCCGCCGTAGCTTTCATCGCCCATCATCATGGCGCTCCATTGGCGGTCGCTCATAGCGCCGGTGCCGGAGTCGGTCAGCAGGTCGATGTAAACGTAGTCGCTCTTCAGCATAAAGATGTTCTGGTGGGCTTCTTCAAGCCATTTTTCGCGTTCTTCGCGGGTGGATTTCTTGATGGGTTCTACCATCTTGATTTTCCAAGATTCTGCAAAGGGTAATTCCATAGTGTTTATTTTTATGATTATTAATTATTTTCGTCCAAAAAATCAGTTTTAATCCATACGGATTTTAGCTTAAAAAGTTACATGTTTTAGGTGGTATTTCTCCCTAAGAGCCTTGCATTTCTCGCAACTGCCGCACACTACCGTGTTTGAGTCGGCAATGACGGTCTTGATGACCTTGCCTTCGTTGTCGAATTTTTTCCATTCACCTACGCAGATGCCATGATCATAATGACCGATGTACAAGTAGGCGCCATTGTCTCTGTAAACCTTGTATTCGCCGTCTTCCTTGCCGTCAACGTAGGTGGCTTCGGTCTGAACGCGTCCGTTCTCGTGGTAGGCTTTCCATTCGCCGTGGCGAAGGTCATTCTTGATGTCGCCGGCCACATATTTCTTCTTGCCTGGGCGATAGTGCACTTCGCGAGTCTTTTCGCTGGTGAGGTTTCCGTTGGCGTCAACTTTGTAGTAGTAAACAATCTTGGGCGTACTATCAGGGTTTAGTTCAATCACAGTGCGACCTGGCAGCGTGTCGTCGGGGTCAATTTCGGACTGCTTACCCTTGCGGGTGCACGAAACAGCGAGGATGACAAGCAGGACAAGTCCTATGTTTTTCAGTAAGTTGCTCATTCTATATAAATATTGTATGTTTTGTGCAAATTTACAAACAAAAATGACATGGGCGCAGTATAGCCTATTTTATTTTGCAGGGACTTGTATGTCGATGCTGATATCGTCAACATAGACGGGCTGTTTGCCGCGATGCCAGTAGTAAACTTGGAGCAGGTCTATTTTCTGTCGCGGCTCGGGCGTGAGGTAGTTCATCTCGATTTTGTTCCACTCGTGCGGCGTTAGCGACAGGCCTTCCAAGTCCAAAGCTCTGTATTTGTAGTTGCCACCGTTATGATTGAAGGTGATGACCATCGAACCAGGGTTCTCGTGCATATCGCAAGTAGGATATATCCAGGCAGTTACATGTACCCATGCATATTCGCCAGAGGTGATGTCTTGATATGGAATCTCACAAGCGGGAACGAAGATTTCGACGCTGTCGGCCTGACAAGAATGAAGTCCGCTATGGGCAATGTCGCTGAGATGGTTATATTGGGTGGTGTCTTCAAAGTCGCGCAGAATGGTGGGTAGCTGACGGTAGGTGATGGACGAGTCGAGCACATCGTAGGCGTCGGCTGACCGATGTACCAGCAACAACTTGTCGTTCTGCGGATTATGTTTCGTGGCAAAGAAGTTGGCAAAGTAGGCTTCTCGTGTCATGCGCTCAGGGTCGATGATGCGCTGGTTGTATTGCCACGACTGGAACAGGTTGAACAGGATTAGCACTCCCAACAGGGTGGGTATGCCGTAGCGAATGAGTTTCAGTTTGGCGTCGGTTGCCGCTTGTATCAGGCTGCCGAGGGCGATAGCCATCAGCGGATACGACTGGATGAAAGCACGTTGGCTGAACGAGCCCGCATACCACCAGCATGACCAGCAGGCGACCAGATAGAGGTTGCAGAGGAAGAAGAGGGTGATAGGCCAGGCCATCTCGCGGTGCAACTTGTGTGTGAAGAAAATGCCAACGGTGGCAAGCAGCATGATGGGTGTGTAAAGATACCAGCCTTTCCTAAAACTGAATAGCACTTGCCACAGATACGGCGTCAGAAAGTCCATCCCTTCGCCCGGATTGTTGTAACTGTTGATGAGCCAGTGCCCTGTGGCGAACTTCCAGTAGCGCAGTTGCAGACAGCCGATGCCGATAACGATGACGGCGGCCATCAGCAGTTGCCATTTATGAGCATTCAGAAGTGTAAATTTCTGTTTTAAAGTTTTTTTTGAATAAATGTTGTACAGGAAAGGAATGATAAGGCATATCACATCGGTGGGGCGTGTGATGATAATTAGTCCCGCCGTTATGGCAATGGTCGCCATCCAGCCTGCCGAAGGTTGCTCATGCCATTTAATCGTGGCGTAAATGAGCAGTGTGTAGAGGAAGAACAGAATCAGATGGATGACGGCAGGATTGCAGGCCGCTTGTATGTAGTAATTGGTGCCCAGCAATACGCACAAAAGTGTGAAAGCGGCGATGCGGTCATTGAAAAAGTGGAGCAATATTTTGCGCAGCAAAATCAGTGATACGAGCAGGTAGCAGAGGCAGCCCGCCCAGATGCTGTATTGGTAAAAGACGGAGAAGCCATCGGGCGTGCCGCCCGTAACGAGGGTGAGCAGGTGACCAATGAGAAAGAAGGGCAGGAGTAGGATGGCTTCGCCCGAGGTGTATTTGATGACCCAGAAGCCCGTGTCGGCCAGCCACGCCTGATAAAAACTACCCGAGAGTTGGTATTGGCTGATGAGATCTTGCACCACCTGCACGTCCTTCATTCCCAGGTCGTTGTAGATGAAAATTAACGGCAGGTAGAGGTAATAACCCAACGTGTCCCACGAAAGAATGTTCGTGGGGGAGTATGTGAGGGCTCCAGCAAGGATGGCGATAAAAGACAGTACAAGAACGATACTGGATAATCGCCCTTTGTCTTGTTTCGTCATAGGTTATTTTTTGGAGAAAGATTTGTTGAGTTCTTTCAGCACATCGTTGGTGATGTCTTTGGTGGGATCGCCCAGAACCATTTGAGAGCCATAACCGTATGTGAAGACAAAGGAGGCGTTGCGCACACTGTTGATGCGGCGGATGACGGTGAGCATCGAGTCGAGCATCTGATCGTTAGCGGCACTCTGCTTGGTCATCAAGTCGTTCATCACGCGCTCTTTGTCGGCCATAATCTGCTGATATTCATTCTCCAACTGAGCTTGCGAATTTTGAATCTGCAAGGGAGTCAGTACGCCCGACTGCTGGTTCTGTTGGAAATTGTTCAGTTTGGTCTGGAAAGCCTTCTCTCTGTTGGTGAAAATGGTATTCTGCTTAACCTGCTCGGCTTCCAATTCATCTTTCAGAATCTTGATAAGTTCGTAGTGCTCGTTGATAGAGTCGATGTTGACATACAAAATCTCGCCAGTGCCGGCTTTGCCTTCGGGAACCGAAGGAATGTAGGCTTCGGCTTTAGGCTGGCAGAAATGCAGAATGAAAAGTACGATAATGGCTATAACCATCACGGCATCAAGGATGATGCGTGCGATGAAGCATTTCTTATGTTGGCATTTCTTTTCTGCTTGAACGTTTTCAGTAGCGGGTTGTTGAATGTTGTATTCTTCCATAAAATTTTGTGTTTTAATTAATTACCTACGTCTGACATATATTTGATTCGCATGATTCGGATCTCTTCCTCCGTATATTCATCCTCGCCCAGTTCCTTGAGGGCGTCCTCGATGGAGTCGGATTCGGCTTCGGCGAAATATTCCATGATTTCGGCCTGATGGTACGGCTCAATATTCTCTTCTATATGGTAGTTGATGTCGAGTTTGGTGCCAGAGGCGACAATGTTTTCAATTTCTGTGATGAGCTCATCCATTTCCAGACCTTTGGCAATGGCAATGTCTTCAAAGCTGAGCTTGCGGTCGATACTTTGAATGATGAACACCTTGATGGCCGATTTGTTCACTACCGACTTGACAACGAAGTCTTGAGGTCTTTCTATTTCATTGTCAATGACATACTTCTTGATTAGGTCGATGAAGGGTTGGCCGTACTTTTGGGCCTTGCCGGCGCCGACGCCGCTGATATGCGTCATCTCCTCCATGTTGGTGGGGTACTGGATGCACATATCCTCGAGCGAGGGGTCTTGGAAAATGATGAACGGCGGCAGGTTCTCTCTGACAGAGATGGTTTTGCGCAAATCCTTCAGGAGCGAGAACAAGGTCTTGTCGATAGCATCGCCTTTGCCGGGCATAGCATCTTCCAGAATATCAATGTCTTCGTCCATTGATTCCTCACTGCTTTGCGGCTTGGTAATCATGACCGAGTAAGGATTCTTCAGGTAGCGTTCGCCTTTGGGAGTGATTTTCAGCAGACCGTAGTTTTCGATGTCTTTATAAATGAGCTCTTCGAAGATAGCCACACGGATGACATTGGACCAGAACTTGGCGTCGTACTCCTGTCCTTCGCCAAATTGTTTCAGCATGTTGTGTTTGAACTTGGTGATAGAGGTGGTCTTCTCGCCAGTGATGATGTCAATAATATGGTTATCTTTGAATTGCTGCTTAACGGTTTGGATAACTTCCAGCACCAATTGAATCTGCTCTG
>JAEEGG010015596.1_pt1 | contig 15921 bp, 15 predicted proteins | sample 9134161 | NCBI WGS metagenome assembly JAEEGG01 (sample SAMN16246543, study PRJNA631951) | gut metagenome | biome: gut microbiome; feature: rumen; material: CR-attached | host: Bos | place: Iran: Karaj | collected 2018-10
ATTTGATATCGGAAGGTCTGGACTCTGGGACAGAATCACTGGGGTGGCTCATGTTGTATTTGGTTTGTGCACTATCTCTTACGGATAAGAAAAGGTCAATTAAATGAAGCTGACAAAAAAACAATTGAATCTCATCTCGGGACTGCTTGATATTATGAAAAGGGGCTGAATAAGTATGTATCATATAGAGAAAAACACAGTACAGGAGACGCTTATCATACCTTTGTATGGAAGAAAAGTTTGCTCGGAACACATCCCTGATCTGTTCAAGGATCCGGAAGCAGAGCGTATATGCAGCATGCTTGACTATGATTTCGCGGAAAAAGGAAAGAAGATGGAAAGCGTAGCAGGTCTCTTTGGTGCGCTGGAGGTTGCACAAAGGCAGTATGACCTTGCATGGGAGGTAAAGGATTATTTAAGGAAAAATCCGGAGGCTTCGGTTGTAAATCTTGGATGCGGACTCGATGATACCTTTCGCAAATGTGATAACGGAAAGTGCAAAGGATACAACATCGATATGCCGGATGTGATCGCTGTCAGAAATGAATTGCTTCCTGAGGGCGACAGAGAAAGAAACCTTGCTTTTGACCTTAACGACGAGACCTGGATGGATGAGATTGATTGCGGCAGCGGTGCGGTCTTATTTGCATCCGGCGTGTTATATTACTTTAAGACCGAGGATGTGAAGGCATTATTTCAAAAGATGGCAAAAAAATTTCCGGGAGCCGTTCTTGTTTTCGACAGCTGTAATAGGCGTGGAGCTAAAATGATGACAAAAACCTGGCTTAAGGAAGCCGGAATATCTGAGGTTGACGCATTTTTCTCATTAGAGGATAAGAATGAGCTTAGAGACTGGTCCGGTGATTTTGCAGATGTGTCGGCAAAAAGCTATATGCGCGGATATAGGGATATATATAAGGATGTCAGCTTTTTCCATAAACTGATGATCAAATTCTGCGATGGACTTTTTAAAATGCAGATCATAAAAATAACCTTTAAGTAAATTCGAAAAGGAGCCTAAAAGTGTTAAAGAATTATAACAAGGATGGGCAAAAGCTACCGTTGCGTATCTTTCGAAAACGGGAAATAACTATTGAAAAGACACTTGAATATCGTTATAGTGTAGGGCAATGGGTATGGTGACCACCCAAAACAAAGCACGGCTATAGACCTCTTACTGTGGGTACATATGTACACGAAACGCAGGACTCAATTGAAGTAGCGACTGAAAAATTCTCCAGCTATTTGGATGAGTTGTTTGATTAGATTAATTTTACGTAAGTCGATGGATTATTAGCGATTATGTAACGACAAATGGTTGCGAATATAGTTGCGAAACGAATATAGGAAGGGCCAAAACCCTTAAAAATACAGGAAAGAAGGTATACATTTATGAAACTGGGAATCGTCGGGCTTCCGAACGTTGGGAAGAGCACACTTTTTAATTCGATAACAAAGGCGGGAGCGCAGGCTGCGAACTTCCCTTTTTGCACCATAGACCCCAATGTGGGAGTTGTAGCTGTTCCTGACGAGAGGATTGAGAAGCTGGGAAAGCTCTATAATACGAAGAAGGTCACACCCGCGACCATAGAATTCGTGGATATCGCAGGACTTGTAAAGGGCGCTTCAAAGGGTGAGGGACTCGGAAACCAGTTCCTTGCAAATATCAGAGAGGTTGATGCGATAGTTCATGTCGTAAGATGCTTTGATGACGACAATGTCATTCATGTGGACGGAAGTGTTGATGCCATAAGAGATATCGAGACCATCAATCTTGAACTCATCTTTGCGGATCTTGAAGTCCTCGAGAAGCGTATCGCCAAAGTGGCCAAGACTGCCAGAATGGACAAGACGGCTGCCAAGGAGCTCGATCTGCTCGAGAGATTCAAGGCTCATCTTGAGGCCAATAACGCAGCAAGAAGCCTTGTTACGGATGATGAGGATGAGATAAAGTTCCGCAGGGAATTCAATCTTCTTACTGATAAGCCCGTGATCTATGCCGCAAATGTTGAAGACGGAGACCTTGCTGATGACGGTGCTTCCAACGAACAGGTAAAGAAGGTCAGGGAGTTTGCAGCCGGTGAAGGATCGGAGGTTTTTGTCATCTCCGCCAGAACGGAAGAGGAGATCTCTGAACTGGATGAGGAAGAGAAGAAGGAATTTCTCGAAGCGCTCGGCCTTAAGGAATCCGGACTTGAGAAGCTCGTGAGGGCAAGCTACGATCTTCTCGGACTTATGAGCTTCCTCACGGCCGGTGAGGATGAGTGCCGTGCATGGACCATTAAAAAGGGAACCAAGGCTCCCCAGGCAGCCGGCAAGATCCATACCGATTTCGAGAGAGGATTTATCAAGGCGGAAGTCATCAATTATCAGGACCTTCTCGACAACGGTTCCATTGCTGCAGCTAAGGAGAAGGGAATTGTCCGCATTGAGGGCAAGGAGTATGTTGTTCAGGACGGAGATGTGATCCTTTTCAGGTTTAACGTATGATGAATCCTACCGATATATCATTTCCGAATCTCGGTCTATATCTGAAGAATGTTCCTCAGGGCTTTTCTGTTTTCGGCTTTGAGATCAAGCTGTATGCCATCTGCGTTGTGCTTGGAATGTTTGCGGGCGGCAGTCTTGCTGCGTGGATAGCTAAGCGTGAGGGATGGAGTAAAGAGATCATCTGGGACTTTTTCTATTACGGGGTGTTCTTCGGAGTGCTCGGTGCCAGAGTGTACTATGTCATCTTTGCCTGGGATTATTACAGGAATGATATTAAGCAGATATTCAATATAAGGCAGGGCGGACTTGCCATCTACGGAGGCGTTCTTGCCGCGTTTCTTACTGTCTTTATCTACTGCCGTGTAAAGAAGCTGAATGGACTGAGGCTTCTGGATACATGCGTTCCGGGGCTTATACTCGGGCAGGCCATCGGAAGGTGGGGTAATTTCTTCAACAGGGAAGTGTTCGGAGAATATACGGATAATATTTTTGCGATGCGCCTTCCCGTAGCAGCAGTAAGGACCAGGGATATCAGCGAATCCATACAGGCTCATATGCAGGCCGGTGACAACTTTATCCAGGTTCATCCCACTTTCCTTTATGAGAGTCTCTGGAACATAGGAGTGGTCATACTGCTCGTTCTGTTTGGTAGAGTCAGAAAGTTCTACGGCGAGATAGGACTTCTGTATATGGCAGGATACGGTCTCGGAAGATTCTGGATAGAGGGGATACGCACGGATACGCTGTTTATTCCCGGAACAACTCTTGCCGTGTCACAGGTCCTGGCCATTGTAATGCTGGTATTCAGTATCGTATGCGATGTGGTTGTAAGGGTGCAGATATCCCGCGGTAAATTTAAATCTATCGTTTTTTGCCCACTAATTCCCCATGAAAACTAAATCTTGTATTCTTTGTTAAATCGGACCCCCGAAATGTAGATTTTGGGGGTCTTTTTTTGTCAATTTTTACCCAAACAAATTATTAAATTTCTGTCCTGAAACCCTTGCAAAATGCGCATTTATTCGGTATTATTTACTTGTTCGTGGGAAGAAGTGGGAAGTTCAACCTAAATAGTGGGAAAAATCCCGAACGAGGATAGAACCGAAATGACTGGCCTTATAGGCGAATACAACAGAACAATAGACGCCAAAGGCCGTATGTCAGTCCCCTCCAAGTTCACTGCAGTTCTCGGAGATTCTTTTGTTATTTCAAGAGGTTTGGATGGCTGTCTTGTGATCTACACGATCGAGGATTGGGAAGAGTTCAACGAGAAGATGAGCAAGCTGAATGCAGCTGACAGAACAGTCCGTGAACTCAAGAGATTCTTCGGAGCGGGTGCCGCACAGGTGGATGTGGATGACCACGGAAGGATCCTGGTACCGGCCAACCTGATAAAGCACGCCGGCCTTACCAAGGATGTGACGATAGTAGGAACAGCAGACGGCCGGGCAGAAGTGTGGGATACAGCCAGATGGAATGCATGTAACGAGGATATCAATCCTGAAGAAGCTGCTCAGAGCCTTTTTGAAAAGGGAATCGTTCTTTAACAGATGGAATTCAAACATACTTCGGTACTGCTGAATGAAACAATTGATAGCATGATGGTCCGCTCCGATGGGATATACCTGGACGGTACACTCGGCGGAGCGGGCCACTCCTCCCATATAGCATCAAAGCTTACGACCGGTCATCTCTACGGAACAGATCAGGATGGGGATGCGATCGAAGCGGCAACAAAGAGACTTGAACCTTATGCGGATAAGGTGAGCATCATCAGAACGAATTACCGCAATGCGGTAGGGATCCTCAGAGAGATGGGGATAGGCGGAGCGGACGGAATACTTCTGGATCTCGGAGTAAGCTCATGGCAGTTTGATAACGGTGACAGAGGGTTTTCATATAACACGGATGCTCCGCTGGATATGAGGATGGATACCAGGAAGGATCTTTCGGCGGCAGTGATCGTCAACGAATATCCGGAAGAAGAGATCAGAAGGATACTGAGAGATTACGGAGAAGAAAGATTTGCACCGCAGATCGCGCGGGGAATTGCCAGAGCGCGGGAAGCGAAACGCATAGAGACCACCTTCGAACTGAATGACATCATAAGGGAATCGATACCGGCTAAGTTCAGGGCGAATGGTCATCCGTCAAGACAGACATTCCAGGCACTCAGGATAGCCTGCAACGATGAACTGGATGTACTTGAGGGGTCGCTTGAGGAAATGGCGGATTTCCTTAATCCCGGCGGAAGGCTCTGCATCATAACATTCCATTCGCTGGAAGACCGAATAGTAAAGAACGCATTTAAGAGATTTGAAGATCCCTGCATATGTCCTCCGGGTTTTCCGAAGTGCGTATGCGGCAGAGTATCAAAAGGAAAAGTAATAACAAGAAAACCTATCGTTCCCTCGGAAGAAGAGATAAAGGATAATCCGAGATCGAGGAGCGCAAAACTAAGGGTATTTGAACGGGGAGAATAAAATGGCAATTCGTACTAGTTATTCAGATTTTGTACAGGGTACAGCAGTAAGAAAGGAAGCACCTGCACAGAGACCTTTCGTGCGTCCCGAGGAGCACAGGGTACAGGTCAGGAAACATGCAAGGAGAAGAGTATCTCTTCCCGTTGCGGCTTCCGCAATGCTTGCTCTGTTTTCTTTTGCCATTTGTGCATACATGATGGTATCATATGTGAGGCTTCGCAGTGAGCTCACAGAGATGAACCGTTCCGTAACAGCAAAGAGATCTGAGCTCAGTTCCATGATCTCTCACAATGATGCAGAGTATAACCGCATCATGGCGAGCGTTGATCTCAGCGAGATCGAAGCCATTGCCAGAGGAGAGCTCGGAATGACATATGCAAGCGAAGGTCAGATCTGCTTCTACTCAGGTGAGACCAGTGATTATATGAGAAGATACGGAAACTGATATAAATGGCTTTGAAAGACAGATCCTCCAAAAAGGATAAAAACGATAAAAAGAAAAAAAGCACGCGGGGAACGTACTCAGCCAGACAGATAAGAATGGGAAAGCTGAGTGCGTTGTTTGCTGCTATGCTGATACTTCTGACACTTCTGTCAGTAAAGCTCGTAAAGATAGTAACGGAATATGGCGATGAGTATCAAAGGATAGTGCTGTCCAACCAGAGATACGACTCAGTGATAATCCCCTTCAGAAGAGGGGATATTGTTGATTGTAAGGGCACTATTCTTGCGACCAGTGAGAAGGTCTATAACCTGATAGTCGATGCATCGGTTATGATGACATATGACGATCACAGATATCTTGAACCCACTCTCAACGCACTTTCTGCCTGCTTCCCCAATATTAATATCCAGGAACTCAGGGCTTTTGTTGTAAATAACGAATCAAGCCACTACCGCATCCTGGCAAAGAGACTTACCTACGGTGAGATCAGTGAATTTCTCAATATGCAGGCTAACAATTCCTACATCCGCGGTGTCACATTTGAGGAAGAGTACAGAAGGATCTATCCCATGGGAACACTTTGTTCCACAATCCTTGGATATACCACCGGCAATACCAATTCCGGAGGAATGTACGGACTTGAGGAATATTATGAATCCGTTCTCACAGGTACGGACGGAAGGGAGTACGGTTACCAGAATGAGGACGCCACTCTCGAAAGGACCATCAAGCCTGCGGTTGACGGATATACCATCCATACGACCATAGATGCCACCATACAGAGGATCGTAGAAGATAAGCTTAACGAGTTCAATACGACCTACACCAACAATTACAGGGCCGGTAACGGAGCGGAGAACCTCGGCTGTATCATAATGGATATCAATTCCGGAGAGATCCTTGCGATGGCTGATTTCCCCGGATACAATCCCGCCGATTACATGAATACGGATCCCCTTATAGGATGCAAGTATTACGAAGCGGTGACCAATGCTGCCGGTTATATCGAATACAGAAAGTCCCAGGACGTCATCACTCAGGAGATGCTTGATGAGATGACTCAGGACCAGATCAATGTCAATCTTTACAATCTCTGGAAAAACCAGTGCATCAGTTATACATATGAGCCGGGATCTACCGCAAAGCCCTTCTGCGTGGCAGCGGCTCTCGACAGCGGCGCGATAACCGGAGATGAGGTCTATACATGCAACGGAGCTCTTCAGGTTGCGAACTATTACATTAAGTGCCATACCTATGAGTCCGGCGGTGACGGTGTTGTAACCGTTCAGGATTCGATAGCATGGAGCTGTAACGTAGCCCTTATGAAGATCGCACAGACTCTCGGTGCAGAGAATATGTGCAAGTACCAGAGGATATTCAATCTCGGTCTTAAGACAGGCATCGATCTTGCGGGAGAAGCAAGGACAGATACACTGGTCTACAATAACCAGACAATGGGCCCTGTCGATCTTGCTACCAACTCATTCGGACAGAACTTCAATGCCACAATGATCCAGATGATCGCCGGCTTCAGTTCCCTTATAAACGGCGGATATTATTATGAGCCCCACCTTGTCAGCCAGATCACGGATTCCACAGGTGCCGTGGTCCAGACCATAGAGCCCAGAGTGCTCAGACAGACTGTATCGGAGTCTGTATCCGAGAGAATGAGACAGTACTGCAGAGCCACTGTTATGGAAGAGGGTGGTTCCAGACGAAGCGGAAGAAATGCAAGGCCCTTCGGATATGCCATCGGCGGTAAGACCGGAACGGCACAGACCATTCCCCGTGAGACCGGACAGATCGTCATCTCATTCATGGGATTTGCACCTGCTGATGATCCTCAGATCGCTATCTATGTTGTCATAGACAGACCTAATTTTGCCAAGCAGGATAACGTTAAGTATGCATGTCTTCTCTGCAGGGATATCCTTCAGGAAGTTCTTCCCTACATGGGGATCTATATGACGGAGCCTCTTTCAGACGAGGAGATAAGATACCTTGAAGAAAAGCAGCTTGAGAATACCCTCAAGTATACCCAGGGTACCGGCACATCCGATAACGGAAGCCAGACAGAGGATCCTTACGAACAGATCGAGATGACCCAGATCACCGATTCTACCGGTGAAACGGCTAATGTATATCCCAGATGGATGTCATATCCCATCGATCCCGCAACGGGCTACAGAGTGGGACCTGACGGAACCAAGTATGATGCGGATACGGGTGAACTCGCATACGGAACCTCCACCATCCTGGATGATTCAATCCCCGTCAATGACAATCTGGATTCGGACACCATAAGAACCAATAACTGATGAAAGTAAGATAATGGCAACAAACAGGAACGCAAAACAGAATAAGAGCGGCGAGGTGATCAAGGGAAATTTTAAGAACGCCGCCGCCACTTTAAGCGACTATGTGGAGACCGATGTGGATATGAACCTGGTCTTCATAGTCCTGTTCCTGCTGGGCTTTGGACTTCTCATGGTCTATTCCGCATCCTCTTATGTGGCATTCAGGGATTTCGGCAATTCCGCATACTTTTTCAAGAAACAGATAACTGCGGATCTGCTTGGGATAGTGGCCATGATCGTCACTGTTTTCGTGCCTCTTAAGTGGGTCGAGAAAAGCAAGAATACAAAATATCTGATAGCCGGTCTGGCTAATGTGGTCCTGTTTCTGGTCATTCCGTTTGGAATCGAGTCCCATGGTGCAAGAAGATGGATCCAGATCCCCGGTATCGGCGGAAGCCTTCAGCCTGCGGAGATCACAAAGCTTTTAATGATCGTATTTCTCGCAGCTATGATAAATTCCATGGGAAATGCGTATATATCCTCGTGGAAGGGTTTTCTGTTCTGTATGGCCATGGCTTCGTTCTCTTCGTTTTTACTCTACATACTGACGGATAACCTGAGCTCTGCACTTATAGTATTTATGATCGCATTTGTCATGTGCTTTGTGGCATCTCAGGATTTCAAAAAATATATACTGCTTGTTGCGCTCGGACTGGCGGCTGCTGCGGGGGTTGTGGCATATGTTGAGAGCAATTCCTCGGCAGCGGAAGGTTCCTTCAGACTTACCCGTGTATCCTCCTGGCTTCATCCTGAGAATTCCGCAGAGACCTCGGCTCACCAGATGCTGCAGGGACTGTATGCAATAGGCAACGGCGGATGGTTCGGAAGAGGACTCGGACAGAGTGTTCAGAAGGTATCGGTCCTTCCCGAGCCCCAGAACGATATGATATTTGCAGTAATATGCGAGGAACTCGGAATAGTGGGTGCGATATCACTTATGATAATGTTCATCCTGCTGATATACAGAATGCTCATTATCGCTAGGAACGCCAAGGACAGATTCTCTTTCCTGCTGGTATCGGGTATAATGGCCCATTTTGCGATACAGATAATCCTCAATATCGCGGTTGTTACCGGTTCTATCCCCAACACCGGTGTATCACTGCCGTTCATAAGCTACGGCGGATCTTCAGCTCTTTTCCTCCTTATAGAGGTGGGTCTTGTGCTTAACGTGGACAGGGCTTCGAGAGCGGAAAGCAGGGAGCGTTGAGCCGGGAGAGGGGCGCAGGCATCCGCAGGATAATGATACCTGTGCTGATATTTTTACTTGTATTTGCCTGCGTTATGGGAGTCGCATATTTCCTGGAAATATACAGGGTCGATCCCACGAAGATCTATGTTGACGGCAACACACATTACACAAATCAGGAGATCGCTGATATAGTGATGACCGGGCCTCTGGGCGACAATTCGGTGGTCCTGTCCCTTAAGTACAAGAACAGGAAGATCACCGATGTTCCCTTTGTGGATGCCATAACCGTCGAGGTAATAGCATCGGACTCAATAAGGATCAGAGTGTTTGAGAAGGCTCTTGCCGGTTATGTAAGGTATCTTGACAGATATATCTATTTTGATAAGGACGGCACGGTTGTCGAGAGCTCCGAGGTGCTGACAAAGGGTATTCCCCAGGTTACCGGTATTGTTTTTTCCGGGATACAGGTGGGAAAGCCGCTGACTTCCGATGATACGGATATTTTTGCAAGGACCCTGGATCTTACCAAGCTTCTTGGAAAATATGAGCTTTCCGCGGACAGGATACACTTCCACGAAAACGGAGAAGTTACCGTATACTTCGGGAACGCGAGAGTGGATCTGGGTAAGGATGAGCAGGGGATCGAGGACAAGGTCATGCTCCTCGGCAAATTCCTTGAAAGAGTCGGTAATATGAGCGGTGTTCTGGATATGGAGGAGTACAGCCCTGAAGGGATTTATGTATTTACCCCCGACGAAACCGACTGAAGAACACAATATATTGAAAAAAAAGTTGAAAAAAAGGCATTTTTCAACTATTATTTACAAGGATGTTGACACTTATGCAGGAGGATAAAGCCTTGTACGAGATTAAAGAGCTCACAAAGCCCAATGGAAAAGCAAAGATTGTAGTAGTGGGTGTCGGCGGTGCCGGTAACAACGTTGTCGACAGAATGATAGAAGATGAGGTCACGGGTGTTCAGTTCGTGGCTATGAATACGGATCTTCAGGATCTCGAGCTTTCGCTCGCATCCGATAAGGTCCCCCTCGGTGAGAAGGTCACTCAGGGTCTTGGAGCAGGAGCCGATCCCGAGGTCGGTGCAAAGGCTGCCCAGGAAAGCCTTGATCAGATCAAGGAACAGATCAAAGATGCAGACATGGTCTTCATAGTATGCGGAATGGGCGGCGGAACCGGAACCGGTGCCGCACCTGTCATCGCACATGAAGCAAGACAGATGGGAAAGCTTACCGTAGGTGTTATGACCACGCCTTTCTCCATCGAAAGAGCAGTAAGAAGAGAGAATGCCGAAAACGGGATCGCCAAGATCCGTGAGGATCTCGATACCATACTTGTGATCCCCAATGACAAGCTGTTCAATCTTGCCAGCAAGTCAACTCCCATCAAGCAGATGTTCAAGCTTGCAGATGAGGTTGTAAAGCAGGCAGTAAGAGGAATCACAGATATCATCAATGAGGACGGTGTCATCAATCTTGACTTCAGGGATATCGAAAGAGCCATGAAGGATAAGGGAACCGCTCTTATCGGTATCGGAGAAGCAGAGGGAGAAGGAAGAGCGATCGCTGCAGCCAAGGCTGCCGTTGAGAGCAAGCTTCTTGATTCCAGCATCGAAACAGCACAGGCTGTCATCATCAATATCGTCGGTTCCGTTACTGCCGGTGATATGACTGATATCGAAGAGTATTTCAAGGAACTCATCGGTGACGATGTTAACTTCTATCTCGGTGTAAGAGATGATGAGAACATGGGTGAGAAGCTCAGCGTTACCGTTATCGCAACAGGTATCGCTGACGGAAACCAGGGCGGAGGATATGATGTTCGCCAGGCTGCTCCCGCTTCACAGGCAAGATTCGGCACAGCTAATATTCCTTCCCTTGACAATGTGGGATTTGGTCCTGCATCATCAGCTGCTCCCGCACCTGCTGCTCCGACTCAGCCCGTAACAGAGAGACAGATCGGACAGATGAGAACCGTTAATCCTTCCAGCTTCTCTGCAGGAAACCTTAAGCCCAGGGTAGAGAATGTGCACATGGATGTTCCTTCATTCCTCAGGAAGAAGAACGGAGACTGATACAAATACAAAGAGGTAGCCCATGATCAGACGAGATGACATCCTGCCTATGGGATTTCTAAAAAAGTCGGATTATTCGGGATCCTGCGGAGGACTCAGGTACAGACTTAAGAAGGTTACCGAGACTTCCAAGGATGATTCGGGTGAGGAAAGAAAGACGGATCTGCTTTTATGTGAGATCTGGCCCGGACCGTTTAATTACATCACCACACCTGCCGAACTGAAGATGTCAGAGAAGTTCACATTCGACGAAGACGGTGTCTGTGATGCGATTTCCTGGATGAATGACAGACTTGCCGAGGATCCCGGCAAATGGGAAAAAGCAGCTTCCGATTGGGAGAGTTATTCGGGGATCTGAAATAAACTCAGAATGAGGAGAAGGGTATGAAGTGTCCTTATTGCGGCAGTGACGATACCAGAGTTATCGATTCAAGACCTGCAGATGATAATTATTCCATCAGGAGACGCAGGATCTGTGATAACTGCAACAAGCGTTTTACCACCTATGAGAAGGTTGAGACCATCCCTCTTATCATCATCAAGAAGGATAATAACAGAGAGCAGTACGACCGTGCCAAGATCGAATCCGGCGTACTCAGGGCATGTCATAAGAGACCTGTAAGTGCCACTCAGATCACACAGCTTGTTGATGAGGTTGAGAACGAGATAAGCACACTTGAAGATAAGGAGATCCCTTCCCGTGTTATAGGTGAGATCGTTATGAAGAAGCTCAAGGATCTCGATGCGGTTGCATATGTAAGATTTGCATCCGTGTACAGGGAGTTCAAGGATGTCGATTCATTCATGGATGAACTCAAGGGCTTCATAGGAAAGAAATAAATCTGATACGATATTGAGAGGACAGGTGATGCCTGTCCTCTTTTTTGTATGTTATAATATCCTTGGTGTATTGTTGGTAATCTGTTTACGGGTTTCTATAGGATAAAGATGATCTACCTGGATAATGCTGCAACTACAAGACTTGAGGATTCTGCTTTTGAGGCAATGCTCCCTTTTCTTAGGGATGAGTACGGAAATGCCTCGGCTGTTTATGATATTGCGAGAAGATCGAAGAAAGCAGTGTTTGGCGCAAGGAAGCAATGCGCTTCGGTGATAGGAGCTTCGCCTTCAGAGATCTTCTTTACATCGGGCGGAAGCGAATCTGATAACTGGGCGCTCGCAGGGGCTTATGAGACTTACAGAAGAAGGAGCAAAGAGCATGGTAGCACTGCTGCAGATAGTGTTGCCTCGGAAAGCGTTGTATTCTGTGGACATATCATCACAACTGCAATAGAACATCATGCGGTGCTCAGGACTGCGGAGTATCTGGAATCTCTCGGAGTTTCCGTAACATATCTGAAGCCTGACAGCGAGGGGTACATCTCTCCGTTACAGGTGACCGGAGCCATGCGTCCGGATACATTCCTTGTGTCCGTCATGACTGCAAATAATGAGATCGGAACCATAGAGCCTGTAAGGGAGATCGCAGCTGCTGTCCGGAATATCAGAAAGGATGTGCTGATACATACCGATGCTGTACAGGCTTTCGGACAGATAGATCTTAAGGATATGGCCGGATGCGTGGACCTGCTATCCGCAAGTGCGCACAAGCTCGGCGGTCCCAAGGGTGTCGGGCTTATGTATATACGTGACGGGATCAAGTTCCCGCCCTATATAAGAGGCGGAATGCAGGAAAGCGGGAGACGTGCGGGGACTGAGAATATCGCAGGAATAGCCGGATTTGGCGCTGCTTCGGAGTATGCTTTAAGCTCACTTGATGAAAGGATCGAGACTGAGACTGTTCTCAGGGACAGGCTGATCTCCGGACTTAAGAAGATTCCTGAGGTGATCATAAACGGTTCCTACAGCGTGGGTGACCACGAAAGAAGACTACCCGGCAATGTTTCAGTATGTATAAATGGCATCGAGGGAGAATCAGCTCTTATCATGCTGGACAGGGAAGGTATATGTGCATCCAGTGGTTCTGCCTGTGCGTCGGGAGCGAGGGAACCGTCCCATGTACTGCAGGCTATTGGAAGAGCATATGATGAATCCAAGGGCTCTTTACGATTTACGATCTCACATCGTAATACCGAAGAAGAGATAGATACTGCGGTCATAAAGATCACAGATATCGTTATGAAGCTTCGTGATAACAGAAGATGAATAAGATGAGCAAAACAGTAGTAGTCGGTATGAGCGGAGGCGTTGATTCCTCAGTCTGCGCATATCTGCTAAAGGAACAGGGATACAATGTCATAGGTGTTACGATGCAGATCTGGAGACCGGAGAATGCATGCGATGTATCCGATAACGGAGGGTGCTGCGGGCTGTCAGCCGTTGATGATGCAAGGCGGGTTTCGGAGGTGCTTGATATCCCGTATTATGTGATGGATTTCAGGGAGGAGTTCCAGAGATCCGTAATCGATCATTTTGCGGCGCAGTACGTAAAGGGGAAAACACCTAATCCCTGTATAGAATGTAACCGGCATGTTAAGTGGGAAGCGCTTCTCAGAAAGGCCAGGGACATAGGAGCCGATTACCTTGCCACAGGTCATTATGCAAGGATCCTGCGCCTTGAGAACGGAAGATACTCCATATCCGCTTCAAGGACTGCTGCAAAGGACCAGACATATGCTCTTTATGCGCTGACACAGGACCAGCTTTCATATACTCTTTTGCCGATAGGCGAATATGAAAAAAGCGATGTCAGGAGGATAGCAGAAGAAGCGGGACTTCCTGTTGCACATAAGAAGGATTCCCAGGAGATATGCTTTGTTCCTGACGGAGATTATGCATCGTTCATAGAAAATGAACCGGGTGTAACTGTTCCGGGACCGGGGGACTTTGTGACTCCCGATGGGCGGTTCATCGCAAAGCACAAGGGCATCACTCACTATACGGTGGGTCAGAGACGCGGTCTTGGTGTTGCAGCTGGAGAGCGTATCTATGTTACCGATATAGACCCTGAGACTGACCGGGTGACTCTTGGATCTGATGAAGATCTCCTCACACAGACTGTGTCGGCGGATGATGTGTGCTGGATGGGAATTGACGGTCTTCCTTACGGGGAAAAGAAAAGAGTGAAGGCCAAGATCCGTTACAATCATGGCGGAGAATACGGAGTGCTTGAGACTGAAGAGGACGGCAATGTCGTGGTTACCTTCGATAAGCCGGTGCGTGCGGCTGCTCCCGGTCAGGCGCTGGTATTCTATGATGAGACGGGGACTTACATTTTGGGCGGAGGCACGATAATCTAGGACTGTATATTTATGGCAGAGATACGATGATCCGGGACGGTATATATAAGACAGAGGAACAATACTTTAGGATCGTATATTTACGGCAGAGGTATGATGATTCAGGACTTGTATGGCGGGATGCGATGATTTAGGACCGGTATGGGGGAGGATGTGCACGGATGGGATTTTTAAGGAAGATCAAAAAATTCATATCTCTTCAGGATACTCTCGAAGACAAGATCTTCTGCGTTGTCCTTGTGGTGGGAGTTGTGATCGTTGCAGTCTCTACCGCTGTCACATTTGTTGAGGACCTGAGTCCGGTTGCCAATGTGAGCACTGCGGCGGCAGGCTTTATGCTCATTGCGGTCTTTTTCGTTGCTTATGTTCTGAAGCATCCGGATCTTGCCAGGCTGATGCTCTGCCTGATACTGAACTGTTTTGTGTGCCCGCTGGCATTCTTCGTCTGCGGAGGTATTGATTCGGGAATGCCTCTTTATATGGTGGCAGGTATATTCCTTATCGTTCCGGTGCTCAAGGGAAAGCGGAGGATGATATGCATAGGTCTGTCCATCATCACGGATGTTCTGTGCATAATCCTTTCGTATGACTACATGCCGGGAGCAAAGCCCTTTTTCGAGCATGATACCAATATCCTTGCTCCACTTTCTCTGGAGGCGAGATTCATCGATATGCTCTGTTCGCTGGTGCTGATCACGCTCTACCTCGTGGTGACCACGGCTCTTATCATGAATGCATATCAGGAGGAGAGGGCCAAGAGGGAGAGGCTTCTTGCTGAGCTTGACTATCTCTCCAGAAGGGACGGACTTACCGGTCTTAACAACAGACGTGAAATGAACGGTTTTCTCGAAAAGCTCCGTATATCGGATGAACGTTTCTATATGCTGATGATCGATATCGACCATTTTAAGCTGCTGAATGATACACACGGTCACAGTTTCGGAGATGTGGTGCTTAAGAGACTTGCGGAGATAATGCAGGAGACCATTGATCCGGGCGATGATGAGATGATCGCAAGATACGGCGGGGAGGAATTCCTGATCGTGATGAAGGCGGATGATATGAACGCTGCTTATGAAAAGGCAGATACCCTCAGGAAGAATTTTGAGAAGGAAAAGTGGGAGGTTCCGGAGCTTGTTACGACCTTCAGCGGAGGGCTGGTACACTGTTCCGAATATGAGAATTATTACAAGGCCATCACGGATGCGGATAAGATGCTTTACGAAGCTAAGGACAGCGGCAGAAACAATATCAGGATGAGATGAGCGGAACTGACACGGATTCAATAGAGACAATAGCATATTACAGATCGGACCTTCCGGAAAAGTTCGGTGTTCCCAGACAGAGCGGTCTTGCACCGAATCTGAAGGGGAGGATAGTTTTTGAGGAAAAGTATTCGGATTCCAATGCCTTTGACGGACTTGAGGGCTTTGACCGGATATGGATCATCTGGAGATTCGATGTTAAGAAGGACGATACGTTCCGCGCAAAGGTGAGACCTCCCAGGCTGGGCGGCAATACCTACATGGGTGTTTTTGCCACAAGATCTCCCTTCAGGCCCAATCACCTGGGACTGACCTGTGCCTGTATAGAGGGTATCGGGAC
>JAEEGG010015597.1_pt1 | contig 15920 bp, 11 predicted proteins | sample 9134161 | NCBI WGS metagenome assembly JAEEGG01 (sample SAMN16246543, study PRJNA631951) | gut metagenome | biome: gut microbiome; feature: rumen; material: CR-attached | host: Bos | place: Iran: Karaj | collected 2018-10
CTCGGTCAGGAGATACTCCACAGTCAGCGGTTCGTCGCTGCGGATGCGCACAAGCCCCTTCGCCTGCCAGTACACGAAGGCGCAGCGGATCTGCGCGTCGCTCATGCCAAGCGCGTCCGTCATGTCCGTATCGGAAAGCGAGGGGTGATAGCACTGCATCAGCCCGAACAGGTATACCTTCACAAACGTGCCGTCCGCATCGGGCATGTATTCGAGGAAAAACAGATTGTCGACCGGCGTCATCTCGCGGCGCGCGGCTTCGGGAGAAAAACGGATATTCATACCCGTATTATAGCACGGCTTTCACGGAGATTGCAACGGAAAGCGGGAATTTCGGTACGACCAAAAATAGCTGGTATTTTCTGTAACGCGGCATTATAATATGAACCATGAAGAGAAAGAAACAAACCCCCATAAAACTGATCGGCATGTGCGCCGCGCTGTTTGTACTGTTGGTGCTGCTGTTCCTTCTGATGCGGATGGTGCTGACGAACCGTCAGCCGCAGAAGCCGGAATCCTGCAGTTCGAATGCGGGAACGGGGGAGATCGGGACCGTGACGCCCGCGCCTACGATCGTCGATCTCTATGCCTACTTCGACTGGACGGAAACGACGACGATCAAGGTCTACGATCATCGGGCGGACAAGCTCGTGGACATGGATCTCGAGGAATACATCGTGGGCGTCGTTTCGGCGGAGATGCCGGCGTATTACAGCTTCGAAGCGCTGAAGGCACAGGCGGTCGCCTCCCGCACCTATACGCTGTACGGCGTCGTGCACGGCGGCTGCCACACGAACCCGGACGCCGACGTCTGCACGAACAGCAAGTGCTGTCAGGCGTTTTCGTCGCATGAGCGGATGCAGAACACCTGGGGGAAGGATTACGCGGAAAACTACAACCGGGTCGCACAGGCAGTGATGGAGACGGCGGGCGAGGTGCTGGTCTATAACGGTAAGCTGTGCGACGCGCTGTATCACGCCTGTTCCGGCGGACAGACCGAGGACTCCGAGCACGTCTATGCAAACGCGCTGCCGTATCTGCGCGGCGTTCTGAGTCCCTATGAGGATCCGATGCGGGAGGAGGATGTGGACTTCGGAACGGACGCGCTCGTCGAACTGATCGCGGCGAAGTATCCGGAAAGCGGGATCGACGCGGAAAACGTCCGGGACGGGATCGCGATCTCCAAGGCATACGACAGCGGACGCGTGGAAACGCTGCGGCTCGGCAAGACGACGATCACCGGCAAGCAGGCGCGGAACCTGTTCGGGCTGAGGAGCACGATGTTCACGATCGAGTGGACAAAGAAGGGGATCGTGTTCCACACCAAGGGCTACGGACACGGCGTCGGGCTTTCGCAGAACGGCGCAAACGGCATGGCAAAGCACGGATCGGATTACCGGGAAATCCTTCTGCATTACTACACGGGCGCGGAGCTGGCGTCCTACGGGACGGACGGAATTCAGCCGCTTGCGGCGCCGACGCCCGGGGACGCGGATATCGCGTTGGTACCGGAGGGATAGCATGGAACGCTGGGAATGGCTGATCGAACCGAAGACCGGGATCTATCAGGATCCCGCGCTCGGCTGCTTTACGGAGGATTCGATCGCGCTGGTGCACTTTGCGCGGATCGGACCGAAGGACGTGGTCCTGGATATCGGCACCGGAAACGGCGTGCTGTGTCTGTATGCCGAGTCGCGCATGGGCGGCGAGTATACGGGGATCGACGTCGATGAAGCGCAGCTGGTGCTTGCAAGAAAGAGCGCGGCGCGAAACGGACAGCCGATCCGGTTTCTGGACCTTCGTGCAGAGGATGCGCCTTCCGTGCTCGGACACGGGACGTTTACGCGCGTGCTGATGAATCCGCCGTACTTCACCTCCGGCGATCCGGGCAGGCGTGCGGTCGCGCGGCACGCGGACGATACGCTGCTTTCCGACTGGTGCGGCGCCGCGTTTCTGCTGCTGAAAAACGGCGGTACGCTTACGGCGTGCTACCCGGCGGAGAAGCTGCAGACGCTGATCTGCGCGCTTGACGCGGCGCGGTTTTCCGTCAAGCGGATGCAGCTTCTGATGCACGGTTCCCGCGCAAGGCTTGTTCTGGTCGAGGCGAAAAAGCTCGGCGGCAGCGGCATGTCGGTCACGGTCGTGCCGGATCGGAATCCGCGGAGCGTTCCCATCGAACCGGATCCCGGACGGCTCGTCTGACGCCGTTCACGAATTGTTCACGGAATTCCCGTCAATCTTCATATTTCATCGGTTGAATTATCCCTCCTTCTGCGTCAAACTGAAGATGCAGAAGGGGGATGATTTTCATGAGGGAAACGACGCTGTTTTCACAGGCCGGGCGCGCTGTACGCGGCGGCGATCGGCGCGCGGCGGATGCGCACAGAATGGTCGGAGAACTGCTGCTGAGACTGGGCATCGGTCCGCATCTGGTCGGCTTCGAGCCGCTGTGCGAGGGCGTGCGGTTTGCCGCGGAGCAGGATCGCGTCTTTGGGGCGGCGTCGCCTGCCGAAGTGCTTCCGGCAATCGAAGACCTTTGCGATGTTGTCAGCGGCGAGCACGCCATGCGGGACGCAATCGGGGTCGGCTTTCTGAATCCAGACGGGATCCATACGGAGATCTTTCCGTTTTCGGACCGTCCGAGCAACTTCGAGTTCATCTGCACGGTGGCGGAGCTGGTGCGGGACCGGATCGCATCGGACAAATAACGGCTTCAAACAAGTAAAAGCGCCCCGACCGGGCGCTTTTATGCGATCATTCTGCTTACTGAAGCGCGGCTTCGAGCTTTTCGCGCACCAGATCGGCGATCTCCTGCGTGGAGAGCGATTCGATCTGTTCGGGCGAAAGCACGTCGACGACCGAGAAGGAGACCTTTGTGCCGTGCCATATGAACTGTTTCAGCGCTTTCTGCGTATTGCGGTTGACGGCGACGACGATCGGTACGCCCGCGCGCTTGGCGATCGCGAAGGATCCGGCGTGCAGCGGCAGCAGCGGATCGTCCGTCTTGTTGCGCGTGCCCTCGGGGAAGATGCCGACGGCGGTGTGCTCGTCCCTGATGATATCGACGGCGCGGAAGATCGTTTTCAGCGCCTGCCGGTTGTTCTGCCGGTCGATGAACGGATAGCCCATGATGTGCGCATAGCGTCCGGCAATCGGCATGTTGAGGATCTCGGGTTTGCAGATATAGACGATCTCGGTTCCTTTTAAAAGCGTCAGCGGAAGGAACGGATCGATCATGGAACGGTGGTTGGCGACCAGCAAAAACGGCTTGCTGCGGTCGATGCGGTCAAGCCCCTCGGCGTGTACGCGGATCCGCCCGATCAGCAGAATCAGTTCCATCGTTTCGACAACGAAACGGCGCATGCCGTGGTGCACCTTCGTGACGGGCTTCTTCTTATTAATAAAAAGAGAGATCAGAGATAAGATTGCGGCAAACAGAAGCAGCCATACGATACATGCCGCCGCGAAGAGCAGAGGGATGCGCAGAATGAGCCACCACGTTGCGCAGGGACCGAACACAAACGACAGGAATACGGTCGTTCCGGCGCTCAAAAGCAAGATAAGGATCCAGATCAGCATGGCGGGTTCACCTCTTTCCGATCCTATTATAACGAATCGCGGCGCGTTTTTCAATCGTCCGACGGATCAAAAAAAGGAGGAGACCCCTCCTTTTTGCATTCCCGGCTGTCGTCAGCCCGCATTTTCGCCCTGTGTCAGCGCAAGCAGGTTCCGGCACAGCGTGTCGAGCAGCGCGCGGATGTTCCGTTCCAGCTCTCCCGAAGTCTTCGGCGGACGGCCGACGTGCGGCGTATCCGGATCGCGCACGAACGGATCCGGCACCGAGCGCCCCTGCCGAAGCAGCATGCTCCGGACGCGCTTCACACGTTCCGGCTGCGATTTCAGCAGCGCACGGTACTTGTTCTGATAGCGCAGCATGCGCCGCGTGTCGCCGTTCGCCATGTTCAGCGTGCAGGCGCGCACCGACTGCCCGCTGCCGAGCGCAAGCAGCACCGTTTCCAGAAGACGGTCGGTCTCTTCCTCGGAGAAGGGGAGAAAGGCGGGTTCCGTCTTTTCGGCGGGTTTGATCTGGGTATAATAGTGGTTGCGGACGCTGTTCGGTTTTCGCTCGGTCCGCTCGGCGATCGAGTCGAACACGGTTTTCAGCGGACGGCGTTCCCTGCGTGCGTCGAGTGCGGCGGAAAGGAAGGCCGCGTCTTCCGCCTCTGTCCAGCCCGTATGGGTTCCTTTCATGGTTTCACCTCCTTTGATCTGTACGGAGTATGGACACGTTTTTGATTGCCCATACCAATTTATGCGTGTGATTCGCGTGTCAGTAAAAAATATTTTCTTTTTATGAATTTTATGCTTGACATGTTGATTTGAAGATGATATTATTCGATATTGCATTATGATGCCTATACTGTGGTAATATGCCCCCAAAGGCTAAGCGGATTGAAATAAAGCAAGTCATTTTCGGGACTAAAGACACAGGAGAGGTAAGGAATATGTGCCACCTCCACGGGCGGGGGGATTCGCCCGAAATAATCACCGACAAGGAGTGAACGCAATGATGCATGACGTCAAGATGGGAAAACGGATCAGAAAGAGCTTTTCGCATATTTCGGAAGTTCTCGAGATGCCCGATCTCATTGAGGTGCAGAAGAATTCCTACTACCACTTCCTGAAAGAAGATCTCAAAGAGGTCTTCAACGACATCTCTCCGATCGTCGATTTTTCCGGAAAGCTCATCCTGGAATTCGTGGATTACCGGATCGATCTCGATAAGCCGAAGTATTCCATCGAAGAGAGCAAGAGCCGCGACGTGAACTACGCGGCGCCTCTGCGCGTGACCGTGCGCCTGATCAACAAGGAGACGGGCGAGGTCAAGCAGCAGGAGGTCTTTATGGGCGATTTCCCGTTGATGACGCCGCAGGGCACGTTTATCATTAACGGCGCGGAGCGCGTCATCGTTTCGCAGCTCGTCCGTTCCCCCGGCGCATACTATGCATCCGCAAAGGATAAGCTGGGCAAAAAGGTCCTTTATTCCAGTCAGGTCATTCCGAACCGCGGCGCGTGGCTCGAATACGAGACCGACTCGAACGAGATCCTCTACGTCAAGATCGATCGTCAGCGCAAGGTGTTCATCACCTCTCTGCTGCGCGCGATCGGCTACGGCACGAACGCGCAGATCCTCGACCTTCTGGGCGAGGACGACCGCCTCGAAAAGACGCTGCAGAAGGATCCCGGCAAGTGCGAGCTGGACGGTCTCTTCGAGATCTACAAGCGTCAGCGTCCCGGCGAGCCGCCGACGGAAGAGAGCGCGCGCAATCTCCTGCACGGGCTGTTCTTCGACAACCGCTACGATCTGGCGCGCGTCGGCCGCTACAAGTATAATAAGAAGCTCGCTCTGAAGGCGCGTATCCGCGATCAGATCGCGGACGAAGCCGTCATCAACGACGAGACGGGCGAGATCTTCGTCGAAGCGGGACAGAGGATCGACAAGGCGACCGCCGAAGCGATCCAGAACGCCGGCATCAATGCGGTCTGGATCCGCAACGAGGACGATGAGCGCGTCAAGGTCGTCGGCAACCGCTTCGCATCCGCAAAGGGCTATCTGCCGTTCGAGCCGATCGAAGCCGGTCTCAATGAGGACGTGCATATCCCCACCCTCAAGGCTTTGCTTAAGCAGGCGGAGGACGAGGGCGTCGAGGGCGACGCGCTGAAGGACTTTTTGCGCAAGCACTATGACGACCTGATCCCGCGTCACATCGTTCCGGACGATATGGTCGCGTCGATCTCCTACCTCATCGACCTGCCCTACGGCATCGGCAAGACGGACGACATCGACCACCTTGGCAATCGCCGCATCCGTTCGGTCGGCGAGCTTCTGCAGAACCAGATCCGCGTGGGTCTCACGCGTCTCGAGCGCGTCGTGCGCGAGCGCATGGGTCTGCAGGACATGGACGTGGTCATGCCGTCGAACCTCATCAACATCCGCCCGGTCACGGCGGCGATCAAGGAGTTCTTCGGATCCTCTCAGCTTTCTCAGTTTATGGATCAGACGAACCCGCTTTCCGAGCTCACGCATAAGCGCCGTCTTTCGGCGCTCGGTCCCGGCGGTCTGAACCGCGACCGCGCAACGTTCGAGGTCCGCGACGTTCACTACTCGCATTACGGCAGAATGTGCCCGATCGAGACGCCGGAAGGTCCGAACATCGGCTTGATCAACTCGCTGTCCACCTACGCGCGCATCAACGAGTACGGCCTGATCGAAGCGCCGTACCGCGTGATCGACAAGGAAAACCGCATCGTCACCGACGAGATCGTGTATCTCACCGCGGACGAAGAGGACGGCGCGATCGTCGCGCAGGCGAACGAGCCGGTCGACGAAAACACCCACTGGTTTAAGAAGGACCGCCTTGTTGCGCGCCGTCTGGACCAGATCATCGAAGTCAAGAGCAACGAAGTCGATTACATCGACGTTTCTCCGAAGCAGCTCGTTTCCGTCGCAACGGCAATGATCCCGTTCCTGGAGAACGACGACGCAAACCGCGCGCTGATGGGCTCGAACATGCAGCGTCAGGCGGTCCCGCTTCTGAAACCCGAAGCGCCCGTCGTGGCGACCGGCATGGAGCACAAGGCGGCTGCCGACTCCGGCATCACGGTGCTTGCGCAGTGCGACGGCGTCTGCACCTATGTGGACGCGGACACGATCGTGATCACCAGCGACGCAGGCGTTCCCTACCGTCATAAGCTGCTGAAGTTCCGCCGCTCCAACCAGGGCACCTGCTTAAACCAGCGCCCGATCGTGGAGCACGGCGAACGCGTGAAGAAGGGCGACGTCATTGCGGACGGCGCATCGACGGAGGGCGGCGAGATCGCACTTGGCCGCAACATCCTGATCGGCTTCATGACGTGGGAAGGCTACAACTACGAGGACGCTGTCCTGATCTCCGAAAAGCTCGTCAAGGAGGACGTGTACACGTCGATCCACATCGAGGAGCATGAGCTCGAAGCGCGCGAAACGAAGCTCGGGCCGGAAGAGATCACCCGCGACATTCCGAACATCGGCGAGGACGCGCTTGCGCAGCTCGACGAAAACGGCATCATCCGCCCCGGTGCGGAGGTGCGTTCGGGCGACATTCTGGTCGGCAAGGTCACCCCGAAGGGCGAGACCGAGCTGACGCCGGAGGAGCGTCTCCTCCGCGCGATCTTCGGCGAGAAGGCGCGCGACGTGCGCGATACGTCTTTGAGAGTGCCGCACGGCGAAGGCGGCGTGGTCGTGGACGTCAAGATCTTCACCCGCGAAAACAAGGACGAGCTGAGCCCGGGCGTGAACCAGATGGTCCGCGTATACATCGCGCAGAAGCGCAAGATCTCGGTCGGCGACAAGATGGCAGGCCGTCACGGCAACAAGGGTGTTATCTCCCGCATCCTCCCCGAAGAGGATATGCCGTTCCTGCCCGACGGTACCCCGCTGCAGATCGTTCTGAATCCGCTCGGCGTTCCGTCCCGTATGAACATCGGTCAGATCCTTGAGCTGCACCTCGGCATGGCGTGCAAAAAGCTCGGCATCGAGATCGCGACGCCGGTCTTTGACGGCGCGACCGAGCAGGACATCAAGGAGCTGCTCGTCAAGGCGGGCTGCGACGAGGACGGCAAGACGATCCTGTACGACGGCAGAACGGGCGAACCGTTCGAGAACCGCGTCTCGGTCGGCTACATGTACTACCTCAAGCTGCACCATCTGGTCGACGATAAGATCCATGCGCGTTCCACGGGCCCGTACAGCCTGGTCACGCAGCAGCCGCTGGGCGGCAAGGCGCAGTTCGGCGGACAGCGCTTCGGCGAGATGGAAGTCTGGGCGCTCGAAGCGTACGGCGCGGCGAACACGCTGCAGGAGATCCTGACCGTCAAGTCCGACGACGTCGTAGGCCGCGTCAAGACCTACGAGAGCATCGTCAAGGGCGAGAACGTCAAGCCCTCCGGCGTGCCCGAATCATTCAAGGTCCTCATCAAGGAGCTCCAGTCGCTGGGTCTCGACATGCGCGTTCTTTCCGAAACGCGTGAAGAGATCGAGATCGGCGAGGACGACGATGAAGAGACCCGCTTCACCGACAATATCAACATCTCCGGTCTGGAAGACACGCCCAACCTGCCGATGGCGGACGAGGACGAGGACGACGAAGATATCGACGACATCGACTTCGACGGCGACTTCGGCGAAGGCTCCGACATGGACGGCATGCTGATGGACGATGAATTCGACCTCGAAGATGACATGGATCTGGACCTCGGTGACGAGGACGATCCCGAATAACGTGCGAAAGGAGACAGCAAATGTTTGATTTAACGGAATTTGATGCTCTTAAGATCGGTCTGGCTTCCCCGGAAAAGATCCTCGAGTGGTCTCACGGCGAGGTCAAAAAACCCGAAACGATCAACTATCGCACTCTGAAACCCGAAAAGGACGGTCTGTTCTGCGAACGGATCTTCGGACCGACGAAGGACTGGGAATGCCACTGCGGACGCTATAAGCGCGGCAGATACAAGGGCATCGTCTGCGACAAGTGCGGCGTTGAAGTCACGCGCTCCAAGGTCCGCCGTGAACGCATGGGTCACATCGAGCTGGCCGTTCCGGTTTCTCATATCTGGTATTTCAAGGGCATTCCGTGCCGTATGAAGATGCTGCTCGACATGAGCCCGAAAGAGCTCGAGCAGGTCCTGTATTTTGCGGCGTACGTCGTCATCGATCCCGGTACGACCACGCTCCAGAAGAAGCAGGTGCTTTCCGACAAGGAATACCGTGAAGCACAGGAGCAGTTCGGCGAGAAATCCTTCCGTGCCGGCATGGGCGCGGAGGCGATCCGCGAGCTCCTTTGCGAGATCGACCTGGAGAAGCTCGACGCTGAGCTTCGCGATGAGGTCGAACACAGCGGCGGACAGAAGCGCGCAAACGCGGTCAAGCGTCTCGAAGTCGTCGAAGCGTTCCTAAAGAGCGGCAACCGCCCCGAATGGATTATCCTGACGGTCCTTCCGGTCATCCCGCCGGAGCTTCGCCCGATGGTCCAGCTGGACGGCGGACGCTTTGCAACGAGCGACCTCAACGACCTCTATCGCCGCGTCATCAACCGCAACAACCGCTTAAAGCGGCTTCTGGAGCTGCGCGCGCCGGACATCATCGTCCGCAACGAAAAGCGCATGCTGCAGGAAGCGGTCGACTCTCTGATCGACAACGGCCGCCGTTCCCGCCCCGTCACGGGTCCGGGCAACCGTCCGCTGAAATCGCTTTCCGACATGCTGCGCGGCAAACAGGGACGTTTCCGCCAGAACCTTCTCGGCAAGCGCGTCGACTATTCCGGCCGTTCGGTTATCGTCGTCGGTCCGGAGCTCAAGATGTACCAGTGCGGTCTTCCGAAGGAAATGGCGCTGGAGCTCTTCAAGCCGTTCGTGATGAAGAAGCTCGTCAAGGGCGGCTTCGCGCAGAACGTCAAGGGCGCAAAGCGCATGGTCGAACGCGGCGCGACCGAAGTCTGGGGCGTGCTCGAAGAGGTCATCAAGGACCATCCGGTCATGCTGAACCGCGCGCCGACGCTGCACCGTCTGGGCATTCAGGCGTTTGAGCCGGTCCTCGTCGAGGGCCGCGCGATCAAGCTGCATCCGCTCGTATGTACCGCATTCAACGCGGACTTCGACGGCGACCAGATGGCGGTCCATGTACCGCTTTCGGTCGAGGCGCAGTCGGAAGCGCGCTTCCTGATGCTCGCATCCAACAACATTCTGAAGCCGCAGGACGGCAAGCCGGTCGTCTGCCCGACGCAGGACATGGTCATGGGCTGCTACTATCTCACGCAGCAGCGCGACGGCGTCAAGGGCGAGGGCAAGGCGTTCTCCTCGGAGGATGAAGCGATCATGGCGTATCAGACCGGCGAGGTCGCGCTGCAGGCAAAGGTCAAGATCCGTCTTGCGCGTCAGTGGCAGGGCGAAACGATCTACAAGGTCTGCGACACGTCCGTCGGACGCGTGCTGTTCAACAACGCGATCCCGCAGGATCTCGGCTTTGTCGAAAGAACCTGCGCGGACGATATGTTCAAGCTGGAGATCGACCACCTCGTCAAGAAGAAGGACCTGGGCAAGATCGTCGACGCGTGCTACAGAAAGTACGGTCCGACGCAGACGAGCGAAACGCTCGACCGCATCAAGAAGCTCGGTTATTCGTATTCGACTCGCGGCGGCGTCACCGTCGGCTTCCAGGACATCAAGGTTCCGGAAGAGAAAAAGGCGCTTGTCGCCGAGGCGGAGAAGAAGGTCGTCGAGATCGACAACTACTTCCGCATGGGTCTCCTCTCCAACAAGGAGCGCAGAGCCCGCGTGATCAAGGTCTGGGAACAGACCACCGAGGACGTCTCCAACGCATTGATGGATTCGCTCGACGCGTTCAACCCCATCTTCATGATGGCGGACTCCGGCGCGCGCGGCAGCTCGGCACAGATCCGTCAGCTCGCCGGTATGCGCGGTCTGATGGCTGACCCGTCCGGCGAAATCATCGAGGTGCCGATCCGCGCGAACTTCCGTGAAGGTCTGTCCGTTCTGGAGTTCTTCATTTCCTCGCACGGCGCGCGTAAAGGTCTTGCCGACACCGCGCTTCGTACGGCGGACTCCGGTTACCTCACGCGTCGTCTTGTCGACGTTTCGCAGGACGTCATCGTCCGCGAGGTCGACTGCTTCGCGGAGCGCAACGACACGCCGCGCGGCATGATGATCTCCGCGATCGCCGACGGCAGCAAGGTCATTGAGCCGCTGTCCGCGCGTATCGAGGGCCGCTACGCGATCGATCCGGTCTTCCATCCGGAAACCGGCGAACAGCTCTGCGAGGGCGATCATATGATCAGCCACGATGAAGCGCTTGCGATCGAAGCCGCGGGCGTTAAGGAAGTCTACTGCCGTACAGTCCTGACCTGCCGCAGTGAGCACGGCGTTTGCTGCAAGTGCTACGGCGCGAACCTCGCGACCGGCGGTCACGTCGACATCGGCGAAGCGGTGGGCATCATCGCGGCGCAGGCGATCGGCGAACCTGGCACGCAGCTGACGATGCGTACGTTCCACACCGGCGGCGTTGCTTCCAGCAAGGACATCACGCAAGGTCTTCCGCGCGTTGAGGAGCTCTTCGAGGCAAGAAAGCCGAAGGCGCTCACCACGCTGACCGAGATCTCCGGCACCGTCCACATCGAGGACGGCAAGCACAACGTCATCGTGACCAACGACAAGGGCGAATCCGTGAAGTATCAGATCTCGCTCGACAGCCGTCTGAAGGTCACCGAGGGGCAGCATGTCGAAGCGGGCGACGAGCTCAACGAAGGCTCCGTCTACCCGAACGACATTCTGAAGATCACGGGCGTCAAGGGCGTGCAGGCTTACCTTCTTAAGGAAGTCCAGAGCGTCTACCGTCTGCAGGGTGTTGAGATCTCCGATAAGCACATCGAGGTCATCATCCGTCAGATGCTCCGCAAGGTCGAGATCGAGGATCCGGGCGACACGAACCTGCTGCCCGGCGAACGCTGCGACAGCTTCCGCTTCGAGGAAGAGAACGAAAAGCTGATCGCGGAGTACGAAGCCGCGCTCGCGCTTGCGCAGGAGAACGGAACGGAAGAGCCCGCGGAGCCGGTGCTTGCAAGAGCAAAGCGCAAGCTCCTCGGCATCACCAAGGCGGCGCTCGCCACCGAATCGTTCCTGTCCGCGGCGTCCTTCCAGGAGACCACGCGCGTGCTGACCGAAGCTGCCATCAAGGGCAAGATCGATCCGCTCGTCGGTCTCAAGGAGAACGTCATCATCGGCAAGCTGATCCCCGCCGGCATCGGACTGAAGCGCTACCGCAACGTCGAAGTGAGCGAAGCGCCGGACGTCCCGTCGGACATGGAGTAACGCCATGGAGCAAAGCCGACTTTCCGACACCGAATGCACGCTGTACGGAACCAAATCCTGCGCGCTGCTGCATATGCTGGACTGCGACAAGTGCCCTTTGAAGGGGCGCGTCGCAGATCCCGCGATTCGCGACGACCTGAAGCTGTTCTGCGAGCTCCAGCCGGAAGGCACCGTGGCGTCCCTGTTTGAGAGCAAGACTTGCACGCTGTGCAAGGACGAGCCGAAGGGGAAGCCGACGAGCTATGCCGTATTCGACATGGCGCATACGGAGCCGAAAGCGCTTGCGCACCGCAGATTCCTGCAGAAGCAGGAGACCGGCTTCATGGTCCCGCTGCAGTTCGCGTGCTGCTCGAAGTGCCGCAGGCGTATCCTGCTCCGGGCGTATCTGCCGCTGATCACGCCGATCGTTCTGACGATGATCGTGCTTCCGTTCGTGATGATCGAGCACTTTGCGCAGGCGATGCGGCAGGCTGCCGGCTGGCTGCCCTTTGCGGCGGTCGTTGCGGCGATCCTCGGCGGGTATGCGCTCGGAAAGCTGCTTGCGTATCTCTATACGCGCCGGATCGAGCAGGAGATGTACGTCGACGTGCGCACGCATCCGTTCGTTGCGGCAATGACGGAAAAGGGCTGGCGACCGCTGTTTTCCGACCGCACCGCGCATCTTGCGTTTACGAAGAAGCGGCTCGAGCGGGGCTTAGGCACCGCGCCGAGCGCCGTGTATGCGCAGGAGGAGCCGGACGTGCCCGAACCCGAAGAAGTGCCCGAAGAATAAAAATTTCGGATTGACAAGATAAGATTTTTCTGTTACACTACCATTTCGGCGGTGTTTGTGAAGGACACCGCCGAAAACCGCGTTTTTCGGACGAAAACCGCGTAAAAATCGGACAATATCCTCTGAATTGGGTTGCAGAGGGATTGATTTATACAACAATTGAAATATTTTTAGGAGGAAACATCTGAATGCCGACCATTAACCAATTGGTTCGCAAGGGCAGACAGCCCGTGGAATATAAGTCCACGGCGCCCATTCTGAAGCAGTGCCCGCAGCGTCGCGGCGTCTGCACCGCAGTCCGTACGATGACGCCGAAAAAGCCGAACTCCGCACTGCGTAAAATCGCTCGTATCCGTCTGACCGACGGTCTCGAAGGTACCGCGTATATCCCCGGTATCGGTCACAATCTGCAGGAGCACTCCGTGGTTCTGATCCGCGGCGGTCGTGTTAAGGACCTGCCCGGCGTTCGTTACCACATCATCCGCGGTGCTCTGGATACCGCAGGCGTAGCAAACCGCAAGCAGGCTCGCTCGCTGTACGGTGCAAAGCGTCCCAAGAAGTAAGGAGAACACACCATGCCGAGAAGAGGTTTTATTCCCAAGAGAGAAGTTCTTGCAGATCCGATCTACAAGAGTGTTGTCGTGACCAAGCTCATCAACCAGGTCATGATGGACGGCAAGCGCGGCGTTGCGCAGAAGGCTGTCTATGACGCGTTTGAGCTGATCAATGAGAAGACGGGCAAGGACGCGCTGGAAGCGTTCGAGCAGGCAATGAACAACATCATGCCGGTCCTCGAAGTCAAAGCACGCAGAGTCGGCGGTTCGACCTATCAGGTCCCGATCGAGATCCGTGCAGAGCGCCGTCAGACTCTGGGTCTTCGCTGGCTCGTGAGCTACGCACGCAGCCGCGGCGAGCGCACGATGGCGGAGCGTCTTGCGGGCGAGATCATGGATGCCTGCAACGAACAGGGCAACGCCGTCAAGAAGAAGGAAGACACCCATAAGATGGCAGAGGCCAACAAGGCGTTTGCACATTATCGCTGGTAATGCGGGATACTGCGCTTGAACTGACACGCAATATCGGCATCATGGCGCACATCGATGCCGGCAAGACCACGACGACCGAGCGGATCCTGTTCTATACGGGCAAGATCCACAAGGTGGGCGAAGTACACGAGGGCACGGCGACCATGGACTACATGGCGCAGGAGCAGGAACGCGGCATCACGATCTGCTCCGCCGCGACCACGACGTACTGGCGCGGTCATCGCATCAACATCATCGACACGCCGGGACATGTGGATTTCACGGTTGAGGTGGAACGCAGTCTCCGGGTGCTGGATGGTGCTGTTGCCGTATTCTGCGCAAAGGGCGGCGTCGAGCCGCAGTCCGAAACGGTCTGGCGGCAGGCGATGAAGTATCACGTCCCCTGCATTGCGTACGTCAACAAAATGGACATCACGGGAGCGGATTTCTTCCATGTGATGGACATGATGTGCGAACGTTTGGGCGCAAACCCGATACCGGTGCAGCTTCCGATCGGAAGCGAAGCGAACTTCCGCGGCATCGTCGATCTTGTCACGATGAAGGCGGAGGTCTACTACAACGACGACGGAACCGACATCCGCGAAGAAGCCATCCCTTCGGACATGGTCGAAACGGCGGAGGAGCATCGCGCGGCGCTGATCGAAGCGGTCATCGAACAGGATGAGGATCTGCTCGAAAAATACTTCGAGGGCGAAATGCCCTCGAACGAGGAGCTGATCTCCTGCATCCGCAAAGCGACCATCGCAGGCGCTGCCGTGCCGGTCACCTGCGGAACATCCTACCGCAACAAGGGCGTACAGCCGCTTTTGAACGCGATCGTCGATTTTCTGCCCTCTCCGCTGGACATTCCGCCGGCGAAGGGCACCGACAGAAGCGGCGAGAAGGAGCTTACGGCGGAGCCGAGAGACGACGCGCCGTTTGCAGCGCTTGCGTTCAAGATCGTCACCGATCCCTTTGTGGGACGGCTGGCGTTCGTACGCGTGTACAGCGGCACCCTGAAAGCCGGTTCCTACGTCTACAACGTCTCGAAGCAAAAGCGCGAGCGCGTCAGCAAGATCCTTTTGATGCATGCTGACGCGCGCACGGAGCTCGATGAGGTCCACGCAGGCGACATCTGCGCGCTGGTCGGCATGAAGGAAACGTCGACGGGCGACACGCTCTGCGCGGAAAACCGCCAGATGCTTTTGGAAAGCATGATCTTCCCGACGCCGGTCATTCAGGTCGCGATCGAACCCAAGACCAAAGCCGGACAGGAAAAGATGATGGCGGCGCTTCAGAAGCTCAGCGAAGAGGACCCCACCTTCCGCACCTATACGGATAAGGAGACGGGGCAGACCATCATCGCGGGCATGGGCGAGCTCCATCTCGAGATCATCGTGGATCGTCTGATCCGTGAATTCCGCGTCGAGGCGACGGTCGGCAAGCCGCAGGTCGCCTACAAGGAATCCATCGTGCGTCCGGCTACCTACGAATGCCGCTATGCGCGGCAGACCGGCGGTCACGGACAGTTTGCGCACACGGTGATCGAGTTCGCGCCGCTCGAAGACCCCGCAGAGGGCGAAACGTTCCGCTTTGTCAACAAGATCGTGGGCGGCGTGATCCCGAAGGAATTCATTCCTGCGGTCGATCAGGGCATCCGCGACGCGCTGATGAGCGGTCCGCTCGGCGGGTATGAGCTCATCAATCTTCAGGCGACGCTGAAGGACGGAAGCTTCCACGAGGTCGATTCGAGCGATCTGGCATTCCGCATCGCGGGCTCGCTGTCGGTCAAGGAGGGCATCACAAAGGACAACTGTGAGCTCCTCGAACCGGTGATGAGCGTTGAGGTGCTGGTGCCGGACGAATACCTCGGCGACATCGTGGGCAATCTCACGTCGCGGCGGTGCAAGATCTCCGGTATGGAGACACGCCAGGGCAGCACGGCGGTCCATGCGGTCTGTCCGCTTTCCGAAATGTTCGGGTACGCGACCGATCTGCGTTCAAGAACGCAGGGCAGAGGCACGTTCACGATGCAGTTCAACCGCTACGACAAGGTTTCGGCCGCAATACAGGAGCAGATCCTGGGCAAATATAACTACTGGTTCTAAAAACAAAATACAAAATTTATAAGGAGAACTACAATGGCAAAAGCAAAATTCGAACGTACCAAGCCGCATGTCAACATCGGCACGATCGGACAC
>JAEEGG010015598.1_pt1 | contig 15920 bp, 10 predicted proteins | sample 9134161 | NCBI WGS metagenome assembly JAEEGG01 (sample SAMN16246543, study PRJNA631951) | gut metagenome | biome: gut microbiome; feature: rumen; material: CR-attached | host: Bos | place: Iran: Karaj | collected 2018-10
AGGCAAACACAGTATTCTCATTGTAATTATGCGACTCGAAGATCATCTGAACACAAGCCCTTATGGCTTTAATGATGTTGCTCTTTCCTGAAGCATTAGCTCCATAGATAGCAACTGTCTTCAACAACCTTTCGTCATTGCAAACGAAAGTATTACCCAGCAAATCCTTTGACTCTCTGGTCTGAAGACTTGCAGCCTGCATGTCCAAAACGACTTCTTCGTTTATGGAGAAAAAGTTACTTAAACGAATTTGTAATACCATTATAATACAAAATTTGCAATTTTTCTGCAAATATAGATATTAAATCCAATTATTACAAGTTTTACACCCCCTTTTTAAACATAATTAACGCAAAAGGATCTTATCACCAATTGAAAGGGCAGATAGAAAGGCTGACAAAGTCGCTGTTTTGCCGGAATATATTGCTTAAATCATTGTAAATCGACATCATAAAAGAGTGGGTAAAAGAACAGGCAACGACAACCAGTCAAACGGTGGCGACAACGTTCAGGATGCCGACTTCGAGGAAGTGAAGTAAAAATAAGATTCAAACATTCATAACGAAGAAGTGCAGCGAATTGCTGCACTTCTTTTATTTTTCCACCATCCTGTACTCCATGTGTTTCTTGGTGCGTTTACTTTCGAAGTTAAACTGAATGTTGTTAAGGACATTGCCTATTTTCTGGAATGGTGTTTCTGTATCGAAATTGGCATATCGCTGGGATAATAAGGCGCTGATCTCACCAAGACTCCACCATTTGCCTTGTTCCGACTCTTTGGGGCTGCGGAAGGTCTCACCTATCATCTCAACCAGGTCATTCAGTTTCTGGAACGGTTCATTCTCCTTTATCAGCACATTTATCTCGTCATCATTCAGCCAGAAACGCTCTCCCCTATTAAACAGGTGAAGTGCCTGCGCATACAACTGGGAATGATCCAAAGTGTCGCTGAAGTCAATATTGCCGTTTACCTTTACACATACAAACCGACGGCTGCCAGTAGGGTCAACAAGGGGTTTCATCTGGTTTGTGGTACCAATAAACGAAGTGTATCTGCGATAGAACTTGATGGTCTTGCCGTATGGCGGACGGAATTTAACATCGCTTGACGACAAGAGGTATTTCAGTACTATCTGCTGCGAATTTGTTGTTTTGTCGAATTCATCTATGTTGATGAGTGCAAAACTGGTCAAGGCGATGTTCAGGTCAAACTCATTCTTGAAGTTCAACTTATCATTATAATAATCACGGAGTTCCTCTGGCAGCAGTATCTTGCAGAATCTGGTCTTGCCACACCCCTGCCTGCCTATCAGCAGTGGAGTCAGGGCATTTCCTGTTAGCTGTTTGTCACTCTCACGCCATTGTGCCACCATTCCAACAAGCCAGTATTTCAGGTATTTCTCCCATTGTGGCTGGTCTGTAGGCACTCGTTTGGCAAGGTCTGCTATATAGTCGTGCCCATCCCATTCTGGCAGTTCGTCAAGCCAAGTGTTTATTGGGTCATACTGCTCAATGCGTGTGGAGTCGATAAAACGGTTCACATCCCTGTCCCACGATTTCATACCTAATTCGGTAGCCCTCAGAGTCATATCGTTGCGTACCTCTTCTGTCAAAGGCTTAAAACGCTGGTCATCGCTGAATTTTTCCCTATATTCGGCGACACCCGTCAACAGATTCTTTCGCATCTCATAGTTGGAGTTCAGGAAAATCTCTGTCTTCATTGCCTGAATGGTGTCCTCTGGCACACTCTTCAGATAATGAATCTTACGTTTCTTGCGATACTCTTCCTGTTCTGTCACACTATATACTATCTGGAAAATCTTCTCTACGAGCAGTTTATCCCTACTGAACACAGGATGCAACAACGTCAGCCCCTGCGCATGGGCAAGAGGAATGCCCTGATCGAGACACTTCGTGGCAATCTGCATCAGCAACTCAGCTTCCCTATTCTCATCAGGCAGTTCAAAGTAATGCCCCATAACCGTTTCCACGATAAAGGTCCAATTCAGATGATAGGTTCGTGTTACTGTTCGCCCTGGCATCAGGCGGTCCTCTTCGCGACTTATCTTTACAGGTTGGGGTATCTCATGATTTTCCGTATCAGCATAGAACGGGCGGGCATCAGGATTGAAGAATGTCTGCGGGTCGGCACTCATGTATATCGTCCTGTCGAGTCGGGGCTCAAGGAATTCTATATCGAAGCCAAACTGATTCTGATATGCCCTGCGAGCTGTATTATATAGATTAAGGTGGAATTGCTTTATCTCAGCCTCACCCTCAGGCAACAACCTATTATCATCCGTCTTAACTTCTCCCTCTGCCTTCAGCCCTCTTCCATCAATCTTCCTAAACAGCTCTCCTCTGCATATTATCTTCACACTTCTGCCCGAACCTCCCAGAAAGCATACCATTGTCTCAGGCAGTTTCTTAGCCAGTTCCCTTATCTCTACAGCCCGTTCGTATGATTTAAGGTCATTGACCTCCAAGACAACAAGACCATTATAAGCCATCATCTGAAGTTCACCCTTACGATTGATGTATTCTGCAGCAAAGCATATTCTCGGCAAACCGATTCCCCCGTCCCAGTTGGTCTCAATCTGGCCGTCTGGCTGACGATGCTTTTCCATAAGGTTATACACCTCACGAGTCTTTTTAACAGAGTTTCCAACCAACCCATCTCGTATTGCAGCTATCATAGCAACAAATTCCACACGGTTGACAACTTCTTTCTTACCCGATTTCTTTAGTAATGTTACTTTCATAATATTAATACTGTCTAAGGTTAAGGACTTTCGGACACAAAGGTAAAAAATATTTCTGACAAAACTAACTATTTGTAGAAAAAAAATAAAGAAGCATACACCCATACACCTTTTTTATAGAATATATTTATTTTCTGAAAGTTACACAATTATCTACATACACCAATCATACACATAACATACATTTTACATACACCATAGGGAAGGAACAGAAATTGCCTTAGGGAGTAACAAAATCCAAGTACCACACAAGTCTGCAAATTCTCTAGAAAATTTTCAGATTACATAACCATGCAGAAAAATTTACCTTACCAAACACTCAAGTAATTCTCTAGAGAATTATAAAGTGCTAACAAGGAGAGCATTTTGATATACAACAATTGAAAATTTGCTGCCAGCCCATCAAAAATCCGATGCCCTTAGTGTAGGTCGAGTGTATTTCGGGTGTAGGCTTGGTGTATATAAGATGTATGTTTAGTGTATGTATAGTGTAGGTTAAAATAAATATTATAGGTTTAATTTCAATAGATTACTTTATAAAGGTGTATGGTGTATGCTTATTTTAATATTTTCCTGTAGGATTTTTAATATCAACACAGAAACAAAACAATAAAACATAATTTTTCGAGAAAACAATCCATATTATCGAGAGAATATGTAATTTTGCATGCAAACAATTATTCTATCAATATGAAATACAAGATAAAGAAAGAAACAAAGCCCACCCTACCCACTTTTGGCAAGTATAAAGCAGTCGCGGTACACGACAAAACAGTTACAAGTAAACAAATCTTCAAAGAGACAGCTGCCCGCTCACAACTGCAGGAAATCAACATAAACGCAGTTATGCTCAGTGTTATAGATGTCATAAATCAGCATTTGCGTGATGGAGATCGTGTTTACCTAAATGGCTGGGGAACAATGAAACTGGAAATCGAAAGTGAGAAAGTAGAAAACCCCAAGGACTTCCGTGCCCCAAAACACATCCGCGCCGTCCGCCTACATTTCATCCCTGCCAGCACCGAAGGCACCCAAGAACTCTATGACGGCATAACCTTCGAGAAAGACAGGGATTAAGGCCATTTGTCCGAAGCTTACCAAATTTTTTGGATAGTGTCGGACAAATGTATCTCCCCAATTTGTTCTATTTGGTCAAGATGATAGTTTATGGTAGGAACCGTTACTCCAAATAACTCTGCCATCCTTTTTGCCATAGTCATGAGTAAGCATAGAAGCAGCTTAGAGCATGGCTAGAAGCAGCTTAGAGTATTGTTTCATTATTTTTCTGAGGTGATACGACACCTTGTCGTGAATCAAAGCTCATGTCCCTGATAATTCTGTCATTCCACAATCTCCCAATGACCACTATAACCACTACCCACATAACGAATATGTGACATTTTGGCAAGGTGACGTTTTATGGTTTTTGAACTTCGATTACTCAATTTGGCCAAATCTTCTGTTGAGATTTGAGAATTGTTTCGGATTTGTTTCTCTATCCAATCATCAAGTTCATTATCTTGAGGGACATCTTGAGGGACACCTTGAGGGACACCTTGAATATCACCCTTTGCAGGTCTCATGAATGTCACCACAACAAAGCCTCCATTGATAGACCATGTAGGTGCTGCTACACCTCTCTTTTGGCAAGCCTCCATGGTGCGTTTTACACCAGAGCCCCAGTTCTCAATATAAGTTGTACTATATAGTACATTAGCTATAAGAGGATTGTATGGATAAGAAATATGTGGCTGAAGAATATTCTCTGGTGTAATCTGTGGTGGCAGAATGCCAGGATTCTCAATTTCTATGCGGTCATCATAGATGGCAATACCTATGGTCAGATTATACCGTTCGTACTGACGATGGCAAAGTGCATTCAAAACCGTCTCACGCAAAGCTTCAGCAGGTACCTCCAGATATTCATCACGTACCAGTCCGACAATCTTTCCGTGCATATTCAAGTGCTTGCGGAAGAAGTTCATGGCCTCGTTGAGCAGCACAAAGATGTTCCCTTCCACGCGCTGATTGTCTATAAACTCATTCTTGTCTGTTCCTTGGAAACGAGCCAGACGCATAGTAAACTGCGTGTACATGCCTGTATCTTTCGTAAAGAGTGCCGTGGCTGCATTCAGAGGTCTTTCACCTGTGATCAACTTCCATTTGCCCAACACATCTTCGATGGGTTCGGTAAGAGCCAGTTCTGACAACCTGCCTCTCTCAACACCAAGACGCACAACGCCACGTATCAGTTTCTCGTCCAAAGATGTAATATCCTTGAAATCTGAAGGTTGCCGCTCCCATGCAAACAAGTCTGGCTTACTTCTGCGCAACCGTTCTTCATACATGTCGCGCGGCATCTCCTTCGTTGTACTCTCCACCTTGTAGTAAGGACAACCATGATAAGTATAAGGCACCATTCCCCATGCCCATCCGTCAAAGTGCATGGCAATTACTTTGTTGTCTGGACGGTCAGGAACATCGATATACTCTACCCGAACATCAACCTGTGGTTCCATGTAACTCAGAGCCTGAGCAATCTCTTGTTGAGTATTGTCAGTAACTTGTTGACCCAGAATCTTCAATGATTTTGGGGCAATACCGAAGATCAGCCAGCCACCTTCAGTGTTCAAGAAGGCACAAGCAGAGTGCATGCCATCCTTCAGTTCACCTGTGGTTTTCTTCAGCTCCAACTGACGATGCTCGTCAGTCTGTATCAGATCCTTCAATTCATCTATTGTAAGTGCCATATATTTATAACGTTTCTATTCCGTTCATTATTATCACATCAGTCATCTTCAGCAGATCAAAGAACCGTCCCGTGATTCTCAGTTGAATCTACTTGATTTAGAGGCAAGGTTTCTGAATATAGAATATCATTATTGAATTATGATATAATTGCAACAACGATTGAGCATACTATGGACACAAATGATAATATAGATGCAGCAATGATTGCGACTTTAGCCAAATGGTCGGAGCGGTCTGCTGCGTAGAGATTGGCTGCAATACTATGGAATAACTGACAGTCATATGCCTCTATTCCCTTTTTGGTCATTGTGACTATACCATCTTCTCTAATTTCAATCATACCAGAACCTACCAACTGTGCAATAGCGGCATTGAACTTTTCTCTTTCTCTATTTGCATTTAACTTGTGAGGTACAAAATGTTTGTAAATATCATCTTGAGTAAGATTGTATGCTTTTATCAGTTGTAAATGCAAAGTCAGAATGTCTAAAATACCAGACAGAAAGTGATATTTCTCTAAATTATACTTTCTCTGTTCTTCAATTGGAAGATTGAGACTGTTATATATAAACGTACTATTATCTGCCATAACTATTTCGCGTTATTATTGTCATCATTTTCAAACTTCTCAGGCCAATAATCTTCTGGCTGTGGGAAATCAATCGGAATATACTGCCATTTGAAAGGTATGTCCATTGCATCCAGCTCTGTGGAATGCTTATCTAACAGGGCGTTCTCCACACTGTAGAGATAGATGTTTTTGAGATAATGTACCATCACATTGAATGGTGGCCACTCTTGACGCACTTCAGAATACCACTCGAACAAATCCATGTTGCCCTTGGAGGAATTGCAAGTTTTACAGACCATAATGATGTTGTCCATCTCATTGACTCCACCTTTACTTCTGGGGAATACATGGTCTTTGGTCAGTTTTGTTGGTTCCATCTCCTTACCGCAATACCAGCAGTAATCGTTCTGCTTTATCTTCGTGATGTTGAACTCGAAAAGGTCGTGAATATTCCATCGTTCTTCCTTATAAGCCTTGAACGCTTTGGCACGAATCATATAGCACATACGGTTATACCGCTGCACACCGTTATTCAGCGCATAGTGCAACATCTGTATGTTGGCGTAAGACCAATACAAGTACTCACCGAAATTTGCGTATGTCCGTTCCTTCTTTGCCATCTAAGCTTCTACGTTGTCATTGTCAGATAAAGCGACTCCAAATTCACGAATAGTATCTTCGCTATCTAAGCCAGCTACAGCTTTACCCATTGCTTTTTCAATACACCTGATAATCTGTTTAGTTCTATCTATGAAATAGTCATCGAAGTTATCAGCAGAGAGATAATCGTAATTAATCTTATGTGACTCTATTGCCTTCACGATTTTCTCATCATCAAGCCCCTTACCTGCCATTGTTCTGATGTAGATGCTTGGGGCATGGCCTCCAATTGACCTATTAGAACTGGCATAGATTGGAGTTTTGTTGATAACAGAGTTCCATTTCTTCGGAGGATAGTTCTGGCTTCTGCAATAGGTCTGAGGGAAAATGTGGTGAATATCTGCCTCTTCATCGATATACGATGCAATATCCATACGGTTGCCCGTCATGAAGTCCAATGGTGAATCCTGTAAAATCAACGCCATTATGCCTTTATATGCCGCACTATTACGCGTCTGCATCGTCAGAAGTCGTGTAGGCTGTAGGCTTGCTCTATACACAGTATCTGGCATATCGCCACCACTCATCCATCTTAGCACGCCTTGAATATCCAAAGCAAAGCGGGCTTCGTTGGCACCACCATATTGTTCTCCAAATACACCACACCAGTACCACTTGGCTAGTTTTTCTTGGTTAGGACCAAGTGCAAGCAGATGTCCGTTATCCCTGTCGTAAGAGAAGATAGCAGCAAGAGGAGTCAGTTGAGACGAATATGGAAGATCTCTGGAGCGGAATATTCCTTGATGAACGAGGAAATCAGCAGCCTCACAGAAGCCCTGTACCAGAGAATCACGATACTTCTTATAATCCTCTAAATCCAGTTTCAGAATGTCTTTCTTCTTACAAGTAACAGCTATGCGCTCATCATCACCTGACTTAATTCTGCGATAATACGTTACCAGCAGCGTCATAGCAGCCAGAAAGTTCGCACCTGTAATCTCTGTAAGTAGTTCTCCATTGACTTTTCCCTTAAAGGTGGCCTGTGCATTCTTCCAATCATCACGCAGCTTGAAACCGTCGGCAGCGAAGGTTGCTGTAACCAGTTCGAACACAGTCAAGGGTACACCACCAGTATTAACATTCTCGAAAATCTGACATACAGCCTCTTTAGGCGTTTCTTTGTCAAGCTGAATAACTGGCATGTTATAGGCAATGATGGGGCGTAGAATCTTCTGCGAGAATTCTCGGAACAGCAGGCTGTATTCCCTGTTGTTCCCATAATACTCCTCCATTTCATACCGCCAATCATCAGTATCATTGGGCGAAAACGTGATATTCAAAGGGAACATCAGGTTCTCAAACTCTTTCTCTTTTGTAGAAAGATCCAATAGAATTGTTCTGCCAATGTCAGTAGTCAGTTGCTTCTTTTCTGATACGGAGATAATAGCATCAAGGCGATCAGTATTAGGGTCAAGGCATTTCTTGATATCAAGATAGTAATAACGCTTGATGGTCTTATCCCTTTCTGTTTCCAAACGGGTGACAGTAGCACCTTTACTCTTCAATACCTGATAAAGCGTTGTGAGTCGCTGCTGGCCGTCAAGCACCAACCATTCAGGTATCACTTCCTCGGTAGAAGTCACACCTTCAAATTTTCTATAACTGAACCTTACCTGTTCACCGCCATTAGCCAAAAACATAGCGGCACCCATAGGAAAACCTGATGTGATACTTTCTATGAGTTTACATATCTTGGTATCGTCCCAAACCCAACTGCGCTGAAAGTCTGGTAACTGTGCCTTGCCGTCCTCTACCATCTTCAAGAGGTCGTCAAGTTTCTTGTCGTGAGATTCTACTGCCATAGACATTTTGCTACAATTATAAAACAAATACTGTTTCGTCACCACATATATTGCGGATTTTCATGCGAAGAGGCTTGCGCTCATCAAGTGTGCGAATGGTGCCATCCCAATAGTTCTGGCTCTTCTCGCCATTATTATAACGCACGCGACTGTCAGTTTCTATTTTCAGTTCCATATCGCTGTGCCATTCGTCTTGTTCCTCAGCAGATGTGCAGTCGAGGCTTATCCATTCAATGCACTCCAATCCTTCATCACTCACTTTAATTGGTGTGAAAGGCTTCTTCTCTTTTTCATCCTCTGTGGCTTGGAGTATCTGCTCTTGTGTCTTCTGATTGAATTCTTCTATCTTCTTCAGCACACGGTCACAATGGAAGCTGTCGATGCTGATCTGCCATGCCTGAAATATATCGTCATTTACTTCTGACAATGTCCAGCGAGCATCGTCAGCCATAATAAAGCTGTCAAGCTTAGGCTTCAGGTCTTGGAAATCTATTTCTATTGGGAAATAGTTCTCTGTGGTAGTAAACTTCTTGATTTCTTCCAAGTCTTCTACATCTATATAATAGACGATTACCTTCTTGGTATTCTCAGGCAGGTCGGGCATGGCCTCATGAATAATGCGACGCATCAGATGCTTGCTCAGTACACGAGTGGTGGGGTCTGTCAGATTAGGGATATACACAGGCACCAGCCCGTACTTTGAGTCGTTAATACCACCTTCCCACATCTTATCAAGGCTGTCTTCGTTACGCAAACCCTTTATCACGCGCTTGATACTATCCATCGTTTGGGCAGGATTACGATAAAGAGTAACGCCATCCTTCACTTCCAACACATCAAACTTTGCACCGTTGTTCTTCAGACGGTCGCGGGCAGTCTCAATGCTATTCAAGCCGACATCACAAGTGATAAACTTTCGTCCAAGTTTGTTGGCAACTGTAGCAGTTACGCCACTGCCACAGAAGAAGTCGGCAACAAGCATACCTTCACTGCTACTGGCCTTGATGATGCGTTCCAAAAGGGATACTGGCTTCTGGGTGGCATAGTCAACGGATTCTTTTGCTGAATTATTGACTTTATCAATATTCCAGATATCACTGTCATACTCAATATTCCAAACATCATCAACAACAACTCCCTCCTTTAACGCATCCTCAATGTACCTTTTGATTCTATTACCATTTCCTGCATCAGATAATACATAATGCCTCCCATCTTCATCAATGTGTACTTTTTGTTTTCTTTTCTTTACATATTCTTCTTCAGAACTCCATTGTTCATAAAATGATTGGAAATCAGTTCCTTCAGAATCATTAGAGTAAAATAAAATGATATCGTGACGCTTTTCAAAACTATTTTTCAGTTTTTTGTTCCATCCTGAATAATGCCATATGATATCATTCCTGAAATTAGCCTCTCCAAATATCTCGTCCATAAGTATTTTAACATAATGACCAATATGCCAATCCAAATGCACATATATACTGGCGTTCTCGCTCATGATGCTCTTGATGGCCAACAAGTTCTCATACATCCAGTTTAAGTAGCGTTCTTTCTCCCATTTGTCGCCATACATTTTCTCTTCAAAAGCACGCAACTCTTCAAACTCGGGCAATGTCTGCTCCACTTGCGCTATGGCTTCTGCAACCTTTGGATTCCTGCGCAGGAATACCTTTTTGGCATAGTCAGCGCCACTGGCAAAGGGAGGGTCGATGTAAACCAAATCAACCATGACACCTTTCTCTTTCAGATAGGCACATACAGAAACGCACTCGCCTCGCAAGAGAAGATTCTCATTGGAGCCACCGTTTACTTGCTCTGTACGGGTAACTTCGTACAACGGCATACCTCGCTCAATGTGTGTCTCCAATTCGCTATCACCTTGATAACTCAACATGTGACGAGTACGACGGAAACAATTCAAAACAGCCTGTCCTTGCAGAGGCTGTGGGTCGTATGAAACGTATTTTATAGCCATATATTTTAGTCTTTAAAAAATGATTTGATTTTGTTTGTTGTCTCTTCTAATAAATAGTTGGGGCGGTCTCTTGTGATTTTGGACTCTTTCAGATAAAGGAAGTCGAAATGTTCACTATTGTCACTAATGAACTTCTTCATAAATGCTTCCTTATCTTTGAAACTGTCTTCATACACCTTGCCTTTTGTCTCTATTATCAATACTCGACGAGCTTTTCCATCACTTCCACGCTGCAGCATCAGAAAGTCCGGATAATAGTGCTGGATGCGTTGCCACACGCCATCCACCTGCTTGTAACACTCAATACCAAAATCGGAAATGGTGTCGTCACCGTTGAAATAGACTTCAAGGTGAAGGCCTTTGAAGCAGTCATCTCTCAGCAGGGCAATCAGTTGGTCTGCGAAATACTTACGCTCCAGATTGCTGTCGAAATGGTAAGGAAGGTAATGATAAGTGAAATTACGTTCTGGACATAAATTTGTTTTTGTCGTTTTCAGAACTTCCTTCATTTCAGGATGCTCATTGATTAAATTGTCAATTTGTGCATTTTTTCTATCTTCCTCTACGATAAGACGTACCCGCTCTGCATCAGGATAATAAATACTCGACGAACTTACCGCAATAGGATTTTTCAATTCTTCTGGTTTTATCCACATCAACTTTGCTTCTCGCAACTCTGTCTTTTCTGTCACCTCGTCGGTGCATACAGGAACAAAAGCCTGACGGATCTTGCTGCGGATGCGTTGCTGGACATATTCATTGTTAAAGAATCTTTGCCCATCTTTCTCTATAGTTATCTTCGAAAAGATGTCTTGCAGTTCTGTAGTGTATTCAAGAAGTTTCGGATAGGTAAGTGTGCAGAAACTCTCGCGCTCTATCTCGTATAGCCAAGACTTAAAATCTGCAACTTGGTCGCTCTCAAATTCATGAACAGAAATCGACTCTTGCCCGGAGAAGCCTGTACTGCTATGAACGAAACGAGTATTCCGCTTAACTAACAATTGCTCATCAGACAACATCTCATGAGTCTTGGGGGCTTCCTTTTTAGGAGTGTATGTAACACAGAACTGCATATACTCTATGAGCGGCAGTTCTAGCGTATTCATGCGAGAGTGGCGTAGAATGACAACTTTCTCTTTCTTCTGTTTCTTGTTCAGTTCGTCAATATCGGTCTCTTGGAATTTCTTTAGTTGGTCATTCAGCACTTTGGCGTTCTGATTGTTGAGCCAGATAAGTGCAGTTTCGTCATTGGAATCTACCTCACGCAGACAACGGCAAGAGGTTTGCATCACTTTATTCTGTGCACAAGAGCCTTTCATTGGAAGGATAACACTGGTAAGGCTACGGCAGTCCCAACCCTCTTTGCCAATACCAACCAATAATATAATGCGGACTTTGGATATCTCACTGTCTAAAGAATCAAACTCCACTTGCGCCTCTTTTGGTAGTTTGTAACTGCTATTACTATCACTGTAGAATTTTAAAATGGCAGTATTGGGCGCATAACCATACTCTGCGACCAAGTTCGCAACTTGGGGATATACGATTTCCTCTAAAGTTTTGATATTGGGGCAGTATATCGCCTGTTTTGCACAGGTTCCATTTTGATAGACAGTGTCTTTATAGAGATTAAAGAAGTCTCTGACACCACTGTCTATGATAGTTCCTAAATCAGCATTCTCATGCTTCACTATTGGATTCTTCAGGAAGTTGGCAACGGCATCTACAAGAGCATAGTGACAGACAACATTGGAGAGATTCTGATTCTTCATCTCCAATTCTTCAGAAACAGGAATCTTATCTGCTGTTTCTAGGAAAGGTGTGCCGGAGAAACCAAGCATATATTTGAAGTTCTGGCTTTCTGTCCACTTATCAATAACCCTTCGCAACTTAATGTCACCATCAGCCACGTGATGTACCTCATCTACAAAAATAGCCAAATTAGGTATATCTCCAATCACACGCCTCAATTCTCTGCCCTTCAAAATCATGTTTCGCTCGTCCTCTGGAAACAAGCTCAGTTCTTCAAGTGTCAGCAGGTCATTTTCCGCACGGTTAAGAATCACTTTCTCTGCATTGGTGATAGCAACTAATCCAAATGTGTCGCCCGACAAGAGATGCGTATTGATTTTCTGAGCATTCGGATTTTTGACGATATTGGAGCCCTTGGCACTACTTGCTTCGTCGAGCACTTCAAACTTCACTTGGCGCTTCAACTGAATGGCAGTTTCTTCAGGGAGAATCCATGAAGGGTCGAAGCGCATGATGTTCTTTAAGCTCGGTAGTATGCTGGTTTTTAATCCAGAGGGAGCAAATATCATAAAGTTATGGGCAAACACGGGATTGTCTGATTCGTTTTGAGCGAAATACAAATCCAAATAGATGAAGGCTGCCATCAAGTACGTCTTTCCTGCTCCCATCGGAAGGCTATAGAGGTAGTCAGCATAATCAACATCATAGAATATTTTGTTGATAATCTGATTGTAGTTTATTATCTCTGCATGAGCCTTGATATACTCCTCTAATTTTGGTGACAGTTGTTCACCATTTTTGCGCTTCAATTTTGAATATTCATAAAGCGCAGCGGCTGCTTTGTCTGCGAGCAGTTTATTTCTCACAGTATCAGTGAGCGGTTCTTCGCGAATATCAAGAGTGTTGAAAAATCCCTGAGAAAACAATTGCTTTAAGGGCTGGTTGCCACAGACAATCTTCAGATAGAGGAAGGTCTTGATGGCATCAATCTGGGCATCGCGCATCTTACCTCGCTGCTCGATATATTGTATGACATCCTTCACCGTACAATCCGGTGAGGACAGCCATTCATCTCGTTTCTTTTCTATGAGTTTATAGAACATATTCTATCTATACAATTTTTTACTTCTTGTTACTTCTTCTTATCTTCTTGCTTCCGGCTTGCTATCGGCTTTCATCTTCGAGCCATCTCCGAAGGTATAAGCCTAATGACAGTTTCAAGTTTGACCTTCGGTCGAGTCTGCTCACGCTCGGCAATGCCAGAAAACGTGCTTTCGTCATTACCCTCGTTCACCCGCAGCCTTCTTACCCTATCGAGAGACTATCGAACGCCTATCCTACGTCTATCTACGTCCTTGCTACGATATAGTTTGAAGCTTTTCTCTACCATTATCAGTTAGCGCATATTTCTGTTTCGGATTGTTTGGAACATCCTTTATCGTCGGTTCTTCTATAAATTTAAGTATTCTTCCCATTTGCTTTTCCTATTTTATAGTAAAACTGGTGGTGTTATGATTCGTCACCAAGTGCCATCCTTATCTGTACGCTGAATATACTTAAAGGTCAACTGCAATGCAGTAATGAAGATTCTGTTATCATTCATATTTTGTTATATAGCTCTTGCTGATTAACAATCTCCAAGAGCCCAGTATTATTGCTTCCACTTTATTGATTATCAATATTATCCACCTTGCTCATCAAGCGTTTGGTTTCCTTCAACTCCTTTTGCAAGAGGCGCACACGCTCAGCCAATTGCTCTTGGCTTGGTAAGGCATCTTTGATTCTAATGTTGTTGTATGTTGCAACACCCATTGGAGTGTTTATACCATTAAACGACCATTGAACATCAATCTTATCCATATCGGAGCAGACAAGCAAGCCGATTGTAGGATTTTCATCGTCAGTCTTCAACAATTCGTCAACGGCATTCACGTAATAGTTCAACTTGCCTGCAAACTCTGGCTCAAATGGCTTGGCTTTCAATTCACAAACGACGTAACAACGCAGACGAATGTGATAAAACAACAAGTCTATCTTGCGTGAACGACCTCCCACAACAAGTTCCTTCTGTCTGCCAAGAAAGGCAAAACCTGTTCCTAACTCTAACAAAAGGTCAGTCACATTTTTTGTAAGAGCTTCTTCCAACTCAGCCTCGTCATAAATCTCATGTTCAACCGTGGCAAAGCCAAAATCATAGTTTTCTTTAAGGACCTCCTGAACGAGTTTACTTTGCAATGCTGGCAAATGGTCGGTAAAGTTGTTGACAACCTTGCCCTGATGCTCATAAAGATTTGCCTTGATGCAGTTGATAAGAGCATCACGGCTTAATCCTTGCTCTATGGTTTTGCCCACGTAGAATAGGGCTTCCTCTATCGATTTCGCTTTCGTAATTATCTCGACATGATGCCGCCAAGGGACTAATGCGAAGGGCAATGGAAATTCTCCACCAATCTGGTGGAGTTTTTCGGAACTCAATTCTGCACCAAGCTGGTGCATTTTTGTCATATATTGATTTTCAATTCTTTGCAATTCTGCACCAGCTTGGTGCAGAATTGCTTCCTCTCCTTGAGTATAAAACAAATACCATTGTTTCATATACCAAAGATTGCGTACAGAAAAGCCATCCGCATTAGGAAATTCTCGCTTCAAATCCAGGCTGACTTGTTCCACAACTCCAGCGCCCCAACGTTCTTCGGCTTTCTTCTGAACCAAGTCACGTCCAAGTTGCCAATTGAACAGAAGTTTCTCCGCATTCACTTTGACAGCAGCCTTCGCCTGTGCGGAACGATAGCGACTCTTAATGTCCGCTATCCAGTCCGCATAGTCATTGTCAATATGAATATCGTGCGACTTCACGATATAGGGTTCTGCCTGTGACTGTATGTCTTTGTTATCTTTCATAAATTCTTTGATGTGGGTTCTACTTCATTTCTTCCTGTCTCACCAACTCCTGCACAGGAACTTCAAGCGCATTTGCTATTGCAATGAGGGCTTCAAGGCTCGGCTGGGTGGTATTGGTGACCCACTTGGAAATAGTTGCCTGATCCTTTCCAAGCTTATCTGCCAACCACTTGTTGTTTAGGTCGTGTTCTGCTAGAACGATTCTTATCCGATTTAATTTTGCCATGATAGATTTCTCTTATTTGAGGGCAAAGATACAAATAATAATTCATAATTCAGCAGAATACACATAATTTTTTTGTTAACAGTGAAAATTTGATGATTTTATCAAGTATTAGACGCTATTCTACAAAATATCATGAGTGTTGAACTATTATCAATGGGATGAGAAGTCGAGTACTTGGAATAAAAAACGCCAATATTGAGGCTCACCAGTAAATTTGCACAAAATCGTTAACGCAACACTTTGGTCGGTGATGTTCAACAAACAGAAAAGGTGCTTGGCAAGAACCGCAAATAGTATAGTAAAAGATTATTTTGCATTAAAAAAGTGTCAAGATTGACAACTTTTTAATGCAAAATCTTGTAGGATTGATAATGAACTGCGTGAGCTGGTGCTAATTATGTACAGTCGGCTTTGTCCATCCCTGATAGGGAGAAAGAGATACAGGAGTCTCGCTCACTAATGAACATCAATGACTCTTTCAAGAAAATTATAATTGTGAAAGACCACATCATGCCAC
>JAEEGG010015600.1_pt1 | contig 15920 bp, 11 predicted proteins | sample 9134161 | NCBI WGS metagenome assembly JAEEGG01 (sample SAMN16246543, study PRJNA631951) | gut metagenome | biome: gut microbiome; feature: rumen; material: CR-attached | host: Bos | place: Iran: Karaj | collected 2018-10
CAAGGCTTCATCTAACTGTTGACGGAACTTGTCGTTAGTGCCAAGAGCCGCAACTTCGTTGGTGGTCACAAACTGACGAATAGCTTCTTTGGCTGCTTTGTCCTCAATATCTGTCTGGAGATAGGCAATGAGACTTTCGCGACACATATAGCTGACGATTTCCTTTGGTGTGTAGAATGCACCCTTGTCTTTGTTATCTTCCAGCAGGTTCTCGAAAATGCGCCCTAACATCTCAGGGTCAACACCTACTTCTGCATCATCGGGATCATTCTCGTCGATAGTGAAGTTATAGGAGGCAAAGAAGTCGAGCAGGCTCTGCATGTATTTGGCAGGTAGAGGGAATTCCGCTTCGTCGGTGGCATCACGTTCGAACAACCCTCCGTTGAGATAGGGAACGGCCCCCCATTCGGCCCCCGAGGGGGCTACATTACCTCTTTCGCCTGTGTCTGTATTCAACTGTTCAAAGAGGACTTCTAAGACATTATCGATGAAGTGGTCTTTGTCTTGACAATTGGCAAAGAGGGTTTGGATGAACTCTCTGTCGCCAGTACCCCAAGGTTCACCAGCAGGCACACCCAGCCAACCTTTCTTCTGAAGGAACTGGAGGAATACGAGTCGGCCCATTAGTTTCTTCACATAGTCGCGGACGGCTTTCTCTACAGATGGGGATTGCAAATCACCACCAACAGTATGGGCAAACTGCTGCATGATAAACTCATTGGGCTCGCCCTCCTGTCGCTCCTCCCACTTGTTGGCTACCTTCACCATCCGCTTGCCTGTGACAAAGAAGATGATGTCTTCGTACTGCTGCTTATAGCCCTTGAAGAACATATCGCTGACGGCATCCACAGAGAACGCTTTGGTCAGGTCTTTCAACGTCAGGCTACTGTCACGCAGTTTCTCAAACTGCTGAATGGCGGTACGGCTGCGATGCCCTTCGCCCAGCAGATAGGTGAAGCGTTTGGCATCAGTCGATTCTTTCTGATAACTGCCGTCATCGGCAAACGTCCAGGCCTCGCTGACGTAAGAGAAGCGGAGCACACTCTCGTTCTTGCGATAGCAGAACATGAAGGCACCTGCATTGCCGTTGTTTCTCCAGTCGGTCAGCAGCATGTCGCGGATGCCTCTTCGATTACGTTCCATATCCACGCTGTCAGAGAGTTCAACCTCATAGACTGAGACGGTCTGGTTGTCGCTCAATGTGATAGTACCCAGCCAAAGCGCCTGTTTGGCAAACTGGCTACTGGTTGGAATAACGGAAGGCGTATTCCAGAATTTTATCTTGTTGCCGAAAATGTCGTGCAGGAGCAACTGCCAGTTCTGGCGATTGTATCTTGATTCAATGATGCTTTTGTAGTTCATAAGGCTCAGTTGTTTTTAAAATGACTCCGAAAGAATGATGGTTGCTGCTGATTCCTCTTCTGCCTGCTGACTCTCGCGATAATAAGTGCTGTACTTGTTAGCCATTTCGAGCACTTGTTTTAGCGCATCTTCGAAAGTCAGTTTGGCCTTGCTGCCACCCTGGCGCTGCAGGTCCTTCTGAATGCGTTGCAGACGTTTGGCGATATAGGTAATAGTGCCTCGTTCTGTTAGTTCCTTCAGCTGAACAATCTTCAGATGGGTGTCACCATCCTCAATATGTGGCAGCATGCCATTCAGCAAACTGACAGCTGTAGTGACCTGAGCACCGAGGTTGCTGCGCTGGCTTTGGTTCGACTTCTCTTCGTGCAGTTCCTGTTCCTTAGTTCTATTGAACTCCTTCAGGGCGCGTTCCACATGCTCATGATGTTGTGGAATACGTGGCACGGCTTTTTCTTCCGGCTGAGCCTTGAAGTAGTTCAGGGCATCCAGTACAGACAACTCGCGTGTCTGCTGGTCGTTCACCAGATAGAACAACTTGCGGAAGTTGGTTTTGAGAAATACTAATGAATCACCAGACAACGTAACACCCTCTACAGTTCGAGGCTCACGGCCTGTCCTGCTTCTCAGCGAAAGCCTTTCTATACGTTGATACTCCTTGCGGTTCTGCTGATAGAGTGCTCGTAGTTCTTCATAAAACGGCAGTTCCTGGTTGCGGTCTTCCTGTTCGCGCTTGATGCTTTCCTTGAAAAGCTTATCAAGGTCGCGGTCAATAATCTCTTCTGTAGAATATATCTGATTGTCCTCGCCAAAAGTAGTATGGAAGGTCTGAATCTTACTCAAAGCTATCTGGTTGAGTTTGATTTCCTTGTTACCTTGTCGTGATGGATAGAATACATAATTATAGATGATGCCTGCCGTAGAGCCGATACGGTTCACGCGCCCTATGCGCTGCATCAGACGAGTAGCGTTCCAAGGTGTATCGTAATTAATGATGATGTTCGAGCGATGCAGGTTCACGCCCTCAGCCAATACATCTGTTGTCAGGATGATGTTATAGTCGTCTTTCCGTTGTTTCCAGTTGGCATCAAAGTTCTCGCGGATGGTCTTGAACAGCTGGCTGCGGTTCTGTGAGGAAATCACCAATACGTCTGGTCGATTAATCCGGCGCTGCAGGTATTCCACTGTATCGACAGATTCCGAGAACACCACAATCTTTCCTTCCGGGTTGTGCTCCTTCTTGAAGAGTTCATGCTTCAGCAGGTCTTCGAACTTGGCAAACTTCGAGTCGTCATCGTCATCGATATATTCCCACTCTAACCACATGTCGTCAAGCAATGCTTGGTCGTGTTTCAGTTGCACGATGTAATCCTCATCGAAGTGCTCGCGATTGAAGGAGGCATTCTTGGGATTCGTCTCTGCCTTCTCGTTCATTTTCTGCTCTATCTCTTCCTCGCTGTAGCCAGCCTCTATCAGCGCATTGATGTCCAGGTCGGGAGCAATGAAAATCTTGTCGTTCTCCCACATGTCTATCATGTTCTCGTTAGCTTGACGGAAGGCTTTCAACGATTTGCAGAAGGCGTAGAAGCTGCTTTCCAGACGCTTTACCAATCCGTTTTTGCGAATGCCTGCCAAACTGCGGCTGATAACCTCTGCATTGTCGTAGAGACCAGGGGCAGCATCGGGCTTCAGATAGGCGATGGCCTGATAGCGGGCATAGGTCAGTTCCTTGTCAAGAATGTGCATCGCCCTTTCAAAGAGGTTGGCCAAGTGGTCGTTCAATTCATATTCTTTCTTGATAGGCTTATCCACTTTGGGGAATCCGTTCACATCTTTATTATAACGGCCTATGTTCTCAATGTCGGTTCGTGTACGGCGAACGGTCAGGGGCTTGATCACTCTGTCGCGCACTTTCTCAGCCAGTTTCTTAAACTCCTTCAGGTCGAAGTTCTCCTGCTTGCGGAACTTACGGAACTCAACCACCAAAGGCGAGAAGAAGGCTGTCAGGTTAGGGACACCATCGATGGTGCAATGACGCGGATCTTGGAACATCAGTATCTGATAGTAGATATCCGCAGGCGTATTGTTCATGGGTGTTGCTGAAATCAGCATCACCTTTTTCTTATAGCCAGAAATATAGCCCGTTTCTACACGAGGCATCTTGCAGATTTCCTGAAGTTGCTGGAAAGCACCAGTCGTATGATTGCGGAACTTGTGGGCCTCGTCAACTAACACCAAGTCGTATTCGTCGGCATTCCAATAGTCATAGTTCTCTTCGTCAAGCACTTTTGCCAGACTTCCGTTGCTGACAAAGCGTGTATATTTGTCGATACCGAAATCCTTAAACGTAGTCTTCCAGTTCTGTTCAACGGCAGGAGGATAGACCACCAATATCTTCGTGTGCTCTGGGCCGTTCTCTATCAGAAACTTCTTGGCTATCATCGTGGCGATGACCGTTTTGCCGAGACCCACCACATCGGCCAGGAAGAAACCGTCGTAGCGTATCAGCTTCTGATAGCCCTCTATGACAGCATCAGCCTGATAGTCATACTTGCTGTAGCCTTCGGGCATGTCGAAGGGGTCTTCCTGGTCAATGGCCAGCACACGGTCGCTGAAGTATTCCATCAGCATCTTGATATATAGCTCGTAGGGGGTGACGTCGCCCTTCAGATAAGTCTTGTCGAGTGTGCTTTGATAGTCCTCTGCATTGATGGGTACGTTCTTTGCCTCTTCCCACAGCAGTTCAAACTCGTTCTTGGCAAACTGAACATCGTCGAATTGTGTCAGTTTGACATTGAACTCATATTGTTCCTCATTGCTGATGCCCAAACCGTTGCCGCTCAGATTGCTGCTACCTGTAATAGCGGCACCAAAGCAATGCTGGTTGTAGTTGTCAGGATAAAGAATGTAGAGTTTGGCGTGAATCTTCTTGGAAGGATGTGCGCGCAGCTCCAGTTTGCCGTCAATCAAGTCCTGCACCATCTGGAGCATACCGTCCTCCACCTGCTTGGTGTAGTGCGACTGCTCAATATCCTCTTTCAATAGACGAAGACATTCCTCTTTTACTTCCTCTTCTGCACCAAAAAACAGTTCACCTTTCTGGTTGGCTTTGGCGATGTACTTATCTACGTCAATGCCAATCAGAATGCGAACCTTGTTGATACCATCAAGAAAAGGGCGCAAAGAGAAATAACCCGATGCACGAAGAAAGCCTACAACAGCATCAAGATTTTTTACCTGAGGGTTGTTTGTCAGAATACCCTCGAACTCTTTCATCAACGTGTTCCCATTCCGGTTAGTGAAGAAATGAGATAGCTGGGGACTATGAATCCCCTCTAACGTGTCTGTCATATCTACGCTATAGTCTTAGGAGCGAAAGGACTATCTCGGATGATAATGGGTCTTTGCGATAAGACCTCAGGACACAATAAAAGCGTGAAACGCCCTTATCAATGTCCCAAGGTCCTAGCAAAACCCATTAATACCAATAAGTCCGTCCACGCTATCGCGCAGACGTTAGTCTTATTTAGCAGTATTAATGTCGTATGAAGTTGCTAGGTTCAGGGACATTACCGAATATAGCACTAACGCTATAATTATTTCCACGAAAATCATATCGCCACCCTGCACTCAGAGATTCAGCCGTAGCCGGTACCGTTTACGGTTCATCAGCGACACTTGATTGCAAAATTACGAAAAACGAGCGAAAAGGCAAAGAAAATTTTGACTTTTTCTGATTTTACAGAATACAGAATAACGAAAACGTCCCTTTATGGTTCTCCTTGTGACTGACTGCAACAAGCCTTCGGTCACACAAAGACTTCTTCTGGGTCACACGATGACCTTGCTTTGGTCACACGATGACCGAGCTTTGGTCATGTGATGACCGATACTTAGTCATTCGATGACCACGTATCGGTCATTTATGGGCTTGGATTTTGATGTTTGGTGATTTTATGGGTAAAATGTTTGCGAGAATTGGAAAAAGTTGTAATTTTGCAGCCGTTTATAACAAAACGAAAGCAAAAGGAGCGTAAATCTATGAAATTGAAAATAGCAGTTCTTGCAGGCGACGGTATTGGACCTGAGATTATGCAGCAGGGCATTGCCGTGATGAATGCCATTGCAGAAAAGTTCAATCATGTGTTTGAATATGAGGAGGCATTGGTAGGAGCCCATGCCATTAGTGAGGTGGGCGATCCTTATCCGGAGGCCACACACGAGGTGTGTATGAATGCCGATGCGGTGCTGTTTGCCGCTGTGGGCGACCTGAAGTACGACAATGATCCCACCTCACCAGTTCGTCCGGAGCAGGGACTGCTGGCTATGCGAAAGAAGCTGGGACTGTTTGCCAACGTGCGCCCTGTGGCCACGTTCGACTGTCTGCTGCATAAGTCACCGCTGAAAGACGAACTGCTGCGTGGAGCCGATTTCGTGGTGATTCGTGAGCTGACAGGCGGAATGTATTTCGGTGAGAAGTATCAGGATAATGACAAGGCGTATGACACCGATATCTATACGCGCCCTGAGATAGAACGCATACTCCATGTTGCGTTCAAGATGGCTCAGTCGCGGCGCAAACACCTTACTGTAGTGGATAAGGCCAATGTGTTGGCATCCAGTAGGTTATGGCGACAAGTGGCAAAGGAGATGGAGCCGCAATATCCCGATGTGCAGACCGACTATATGTTCATAGACAATGCCTCGATGCGTGTGCTGACGGAGCCTCGCTTCTTCGATGTCATCGTCACTGAGAACACGTTTGGCGACATTCTCACCGATGAGACGAGTTGTATCACTGGCTCTATGGGACTGCAACCCTCATCGAGTCTGGGCGAGCACACTCCACTGTTCGAACCTGTTCACGGTTCATGGCCTCAGGCAGCCGGACAGAATCTGGCTAACCCCTTGGCTCAGATTCTTTCGGCAGCAATGTTGCTGGAGCATTTCGGATTGACGGAAGAAGGCGGTCTCATCCGAAAGGCGGTAGATGCTTCGCTGGCTGCAAATGTGCGCACGCCTGAGATTCAGGTGGAAGGCGGAGAGAAGTATGGCACGAAGGAAGTGGGGGCTTGGATTGTGGATTACATCAAGAACAACTAATCCTGTACTTGAATCTTCATTCCAGTTTTGACCCGTCTATCAGCTTGGGACAAATAGGAGAAAGGTCGCACTTGTCACAGTGCGGCTTTTTTGATGTGCAGACGTATCTTCCGTGAAGCAAGAGCCAGTGGTGGGCGCGAGGAATGATGCTGTCTGGAATGTTCTTTACCAGCTCTTGCTCTACCTTATAGGGCGTGTTGGCACTCTTGGGTACAAGTCCCAGACGGTGACTCACACGAAAGACGTGCGTGTCAACGGCCATCGTTGACCGGCCAAATGCTACTGCCTGAATCACATTGGCAGTCTTGCGTCCGACACCAGGCAGTTCAAGCAAGGCGTTCATGTCGGCAGGAACTTCGCCTCCATGCTTTTCAACAAGCATGCGGGACAGCTCTACCAGGTGCTTTGCCTTTGAGTTGGGGTAGGAAACGCTTTTGATGTATTCCAGCACTTCATAGGCATCGACTTCGGCCATACTTTGGGCATTTGGGAAGCGACGAAACAGTTCGGGCGTTACCTGATTGACACGCTTGTCGGTGCACTGGGCACTCAGAACGACTGCCATCAGGAGCTGGTAAACGTTCTGGTACTCCAGCTCTGTGGTCACTTCTGGCATTTGCTTCTCAAAGTATGCCAGTATTTGTCTGTATCTTTCCTTCTTTGTCATGTTTCCTGTTTTGGGTTACAAAGTTAAGACAAAACGAGCGCAACTGTATCAGATTGCAAATAAATTAAGTTAAAATCAAATAAATTGGCCTTGTAGTTTTGCCATTTCGTGTCAATTTGATAACTTTGCAACCGATTATTTAAAAGTAACAATCCCTTGACGTGTCTTCGGGCAAGACGTGTCTGTACTCACAAGACGACGGCTTTCGTGTAGGGCTGGCAGGGACAGAGGGAGATGTATAACCTTTATTTTTATTATTTGCATTATGGCAGAAATGAATTTTGGTGGTGTCGTTGAGACTGTTGTCACCAGCAAGGAGTTTTCACTTGAGAAAGCTCGTGAAGTGTTGAAAAATGAGACGATTGCCGTTATCGGCTATGGTATTCAGGGACCTGGTCAGGCTTGCAACCTGCGCGACAATGGCTTCAATGTGATTGTTGGTCAGCGTGAAGGCAAGACCTATGACAAGGCTGTGGCCGACGGCTGGGTGCCGGGCAAGACGCTGTTCTCTATCGAAGAGGCTGCCCAGAAAGGTACCATTCTTTGCATGCTGCTTTCTGATGCTGGTCAGATTCAGGTTTGGCCCACTATCAAGAAGTATCTCACAGCAGGCAAGACCTTGTACTATTCACACGGCTTCGCTATCAACTGGAGCGACCGCACAGGTGTGATTCCCCCGAAGGATGTAGATGTGATTATGGTGGCTCCGAAAGGTTCTGGCACCTCACTGCGTACCATGTTCTGCGAGGGTCGCGGTCTGAACTGCTCATACGCCGTTTATCAGGATGCTTCGGGCAAAGCTGAGGAGAAGACCATTGCATTCGGTATCGGCATTGGTGCAGGCTATCTGTTTAAGACTACCTTCCAGCGTGAGGCTACTTCAGACCTGACGGGTGAGCGTGGTTCACTGATGGGTGCTATCCAGGGCCTGTTGCTGGCTCAGTATGAAGTGCTGCGTGAGCACGGTCATTCACCTTCAGAGGCTTTCAACGAGACGGTTGAAGAGCTCACTCAGAGCCTTGGCCCGTTGTTTGGCGAGAAGGGTATGGACTGGATGTATGCCAACTGCTCAACTACCGCTCAGCGTGGTGCACTCGACTGGGCTCCTCGTTTCCATGATGCCATCAAGCCCGTTATGGAGTGGCTCTACTATTCAGTGCTGACGGGTAATGAGGCTCAGATCAGTATCGACTCGAACTCTAAGCCCGACTATCGTGCAGGACTGGAGAAGGAACTGGAGGCTATGCGCAATCAGGAGATGTGGCGTGCAGGTGCAGTGGTGCGTCAGCTCCGTCCTGAGAACAGTCAGGATTAAGGCGCTCCGTCTTCAATAAGGCATTACAAAAAGCGCGGCTATTCTTTCATTGTGAGAGAATAGCCGCGTTTCTGTTTTGTACAAGTATGCGAATAGCCGCGTTTCTGTTTTGTACAAGTATGCGAATAGCCGCGTTTCTGTTTTGTAAATGTATGAAGCGTCCTTATTCGTAGGGAAGGTATCGGGCGATGCTTTCCAGCAGGGCGCTGCATCCTTCAAGCACGTCGCGCCATGTGGCATCGAAGTTGCCCGTGTACCAAGGGTCGGCCACCTCGCCGGGGCGTTTTGTATAGTCCATCAGCAGATGAATCTTGTTGTCGGGATCGCCTCCGCAAATGGCTTTCATATTGCGCAGGTTCCATCGGTCCATGCCGATGAGCAAATCGAAGCGATTGTAGTCAGCGGCAGTCATTTGTCGGGCGGTCTTGCCTTTGCAACTGATGCCGTGCTCGGCCAGCTCCTGCTTGGCAGGAGGATACACCTCGTTCCCAATCTCTTCAGTTGATGTGGCTGCCGACTCTATATGGAATCTCCCTGAAAGTCCCTCTTTGGCCACGAGGTCTTTCATGATGAATTCTGCCATCGGACTTCTGCAAATATTGCCGTGGCACACGAATAAGATGCGGTATGTCTTTCCCATAGAGCTGTTTTATTTTTTCAGGCAACGATGAAAATCATTCCACGCATTGCTAAAGTCTGTCATTTTCGTGAAAAGCAGATTGGCTCCTGCATCGAGCAGAGTCTTGTCGGGTAGGGGGCCGGTGTTCACTGCTACGGTGAAGATCTGTGCTGCAACACCTGCCTGCACACCAAGCGGTGCATTCTCTACTACGATGGCCTGCCAAGGCTTGAGCTGTCCCGCCTTCTTGAGACCAGCCAGATAGGGGTCTGGATTGGGCTTCCCTTTTTTGATGTCGTAAGCAGTCGTAATGTTCTGTTCGTCAATAAATTCCGAGAAATCGTTTAACAGTCGGTTAATGAGTGGGCGCTGTCCGCTTCCTGTAACAACTCCCACATTCATTCCGCATGCTTTGATTTGTGCCATCAGCTCTTTCACGCCTGGCATGATGCGCGTTTCGGGCAAGGCATGGAAGCAGCGCGTCTTCTCGTCATACATGAGTTGTGCCTCTGTTTCGTCTATGTCGCGCCCTTGCTGTTGTTTCACCATCATGCGTATGGTGTCAACGCCGCGTGCTCCTTCAGTGGCGTAGGCATCTTCGGCAGTCATGTGGATGCCAAACTTTGCCATCGATTGTTGCCAGGCAACGGCGTGATTGGGCATGGAGTCGTAGAGCACCCCATCCATATCGAAAAGCACGGCTTTGGGGCGCAATGCCTCAAAACCGTGCTTTGTAAGATATTCAATAAAATATTCCTGATACATCTATTGAGTGGTCACTGCAATTATTTATGCCTCCTTTGCCAGGCGCTCCTTGATGGCTTTTGAGTCGGCCTCATAGCCAGGCTTGTCCAGCAGGGCAAACATGTTCTTCTTGTAAGCTTCTACGCCAGGCTGGTTGAAGGGGTTCACACCGAGCACGTTGCCGCTGATGCCGCATCCAATCTCAAAGAAATAGATGAGCTGGCCAATGTAGAACTCGTTGAGCTTGGGAACAGAGATGCGGATGTTGGGTACACCGCCATCGACGTGAGCCAGACGAGTGCCGAGCTCAGCCATCTTGTTCACCTCATCCACACGCTTGCCAGCCAGGAAGTTCAGACCGTCCAGATTCTCTTCATCCTCAGGGAAGAGCAGTTTTTTCTCAGGCTCTTCGATAGAGATGACCGTCTCAAAGATGGTGCGTTCGCCGTCCTGAATCCACTGACCCATAGAGTGCAGGTCGGTAGTGAAGTCAACGCTGGCGGGGAAGATGCCCTTCTTGTCCTTGCCTTCGCTCTCTCCGTAGAGCTGCTTCCACCACTCGCTCACGAAGTGCAGCTTGGGCTGGTAGTTCACCATGATTTCAATCTTCTTGCCAGCCTGATAGAGTCCGTTGCGCACGGCAGCATACTGTGCAGCTGGGTTCTCAGCGAAGGGAACATCCTTGCCGCAGCACTTCTCCATGGTCTGTGCACCCTCTACGAGTGCCTTGATGTCGAATCCTGCGCAAGCGATGGGCAGCAGGCCAACAGGGGTGAGCACTGAGAAACGACCGCCTACGTTGTCGGGAATAATGAAGCTCTTGTAGCCCTCCTTATCGGCACAGGTGCGGGCAGCACCGCGTTTGGCATCGGTCACAGCTACAATTACTTTCTTAGCTTCCTCTTTACCGCGTTGAGCTTCGCATTGTTTCTTCAGGAGACGGAAGGTGAGTGCTGTCTCAGTGGTCGTACCACTCTTTGAGATGTTGATCACGCCAAACTTCTTGCCTTTCAGGTATTCTGTCAGTTCGAACAAATAGTCCTCACCGATGTTGTTGCCGGCAAAGAGAATAGTAGGATTCTGCTTGTCTTGAATGAGCCAGCCAAACGAGTTGCTCAGTGCCTCGATGACGGCACGTGCTCCTAAGTAGCTGCCGCCAATACCTGCTACTACAACGGCTTCGCAGTTGTCGCGCATCACCTTAGCTGTGGCTTCAATCTCTGCAATGAAAGCAGGTGTAATCTCGCTGGGCAGGTGCAGCCAACCGAGGAAGTCGTTACCAGGACACGTACCATTCTCCAGGGCCTCTTGAGCGGCCTTTACCTGTGGCTCGAAAGCAGCCACGGCACCTTCTTTCAGAAAGCAAGATGCTTTTGAAATGTCAAGACTAATGTTCTTCATTTATTCTGTTTTTTAGGATTGATAAATAATATATTTCTGCAAAATTACGAAAAAACGAGCGCAGATTTCTATTTTGATTGTTAATCTAATCAAAAATCGTTCTTAATCATGCGTTTTTTATTGTTTAGTACACGTGATTCCCATTACTCTTCGATGTGTGAGAGTGAGTGTGCCAGTGATGCGAAGAAATTGGTGAAACTCTCAAAGGGGTAGTAGCCGAAATTGCGTGCCGACTGGCGCACGTGCCACATCATGGCCGATGAGTTGGTGGAATGAACGAAGATATCATTGCCTTGCCGGAAATGCCAGTTGTTTTTCGAAGGTCTCAGATTGAAGAGTTCTTTCATTGCCCGCTCATCATGTTTGCCGTTGATGGTGGTGAAAGGAATCTCGTCTTCTGTGAAGTCCAGCAGGTCAATGAGCAGAATGGCTGTTAGCAGGGCTATGCGCTTCATGTGTAGCCGTTCAATCCATCCTTGCAGCTTGACGTAGTCAACCTTGTCGCCTGCTTTTCTGAGAAATATGCCAAGATCGGAGAGATGTTTCATCGAAATGCCATTGCTCAGAATGTTTTGAGAAATACGGAGCAGGATGAGCAGCATGTTGAGCGTATTAGAGACTACTTCGAAGCGTGTTTCGCCTATGTTGATGAAGGTAGCCTCGTTCTCGCGAAACTCTTTCTCAATGATATTGTAAAGAGTGTGGTTCAGCAGCTTGTTGGTCAGTGTGTGCAGTCGGTGGTGATGCTCAATGGCCTGACCTTTCCATTCGTATATGAGCACATGGCTGTCGTTGTCGTTGATGACGGTGCAATGGTCTCTTGCCCACTTGTCGGCTTTGTTGCCTTGTGTCTGATAGGGGAAGAAAAACGCAATGTTCTGATGGATTCTGTGTTCGGGATGTTCATAGAGCAGGGCTTCTCTGGCTTCATTGATCAAGACGGGGCGCAGCTGTTGTTGGTTCAGTATCGTATAGATTTCGGGCAAGACAGCACCTTTCGCGATGTTCTCGCTTGCAATTTTCTCTTTTGTCTCTTTCCAAGTGCTGTCGAGATTGTCGGGAATACGCATGAAGAACTGGTCACGGCATTTCTCTATTCCATCGTAGAGCAGGGCAGGCAGCTCGTGCATGATAGAATACTGGTAAACACGTCGCCATTTCCATGCCGACATGGGTTCTATCTCTACTTCTTCGTCAAAGACTCCGGCACGGAGTAGTCTGAAAAAATTGCGTGCAATGATGTCCACTTTTCTATGATGAATGAATCGTTTATATATATAATAGGTGTATCGCCTTATATCAGGAGTACCTTCTGGGATAGCGCAGCAAGATGGCTCCGAGTGCTGCTATGCCAATAGCCAATGGATAGTAAAGGTGGGGCAGTATGGCAATGGGATTGATGGCTGCCAATCCTGCTGCCATGAGTAGCTGTGCGCCGTAGGGTAGGAGTCCTTGTGTGAAACAGGAGAATGTGTCGAGCAGAGAAGCGCATTTGCGAGGGTCGAGACCGAATTTCTCGCCTATTTTTCGCGCTATGCCGCCCACCGTGATGATGGCTACAGTGTTGTTGGCTGTGCAAATGTTGACGACACTCACCAGTGCTGCAATCGAAAGCTCGGCTCCTCGCTTGCCGTGAATGTGCCGGGTCAGTCGGCTAATGATGTAGTCGATGCCTCCGTTATGCTTGATTACCTCAAGCAGTCCGCCAGCCATCAGCGTGATGATGATGAGTTCAGCCATTCCTATGATGCCGTTGCCCATAGCCTGGAACCATCCGAATACATCGAAAGAGCCATTGGCCAGGCCTATGATGCCTGTGAGCAAAATGCCCAGTGTGAGTACAGCCATCACGTTGAGTCCGAATATTGCGGTGATGAGCACCACCAGATAGGGCACCACTTTCCAGAAGTCAACGCTTGGGATATCAGTGGGAGTCGAGATTCCTTGCCCCAGAATGATATAGACAAACAGAATGACCAGTGCGGCAGGAACCACAATGAACGAGTTGACGCGGAATTTGTCGCTCGGTTGGCAACCTTGCGTCTGTGTGGCAATGATGGTGGTGTCGCTGATGAATGACAGATTATCGCCAAAGAACGAACCGCCCACTACGATGGCAGTCATCATTGCTACCGAGGCTCCTGTCTGTGTGGCAACGCCTGCGGCAATAGGTGTGAGTGCCACAATGGTGCCTACGCTGGTGCCGATGCTGAGCGATATGAAACAGGCAGCCAGAAAGAGTCCAGCCAGCAACATCTGCGAGGGAAGCAGTGATAGCGTGAGACTGACGGTGGCATCGATAGCTCCCATGACTTTGGCAGAATTGGCAAACGCTCCTGCCAGTATGAATATCCATATCATGAGCATCATCTCAGGCGTTCCAGCGCCGCGACTGTACACGTTGACGCGTCGGCGCAGCTTCCCTTTTGTCGTAGCGATGGCGTAAATACTTGATGCCAAGAAAGCTACGGTGATGGGGATGATATAGAAGTCGTGGGCAACGATGCTTGTAACGAGATACAACACGATGAACACTAACAGGGGCGATAGTGCCAGCAGTCCTTGAAGATGTTTACCAGATGTAGTGCTCATGTCGCTTATCAAATCTTTCGTCTGCAAAATTACATATTTTTGTCGGAAACAGATAAAAAACAAGCGTTTATGTGAGGTCGTTATAAAAAAATAATCTAATTTTGCAGAATACCAGAAATCTAAAAAAAAAAAAGAATATGAAACTGACAGGCAGACGCGAGAGCTCGAATGTAGAGGACCGTCGAGGTATGGGAATGGGTACTAAGGCGGGAATAGGTGGTATAGGCGGTATTATCATTATCGCTCTTTTCACCTTTCTTCAAGGTGGTAATTTTGGCGATGTGATCAACAATGTAGTACAGCAGGGAGGTCTTGGCTCGGTGGTTGAAGAGCAGGCTTCAGGCCAGCGCGAGTTTACGCCAGAGGAAGAGGAACTGGCTAAGTTCTCACGTATTATCCTGGCTGGAACTGAAGATGTGTGGAGCAGGATTTTCCAAGAAAACGGCTATGGACAATACACGCCTCCCACTCTGGTACTGTTTACTGATCAAGTGAACTCGGCATGCGGATCAGCTTCCGCTGCAGTAGGCCCGTTCTATTGCTCGGGCGACCAGAAACTGTACATCGACTTGTCGTTCTTCACACAAATGAAGGCGCAGCTGGGAGCCGACGGTGACTTCGCCTATGCCTACGTGATAGCTCACGAGGTGGGTCATCATGTGGAGTATCTTCTCGGAACGCTCAACCAGGCACATCAGGCTATGTCGAGAGCCGATAAAGTGACGGCCAACAAGCTCAGTGTGCGATTAGAGCTGCTGGCCGACTTTTATGCTGGTGTATGGGCTCACCACGATAATGAACTTTTCGGTTCGATAGAACAAGGCGACTTGGAAGAAGCCATCGATTGTGCCAAGAAGATAGGCGACAATTACTTACAAGAGAAAGCTCGTGGCTACTCGCAGCCAGAATCATTTACTCACGGCACTTCAGCTCAACGCATGAAATGGCTCAAACTGGGCTTCATGACAGGTGATATGAAGCAAGGTAGAACGTTTGACTTGAGCGACGATGAGTTGTGACTGCTGAACGACGAGGCTTAATCTTCGCTGTATTCACTGAGGTTGGCAGCCTCTTCATCGGGGTCTTCGCTGCCCAGATCCATCATGGTTGAATAGTTGTCCTCAGTGATTTCATCATCGTTAGGGCCATCTACCTCAATGTCGTCCTCATCGGGCTTGTTGTAGTTGTCTTCAATCTCAACCTCGCTGTCGTCATCATTTTCGCCTTCATCATCTTCATTCATGAGCGCCATCTTCATGCGAGGCTTCTCTTGCTCAGGCTTAGCCTTTGCAAAAATGGCTTCCACCCACGTGCCTTTAGCCACTTCGAGCACTTCAAAGCCGTCGTCAACCTTCTTTTCATACATGCCTCCTTTCTTGTGAAGGCGGTCTTTGGGAAGGGTTGTGGTAGAAATGTCGAACCCGCTCTCAATAATGTCCTTGATACTTTGGGAAAGCGAGTCCCAGCCACCACCAAAGTTGCGGTCGAGCACTTCAATGAGCTTGGAGGCTGAGATGTGACGGATGTTCTCGTAGGTGAGGTCAGTCACGCGTACGATGGGGCGCTTCTTAATGGCCCAGAGCACCTTTTTCTCCTCGTCAATTTTGACCTGCGCCACTTTATAGCCTTGCTTCTCGTATTTCGTCTTGACGATGGGAGAATCATCACTTATTTCTTCAATCATGAATGCGCTTCTGATGATGTCGGTGAAATGACGAAGGTTATCCCTCACTTCATTGTCCTTTTCAGCTCCTTCTAACATGCGGAAAATATCGTTTTCCTGCACATCCCACACACTACTCTTTGTCAGAGTCTTGAGTGTAAGTGTCTTTTTTTCAGCTTCTTGATTCATAATACTTATGTTTTTTATTCCTTTATCTGCTGCAAAGATAATGAAAAGTTAGGATTTGATTATAACAGAATAATAGTTTTTTCTAAAAAAAGCGTTAAAAGATTCACAACGCCTATTCGTATCCATGCACCTTCAGATATTCATCCAAAAACATCTGTTTCCATCTGCTTCCATCTGCTTCCCTGTTAATTACCTGGCTGTCAGTATGTTGCAGGTGGAAACAGATGAAACAGATGTTTTGCAAACTTTTTTTTAGTAGTGTGTAGTG
>JAEEGG010015601.1_pt1 | contig 15919 bp, 8 predicted proteins | sample 9134161 | NCBI WGS metagenome assembly JAEEGG01 (sample SAMN16246543, study PRJNA631951) | gut metagenome | biome: gut microbiome; feature: rumen; material: CR-attached | host: Bos | place: Iran: Karaj | collected 2018-10
GTATGGGCAATTGTAATAAGAAAGCCCCAAAACGAAGTGTGCTCAGAGGAGCTTTAGCTCCGTGCTCATTGCTCAAAGCGAAGCGCACCCAATGCCTAAATCTTCCAGAGGGCACGGGACTTACGTTCTTCGACAAGTTTGCTAATCTCCGAAATCAAGCCCGCATTGGCGAGCAAGTCCTCGACACTACACGGAGTGCGATACGTCCAGTTCTTGCCACCGACCGTTCCCGGAATGTTGACGCGTTCTTCCTTCGGGTCACAATCAGAAAGCGAAGCCGAAAGCGCAAAGTAATCCTGGATCGGCGGAATGCAGAACAAACTATTTGCAGTAAACACATGCGACAAGATATCGTGCACCACCGGCGGCGTAAGCTTTTCAGGGGCAACGCCCGGCAAGCCCGCATGAGACCAGTAGAAGCCCTTGTCAAAGTCAGGTTCTTCCCAGAGGCCGCGCAAGGTCGAAGTATCGTGGCAACTTGTCGTGCAAACAGAAAGACGCGGGTATTCATCCATGCTGTAGTACGGAGAATACGGAACGCTCCAGTTGCGGGCCCAGCGCTCAATACGAAGCGACATGATGTCGAGTTTCTTGAGCACGGTCGGCACACACGGCGGCACTGCACCAAGGTCTTCGGCGCAAACGAGCATATCCGTTTCACTCGCAAGTACAGACAAAAGCTTCATGGCATTCTGTTCCCAGAGTGCGTTCTGGGCCTGTTCGTTCTGGCCAATCAAATCATGGAGTTTATCTTGTTCGTTCTGCGGGAGCGTAAAGAGCACCGGCTGGTTGTACCAGTACCAGTACGGGTAGAACGTGTTTTCATCACCCGTCGGGATAAACACGCGGTTCCAGTAAACGCGGAGCATGGAATCCTTGACTTCCTGCGGTTCGTCAAGTGAAAGAATTGCGCGTTCGGACAAAAGATCGGGCTTGATGACAAAGCGGTCGAACTTTCCCGGCAAATTTTCAAAATACAGAGAGATAAGCCTGTCCGTTTCGTTGCCGAGGAATTCGCGAAGCTGGTCCACAGAGAAGTTCGGGCGACGCAAATATTCAAGCGTTTCGCGGTAGAATCCCGCATTGCGCAACACATCCCACGTCAGCGGAATGGACGGCTGGAAGCGGCCCAGGATGCCCGTCGATTCAGATTCAGGAATCGCCCAGATGCGGAAGAATCCGAGCACGTGGTCAATGCGGTAAGCGTGATAGAACTTGCTCGCCTGAGCCAAACGGCGGCGCCACCAGCCAAAGTCATCGGCTTCAAGCACGTCCCAGCGGTAAGTCGGGAAGCCCCAGTTCTGGCCACCGTAGCTGAACATGTCAGGAGGAGCGCCCGCGCGGTCAGCAAGCGAGAAGTACTTGCGGTCAAACCACACGTCGGCACTGTCCTCGTTGATGAGGATAGGCACGTCGCCCTTCAGGCGAAGCCCGAGTTTAGAGACTTCGTTCACGGCAGCGGTAAACTGACCTTCGGCGGTGTACTGCATCCAAGCCTGGAACAGCACGTCCCTGTAGTTTTTCATCCAAAGTTTATCGACATCGGCTGCAGAGGGATTCTGGAACTTTTTCCAATCCTTCCAGCTGGCTTCGTTGTTTTGCGCCTTGAGTGTGCAATAGACACAGTAGGACTTGACCCAGGCATTCTGCTCAATCCAGGCAAGCAATTTCTTTGACGTCTTGAGATTTTCGTAACAGGAATCAAAAATCTTACGCAGAATGGTGCGCTTCCAAGTCGTAATGCGGTAGTAGTCTACACGCTCAATATCCGCAAACTGTTCGCGAGCCTTTTCAATTTCATTTTCAAAATTAGAGGCGCCTTCAACAGACTGCACATTGATAAACACCGGATTCAACGCAAATGCGCTGCGGGCACTGTAAGGACTCGGCTCGGTGCCGGTATCGTTTACAGGCAAAAGCTGAATGATATTGAATCCGCAGAACTTGGCCCACTGGGCGAACGGAATCAAGTCCAGGAATTCGCCAATGCCAATGCTGTGCTTGCTGTGAAGACTGAAAAGGGGAACGGCTACGCCGGTTTGAAAGGAAGTTAAATCACCATATCGCATGCTTCAAATATAACTCTAATTTTGTAAAAGAAACTTTTAAATTGCTAGCAAATAAAAAAAGGCTCGGAAACCCGAGACCAATTCTTATTCTTAATCGTTCTTTATAGAATTAGGCACGCTTTGCGTACTTCTTAAAGCTCTTGATCAAGAGGGCGGCGAGAATGCAGTACATTGTTTTTGACTCCTTGTTTTAACGGCGCCAATATTAACAAAGTTTTACTAACACGTCAAGGTATTTTAGTATATATTTTGGCAACTTTTTTGGACATTTCGTCCATAGCAAAATGCGGCGCCGACCTTGAACGATTTTGCCCCTAAAAAAAGCAAAGCCACGGAAAAACCGTGGCATCGCGTTCGTTAGTTGGAGAGAGAAAAATCTTTTTGGATTAAGCGCGCTTTGCGTATTTCTTAAAGCTCTTAATCAAGAGGGCGGCGAGAATGCAGTACATTGTTTTTGACTCCTTGTTTTGACGGCGCCAATGATAACAATTTTTTACTAACGTTTCAAGGGGGAAAAATATAAATTTGGGCAATTTTTTTGAAACGTGCATTTAGCAAATGTAAAAACTTGCGGGCGGGGCCCCAGCTCGGAGTTGCGAAGGCCGCACGGGCCCCTCCCTGCACCCTCCCCATCCTTGGCCGACGCTTTATTCTCTCGACGTTTTTCAGCTTTTTTCATTTTAAAACAATATCTCGCAAATTCCATAAAAAGACTTATAGAACACAATTCTTGCAATTGTTCTATATATATTGCAATCTCTGGGGTGGAAATTTGGTAAATTATGGGCTATGAAACGATTTTTGCTTTTATGTCTCGGTTTAACAGCATTTGTAAACGCAAAGCCATCTCTTCAAGTCGATAGCGACCGCATCGAAGCGGGTCAGACATTCAATTTGCAGTTCATCGTTCCGATTCAGGAACTGCCGCAGAACAGAGGCGCGCTCCGCCTCGAAACACGCAATAACTTTAAGCTCCTCGGGCTCGACAGTGCCGATCAGGTGATGCGCCCGGATATGGACGATATTTTCAACTCGTTTTTCGGTGGGGGCGGAAGAGCCTACAAGGCTCGCGTCTATTCTTTCAAGATTAAAGCCCCGAAAAAGACTGGTACACAAGACCTCGGAACGCTTACCTGGATGATTGGCGGCGAAGCCAACACCATCAGCAGCAAAATCCCGGTCAGCGTGCAGCGTTCCTATAACGACGACGCTCTCGCCGTAAGCCTTACCCCGAGCAAAAAGTCCATTTACGAAGGTGAACAGTTCAGCGTCACCCTCAGTCTCCACACTTTTGAGCATTTCCAGGGCGGCCTCCAGGCTACCGACATGAGCACCGGCAACGATTTCATCGTCCACCGCAACGACCTCTCGAATCTGGATTTCAAGCCGGTCGAAGGCGCCCGTCGCGAAATGAAGGCATCCGCCAAATACGCATGGCTCAGCCCGACCAAGAGCGGAACACTCCAAATTCCGTCTTTCAAGTTCAAGTACACCAAGCTCGGTGAACCCAAAGTCGTCGAAGAAAAGAAGCAAATGGGCGGCATGTCATTCTCCAGCCGTAGCGTAAAGCAGGAATCCATCGAAACGGAAACCTCCACCGCTCCGCTTTCCATTACCGTACTCCCGCTCCCGACCGAAGGCAAGCCCGACGATTTCTCGGGAATGGTCGGTAACTACAGCTTTAGCGCCAACTTTGACCGCACAAACCTCAAGGTCGGCGAAGCGTTGACACTCGCCATCAGCATCAAGGGCGACGGCACTCCGGGAACCATCACGGACCCGAAACTCCCCGACTTTAGCGAATTCCGCTCCGTTCCGCCCGAAAACAGCATCAACAAGAAGGTCAAGGGCAACAAGGTCATCACCTCGAAGGATATCAAAGTTTTCCTCTACCCGAAGAAAAAGGGAACTTTCGAAATCCCCACCATTACATATTCCTGGTTCAACCCTGCTAAAAAGAAGTACGAAACCGCATCGGCAGGCCCGTGGACTATCGAAGTTGAAAAGAGCGATGCCCCCGCAGAACCCGTTTACCAAGCTCCGGTTTCCGCAGGCACTGGCACCTCGGCTCCTGTCGTTCAAAAGCAGGAAATTGAATTCCTAGGCAGCGACATCCGCTTCATCCACCCGATTACAGACAAGTCCGAATCTAGCGCCCCGCACAGGAGCGTGCTCTTCTGGGTTCTGTTTGCAGCAGCGATTCCGTTCTACCTGATTGCAAGCTTTGCCATCACGAGAAACCGCAAGCGCAACAGCAACACGGCTCTCGTCCGCAAGGGCAAGGCCAACAAGCTTCTCAAGGAAAAGTTCGCAAACGCCCGCACCGCCCTCAAGAACGGCGACGGCAAGGCTTTCTTCGCCGCACTTGAAAACGGCCTCATCGATTACCTCAGCAATTTGACGAACGTCGAATTCAAGGGCATGACCCGCCCGCAAATGAAGCAGGAACTTTCAAAGCGCGGCGTCAAGGAAGAAACGATTGAAGCCATCAACAGCTGGCTTGAAAAATGCTCGTTTGTGCGTTTTGCTCCGGTCACAGCTTCGACCGAAGAACAGTCTCAAATGCTCGCAGATGTTGAAAAACTCTGCGAAAGCCTCGAAAAACTCAAGTAGCGTCGGTAAAAACATGAAGAACTTTAAGCAGATTATTTTGACGATCGCCGCAGCGCTCCTCCTCACCTCCGCAGCAAGCGCCGCCGACAAATGCAACGGCCTCGAAGCCGGCACCAATGCTTATAACGAAAACGACTTTGAACGCGCAATTGACGAATGGCGCACATGCGTTGACGAAGGTATCGTCAATGCAGACCTCTATTACAATTTGGGCAACGCCTATTACCGCAGCGGGAAACTCGGCTTTGCGATTTTCTACTACAAGTCAGCACTCCGTTTGCACCCAAGCGATGACGACATCCAGCACAACCTGAACTTCGCGCAGACCAAGACGCGCGACAAGGAAGGCGACGAAGAAGAGAACCCTATTCTCGAAGGGCTCATGGATTTGCACCACGCGCTTTCGCTCAAGAGCCAGATGAACATTTCGCTCATTCTCTTCTGGGCTATTGCACTCGTGATTCTCGCCCGTAGATTCGTAAACGGCAGCCGCGGCAAGAACATCTGCACAGGTGTCGTATTCGGCATGAGCGTTATTCTCTGCACGATTGGCGCAAGCGCACTCTACAAAATGTACACGCTCGAAACAGATATCACGGGCGTCGTGACCGCCTCAAGCGCCGACGTGACAAGCGCCCCGAGCGACAAATCTCAAACGCTTAACACGCTCAGCGAAGGTACCAGCTTTGAAGTCATCGGCGAGCAAGGGAACTTTGCCGAAATCCGCCTCGGCGAAAAGATCCGCGGATTCGTCAAACTCAGCGAAGTCGGGATTGTGAAGTAATTACAGCAACGAATCGTTATACCATTCGCCTAAGTTTTTTACGGAAGGAATGCGACGTCCTTCATCTTCACATTTCCATATTTCACTTCGGAAAAGTTTGCCTGTAAAAGGAGGCATTTTTCCATCTTTTATAATTCCATCCGTATCTGCAATCAAAAAAATCGTTTCTATCACCCATGTGGACAAAATGCAGCCATCGCCACCAGGGTGCACTTCAACAAAACTTATTTCGTCATTTGTTAATTTATTCAGTATAACAAATAAAGGATCAGCCCCAACCTGAACAAGAACGGTATAGAATTTCACATCAGACGAAAACTTATTTTTTAACAGTGGTGCAGTCTTGGGAAAACATTCAGCAATGCTCTCTTCGGAAATAGAGTTCAAAAAAATCATATCATCCTCTACATCTAACCGAACCATAACATCGGCACATTTACTAGAAAAACCATACGCATTTATCGCTAACACATGACTATCAAAACTTACGGAACTTTCGCCAGGCGCGGCAAACTGAGATATGTATTTTGAAAATGTAGGTTGTTCCGTTACCGCAGATGAAGAAATTGCACTTTCTGATGATGACGAAGCCGTTTCAACAGACGATGAGGAAACATCATTTGTTGACGAACTAACAGGATTATCGTTTTCAGAATACGCAACATCCGAGGACGAACTTATCAGCGAACTGGACGAAGTGCTCGTGAGAGTCGGAACAAAATTTACGCTAGAATCTCCGTCATCGGAGCATGCGCAAAACATCAATGAAGTAATCAAAGAGACTATAGATAATCTTTTCATAAACACACTTCTCTCTCCATAAAATGTTTATAACCTTTTATAAATATAAATAAACAAGCTTTGAAGTCATCGGTGAACAAGGTAATTTTGCAGAAATCCGCCTCGGCGAAAAGATCCGCGGATTCGTAAAGCTCAGCGAAGTCGGGATTGTGAAGTAATTACTTGAAGGGTTTGTCCCAGGGGCTAACCCATGCAGAATCCATTCGCGTAATAGGAATGGTGACTTCTGTAGGGAATTTTCCAGATTCCCTCGTCGGAACAACAGCTGTAACGACAGCTACAGGAAGCGCAATCATATCCAAAAACAACATAGTCACTGCAACGCTACCGTGACCTCTACCATCTGAAAAGAACGGCCAATAGCGCAACAAGCCTGCGCTAAAATGATATGAGGACTCGCCGCGATATACCCACAAGCTTCCGTAAACAATTTCATTTTTACGAGCTTCCAAATAAATTGCGTCATCACTTGTTGAAGATTTAAAGCGGCAATAATCACTTGTCGGACAAACCTGTTCCCCATCGCAATAAATGGAATAATCCCCTTTGCCATCGGATACGGAAACCCTCATTTCGTAACGAGATGCGCACCCGACAAAAAGTAAAGACAGAATTAAAATTATATACCGTTTCATTTTACACGCAAATTACACAATCTGGCCACCGCCGAGGACCATGTCACCATCGTAAAAGACGGCACATTGGCCTGGAGTCACGGCAAAAAGCGGTTCGTCAAAGACGGCGACCGCCTTATTCGTATCGACAATGGTAATTTCGCAGCCCACCGCCCGCTGGCGGTAACGCACCATGCCTTCGGCGCGGAACGTCGTCCCGACCTCCCGCGCACCGCCGTGCCATTCGCAGTTCACCATTTCTACGCGATCAAAGCAGACCGACGACTTGTCACCCGTCACCAAGATATCGCCCGTTTCCGGGTCCACATGCTTCACGAACGCAGGCACGCCTATCGCCACGCCCAGACCTTTGCGCTGACCGACCGTGTACTTATGGAAGCCATCGTGCGTGTTCCACACCTTGCCCTTTTCATCCACGAAGCGGCCCGGGCGCGTCATCTCGCCAAAGCGGTCCTTCAAAAACTCCGTGTATTGCGATCCGTAAATGTCAAAGCAAATGTCTTGGCTGTCGCCCGTCTTGGCGTTCACAAAGCCGTTCTGCTCGGCGATTTCGCGCACTTCGCTTTTCACGTACGTTCCAAGCGGCGTGAGCACATGATTGCGGCGTTCATCGGGAACCCAGAACAAAAAGTAACTCTGGTCCTTGCCGGGGTCTCGCCCACGCAAAAGCCTACGCACGCCATTCACTTCTTCGATGCGCACGTAATGCCCTGTCGCCAAGAATTCGGCGCCAAGCGATTTGGCGTAATCCATCATCCAGCCAAATTTGATAAAGCGATTGCAATAGCAGCAAGGGTTTGGCGTACGCGCATGCGAAAAGTCCGCATGGCAGCGCTTTAAAACTTCACCTGTAAATGCGTCGGAGCAGTTCGCCACGTGATGCTCGATGCCAAGCTTTTCGGCAATGGCACGGGCGCGCACAACACTCGGGTCGTTTTCAGCATCAAAGGCGCTATCGACATCAGGCAAAACGCGGAGCGTCACGCCCACGACTTCATAACCCTGCTGTTGCAAAAGAAGAGCGGCCACGGACGAATCCACGCCACCGCTCATGCCAACTGCGACTCTAGTTTTAGACATGCCGCAAGCGCTCCTAGTCAAAACGCAACATCAAAGCAAGTTCGAACTGGAGAATCTGGCGCATGTGAGCCGTTTCGTCATCCAGCTTTTCGTAGATCTGCCTATACTCGATGTACGAGCTCAAAGAAGCCATCTTGTTGAACGTGTAAGAGGCACTCGGACGAATGAACCATTCATGCGTTCTCGATGGAACCGTGCGGTAGTTCAGTTCGAGCTTCGGCTTGTAAGCCACAAAAGGCTTCACACCGGAATCGTACTCATACCTCACAAAAACGCCATCCGTACCGGAGTCCTCATTCATCATGTCATAGCCATCCACTGGCTTGTATTCCTTACGGATTGTCTTCCTGTAATCGTAACCGGCAGTAAGCTTCAAGTCAATATTGTTCTTGAGCTTAAAGAACCACTTCCAAAGCTGGAATCCCTTGTCTAGCTTGAGCGGGTACGAAATCGAGAAGTCATCGCCAACATTAATGGCAAAGTCATTATAAAGCCAAGTGGGGATCCACGGTGTTTCAAGGAAGTAACTTGTGGTATCCGTACAAATTTCTTCGGTCTCGTCCGGCCAGCAGGGATTCGAAATTACTTCTTCCTTCGGGCGGCGGTTCGTCGATTCAATCTTCATACGCACGCTATTTTCGATGCGCATGTTGTTCTGCAAGAGGAACGTCACACGGATGAGCGGATTAAAGTTCCAGACTCGAGCCCAGGAATCTTCGGCACTCTGGAACGGACGGCTCGTCATTGTGCGGTTATAGTCAAAGCGGCTGTTCAAGCTTACACTGCGGAAGCTGTTCAGGAACGAAACCTTCTGCGCGATATTCGGGATAGCAATGCCAATGCCAAACTTCGGGAATGTCGTAGTCGTATCAATGAACAGCGGGTACTCACGAGACTGCGAGAAGTCCTCTTTCCACTGGAAATCCGTCGAAACAGAAATATCCCAGAACGGCAAGGTAAAGCCCGTAGAAATCTGCAACGAACGGGAAACGGAGTTGCGGAAGCTGCCCTGATAGACAAGCGTATCCACATTCTTGTTCCTGTACTGGGCAAATCCCGTAAAGTCGTCGCGGCTAGTCATGCCCATGTTACCCGTCATGATATTCCAGAGGCCACGGCCGCCATGGCCATCGCCAAGACCTAGGCCATAGAGGTAATACTGGAACGGCGTCACACCCTGTTCTTCGTACAGCTGAGCAAGCGTAAAGTTTTCACCAATGGTGTTCGTACTTGCATTCCAGTTGAACTTGACTTCACGCCACTTGATTTTGTTAAAGAATCCAGACACGGCGTTGTCCTTCCCGAACAAGTTCGCCAATTCAATAACCTTGAGGGTCGGAGTAAATTCAAAACGGTTCGTCTGCGAAATCGTCCAGTAATTCTTTTCGACGCTAGATGGATCATCGAAACTGAAATCATCCGGAATGCTCTTCTGCTGATTAAAGTCAGAGGAGAACTGCATATTGAACGGGATGAACGGAATCAGCTTGGGATTGAAGTTTATCCTGAACTGCTGGTTTCTGGAACGTTCGTTACGGAGAATACCATAGGCACGGCCATACTGGCGATGTCCAACGCTATCGACCTTGTAGAACGCCGTCGTATCGTAGCGGATTTCGTAGGAATCCGGATTTTGCATGTCAATCGGCAACTGCTTGCCGTTCGCATCCGTCTTTGCAATCGTATCCACCGGGATAATCACAAGACTGTCGCGAGACACATAAATCTTTCTGTCGGAATGGTCATGGTCAAAGATATAGCCACTAGCAAAGAGACCGCCTTCATCAAAGCTAAAGAAGTTTTCCTTCGTAAATGCTTCACGGTCGCCACCACCAAACATATCACGTCTGATGTTGATGGAGTAGTTCGTCGAAAGGAACGAGAAGATGTTCCAGCGCATATTCAACTTATGGTTGAGTTCTGCGGTATAGGTCACGACCTTATCGACTTGCGGTTCCACAAAGTCCGGATCGCGAGTCTGGTTCACATAGCGCACGTAGCTAAAGTCAAACAAAGTCAAGTCAAATGTCTGCGGCCACGGTTCAAATTCCGTCTTCGAAAGTTCCTTGAGCCAAGAATACTTGGCAAGGCCTTCGAACGGCTTAAACTTGAACATGCTAAACGTACCCAACTTGTATTCAAACAAGGTGTGGTAAGAATACGTAGAGTCTGCCGATGTCGTTGCACGGCCTTCGGACTGGTGGTAAGAATAGCTAAGAGCCGGACGTTCGAGGAAAGTCTGCGACAGGAATTCACCGAGCTTGGTTTCGCTAGCCTTGTAGTCCTTGTGGTAGCTGACGCTGAAGCCCAAGTCCTGCACATAGGATTCATAACCCTTAGATTCGGCATTGTCCCTCAAGCGGTTTTCTTCGTCATCCGATTCAACGGCAAGGTCGCCCTGGAACATATCGCCCGTCAAATCCACAAAGCTACTCTTCTTAAGCCTCATGTCATCCGTCGGCTTCATGTACGGGCGCTTTGTCGTGCTGTGATAGCTAAACGCCATCGGAATGTGGTATCCAAGCGAATCGTTCAAGAACTTGTTGAGCGCCACAGAAATGTCCGCCGACACATCAAGCTGGGAGGCTGCCGTTGCAATATCCGGTTTCGGAGAGCGGCCCGAATTGGAGAGCGTTGCAAAGTCGCCGTCCTGGTAACGCACGGCACCAGAAAGCGAGATGAAGTCTGCGAAGTTCACCTGGCCATTCACACGTGCCGCATAGCCCCATTCCGTATCCATGTCAGAAAGACGAAGGTCGTTTACCCAGAATGTACCCTTGAGGTCATTACGCGAAGCCGAGGAATCTGCAATAATCACAAAGCGGATCCAGTCCACCTTCGTAATCGAAGGATTACCGACCAAGCGAATCCTTTCTTCACGTTCACCGCCAAGGTTCTTTACGACAGGTTCCAAATACGGCGGATGGCGACCGCGCTTGAGGTCCGAGAAATCAGAGAGGTCCATCGCGAAGGCGTTGTCAATCCAGTTCTGTTCATGGCAATCCTGCACGCGGTCAGGAGTGCAGACTGACATGTCCAAGTCCTTCGGGCGGAAGCTCCATTCGTAATAATCACGGGAGCCGTCAATAGAACCTTCACCGAACTGCAAGGCAAAACGGACAGGCGGCTTATCGGTCTTCGATTCTCCTCCATTTTCATAATGGATTTCCATCTTCAGCGACTTGTAAGCCGAGAAGTTCTTGGTATCCGTTTCAAAAAGTCGAGTCACGCCCACTTCCTGCCCTGGGCTCATGTCATGGTATTCCAAAACAAGGGCCGTTTCCTTGAGCGGAGCATTCGAATCGGCATCGCGTTCCGTGACCGTATTGGGCGACTTGTAATACTGTTTTGCATTTTCGCGGTTATTGATGGTAGAGACCTTAATGTAGGTCGTATCCATCATCGAGACCGATTCCGTGACGCGGCTTTCAACACCGTTCACTTCGACAATTTGCGAATTTTCATTGGTCGATGTGCGATAAAGGCTTGCAACCGTCGTTTCTTCCCAGGCATTTCCCAAAACGCCAAGACTTACCACCTGGACCTTCGCTTCGGAAACACCCGGACCAAGGCGGCCAAGCCACATACGGGTATATTGGGATTCCGCAAGGATTTCCTTATAGCTGCTACCCGTCGAAGAAACAATCGTATCGTACTGGTTCAGCGGGATTCGCCATCTGCGCCAGCCATTCTTCAATTCTTCAAATTCTGCCTTATCCGTGCTCGAAAGGTCGATGCGGTAACGGACAAAGCTGATATCCGTATCAAAGGCGCCGTTCCTGTTGATATCTTCGGTATCGTAAGCGCGTTCACCCAAGTTGTTTTCTGTACCGTTGATGGCCCTAGGCGGGTCGCTTTCTTCATCGAGATCCTTGAAGTCATCGCCTGCAATATCCCTAGTCGACGGATCCACCGTTCCAAATCTCAACGTATCTGCCCTGCACTCCGCATAACGGCAGTTCCACACCACACGGGTTTCTTCTGTGCCGGTCACTTCGTCAAGGCCGCGGTCATGTCGAGCCGTCGTCATGCCAAGTTGGTTTTCACCATTGTATATACCATTCGGCTTATGACCGTTAATCGAAATATCTTCACTGACAAGGCCCAAGTCGATAAAGATTGAACCAGAATTACCACGAGCGACAATCTCAAGGTACTTCATCTCGCTCAAGTCCTGATAGTAGGAGCTGTTCGCTCGCATGATACCACCCCAAGAATTACCGGAGAGGTTATCGTTCGGACGGAGCGTCATCTTGAGCACAGTCAAGTGCTGGTTATCGACATCGGAATTGCCTACGTTATCGTAAATGTACTTGTAGAGTTCCGTGTTGTTGCTATGCCAAATAAATTCACCCTGATGGCGATAGTCCAAATTCTCATTATAGGTCGATCTAAACGAGAGCGAATCGATACCGCCCGGAGGAGAAGCCTGATACCAAGAAAGCCTGGACAGCGGATAGACAAGGCCTGTCGAGGTCGATTCAAAGTCTTCGACAAGAGCGGTCTGGGTGCTACTCGTGTTGGCGTTATGACGGCTACCGGCAAATTCAGCTTCGACTCGCCAGTTCGAGGATGCCGTAGTCTGGATACCCGGGATGGCATTCACCAAGTCCGTGAGGGCCTGTACAGAATCCTGCAAGCGGAGGTTAAAGCCCCACAGGAAGCTGGAATACGGTTCGTTTCCAAGAGTCGGGACTTCGGCCGTCGTGCTCTGGCTCTTGTAAAGGGCGGTCACACCAAAGACAGAACCTGCACCAAAGCCGTACAAGTCAAGAGGCAGTTCAGCGCGAGCGCCCAAAAGCAATTTGTTATCAATTTCGAACATGGGTTCGCATTCAAACTTGACCTTGATTTCCTTGTTCGGGTCAAGAGCGCGTTCACTCAAGAGTTCGATCTGTCCAAGTTCATAGTTGACTTCGTAGTCCGTTCCACGAATAAGCGTTGTAGAACCGGCAGTCACCTTTTCGGAGCCCGGAGAAATATCCATACAGCTACCGCTATTGACGGAGTAGCTCGAATTCGGGTCACGCACGCTAATCATGGAATTACGGCGCTTACCGACAGATTCAAAATAGAACTGGCTTGTGTAACGGCTCAGGTTGTAAACCGGTAAGTTATAGAGCTGTTGCATCGTGGCGCTAGAATCCAAGTTGCGCAACGGTTCCAAACAGTTCTGCTTCGCCAATTCCAATGCGTTTGAATGCCCGCTATAAATAGAATCGGTAAACGGCTTACAGGGCAACCACATTTCGCCCGTGTAGCTACCCAAGGAATCCTTCTTGAATATCGTAGCGTCATTGACCAGCGGAGTACCGTTCGATTCATCCGCAAGGCCAAGCATTTTCAGATAATTCCCGGCAACACCGGCCTTGTTTTTCATGCGAAGCACAAAGTTGTTCGCACTCGCATCCGAAATACCGATAGAATAGACATTACGCAACATCAACTTGTCGATGTCGGTAAGTTCACTCAATGTAGCATCCCACTGGATAAGGACGGCTTCGCCACCATTGCGCAAGTCCGTCCCTTTTCGCTTGTCATTACTGTAGTTTGCCGCAATAAGCGTATTACGGTTGACGCCATTGATCTTTAAGATACCCGTCTTGGAATCATACTTATAATCGGAACGCGGGATTTCCACCATGCGGTTCACGACCTTCCTGATTTCCTTTCCCTGCTGAGTCGTATAGACTACAGTGACATCCTTGATAACGTCATCAGACGTATTCAAGGCGCTGCGCTTATAGAGCTTAAGATCAGCAACCTTGTAGTTCGAAGTCGAACGGCCCTTGATAGCCTCTTCGACATAGGCGTTCCTAGCATCGTGGTTCAAGAAGTAATAACGGTAGGCAACAAACTGCTTGTCCGTCACCTGGAATTCCGTTGTCGATTCATTAGCCTTGAGGGAATACTCTTCTTGCTGGCCACCATCCTGGGAGGCAATCGTCGTGAGTTTCCAGTCGCCAAGCTTCCATTCCGCCTTGATACCAAAAAGGCCCTGGTGGTTTTCGGAATAACCCGTGAACTCCGTACCGGTCAAAGACAAGTTCGTCGTACCGGCTTCAACACGCTGCAAGATATAATCTTCGAACTCGCCCTTGAACGATTCCTCGTAAACGACACGGACTTCGTTCTGCGAACCGAGACCTTCATCGACATTCTTGATTTCGACCGTAATGTACGGGCCAATCTTACCTTCGACCATGAAGCTCGGGTTGTAGTCCAAGGACGGAGACGGCCAGAGGCTAGTCTTGGTGCTGCCCTCGGCATCGTCCTTTTCGCCATAGCCCTTAAAGCGAACGTCCATCGAGCCCTTGAGCATGAGCTTAGGCTTGTTGAAGCCAAAGTCCTTCATCCAGGCAGGCATGTTCACCGGAATCGTAATATCGAATACGGAGCCGGTCTCAGGCGCTTCGTAACCACCATCGCTCTGGCCCACAAGACCGTTAAGCCACAAGCGCTTACGGCCCACATCGTACATGTCCGAAACGTAATCTGCCAGTTCAGGATAATGCGATGTCCAAAGTACCGTTGTATCCGTGCGGGAAACAGAGTTCACACGCTTCTCGGTCACATCAATTTCACGGGTCGCAACATCGATATCATGTGAGAAAATTTGGCCCTTAGACGTATTCATGAGTCCCGGGCGAGCCCCCACACCACCAAACGGCAGCAAGCCGTCGAGCGGAGATGTCGACTTAGGTACCGGGATATACTTGATAGCCGGGTTCCACTCATCCGAAACGTTTTCCGCTGTAGGTTCAGTAGCGGCAACAACACGCGATGACGAAGAACGAGCAGAGCTCGACGACGAGATTACAGCACTCGATGCAGGCCTTACGGCAGACGAAGCCGGGACCGCAGCGCTAGAAACAGCACTCGAAACGGTTGCAGAAGAAACCGGGACTGCAGAGGAGGATGCCGGAACAACCGCACTCGACGCAGGCTTTGATGCACTTGAGGCAACGGCCGACGATTTCGGCGCCATAGCGCTAGATGATGGAACCACAGCAGACGAAACCGCCACAGACGGTTGAGACTCCTGCTTGGACGGCGCGGCACTTGAAGCTGGTGTTGCACTCGAAGACGACGCTACAGAAGCAGTCGACTTTGGAGCGGGCACATCCTGGAAAAGTTCATCATCAAAAAGAGATTCATACGAGCTAAGCGTTCCATCTTGAGACCAGACGGAACCCACAGCCACAATGCTGCTTGCAGCAAAACCCCAGAGGGCAGATTTTAAAAACTTTCTAAAACGCAACGGTGTACAAAATACAAAAACGGGACGTTCAAAATTACCACCGATAACATAGAAAAAAAGAAACGTCCCCATTTTATGAGGACGCTTCAAAATCGGATTCTAGACCCTAATTAAAGGATAAACTAGAGGAATACTTCAATGCCACCGCGGCACTTTTCCCAAGCCGGATTCTTCTTGCACAAGAGTTCAATCATCTTGTCGTAAGTAGCCGTGTTGGAGAAGCCCTTCCACAAGCGACGTTCCACAGATTCACCAGAATCCTTGTCGATCGTCGTGATGGTATCGTAGTAGTTCGTGTTGTCCTTGAATTCAGAAATCAAGATGTTCTTCAAGTCATCCGTGTAGATGCGGGATGCATACTTGAGGATGGAATCATTGAAGTTGAGTTCGTTTTCGACGAGCCATTCGAAGTCCTGGATCGGATTGCCGTAAATGAGCCAGTGACGGAGAGCGAGAGCGACCACGAGGTCCTTCACGGCACTGCGGAAGATGAACTTGTCTTCGAGACGGCCATTCCACGTGATGCGGGTCAGCGGGTTATCGTCGTTTGCTTCGATAGACACGCCCTTACCCGGAGTGACCTTGCGGATCTTGATCGGGAGACGGCTAAGGAGCTGCCATGCCTTCGTGAAGGCGATGGTCTTACGGACAAAATCCTTTTCCTTTTCAGGGGCAA
>JAEEGG010015613.1_pt1 | contig 15913 bp, 14 predicted proteins | sample 9134161 | NCBI WGS metagenome assembly JAEEGG01 (sample SAMN16246543, study PRJNA631951) | gut metagenome | biome: gut microbiome; feature: rumen; material: CR-attached | host: Bos | place: Iran: Karaj | collected 2018-10
CTCACATAGGCCGTGCTGGTGGAGACGAAATCGAACACGATTTTCTCGTTGGTCGGCAGGACCTTCCCGTCGGTCTCGGCGGTAATCCATTGTCCGATGATCTTCTGGGCCACACCCCGATCGGGTTCCAATGGCTGGTTGCATCCCACGAGGAAGATACTCATCATCGCCAGGGCGATGGCAATCACTGTATTTTTCATTTGTTATGGCTATTTGTATTTATTTCGCTGCTTGGGCATCCTGCGTCACACTGTCGGCGGCGATGCGGCCGGAGACCAGGATTTCGGTGAGGGCGTTGCCGCCCAGGCGGTTGCCGCCGTGGATGCCGCCCGTCACTTCGCCGGCGGCGTACAGGCCCGGAATGGCCCGCCCGCGGGTGTCGAGAACGTGGCGATACTCATCCACCAGCAAACCGCCCATTGTGTGGTGGGTGGCGGGTGCCAGCACCCGGATGGTGAGCACGGCGTCGTCCAGCGAATAACTGGCAGGATCGTAGGTGCCGTCCGCACGGCGGCGGGCCCGGCCGATGATGGAAGTGGCGTACCGCTTGCCCACATCGGCGGGTTCCCGGCCTGCCATAATGGCCTTGTCATATTCCCGGATGGCCTGCAGGACGGCCTCGGCGCTCACCGGGATCCGGAGCGTCTCCAGCAGCTCGGGCAGCTGCGCCGGGGTGCGGGCATACTGCTTGCCGGGGATGTCCACGCTGCGCACCTCGTTGGGTTCGGTGGTCTCTTCGCCGCCGATGTAGAGGTACACGCCCTGCTTGCCCTCGAGCTGGATGCCGTTCTCGAACATCTTCACCGACAGCACGTCGCGCTCCTGGGATTCATCCACGAAGCGCCGGCCGTTGCGGGGGCTGATGAACACGGCATCCGACACGCTGCCGAAGGCGAGCTTGCCGTTGTCGATGTAGGACAGGGGCATCAGCTGGGTCCAGCCCATACCCGTCAGGGCGGCACCCACGCGCTGCGCCATATCCAGACCGTCTCCCTGCTGGGAGGCGGAGTTGGTCGTGGCCATCCCGGCGGTCAGGTACTGACTGTCCCAGAAACGGTTGGTTTCCATGACTTTGCGGATGTTGGCCGCGTAGCCGCCCGTGGCGACGATGACGCCCTTGCGGGCGAATGCGGTCACGGGGGTGCCGTCATCCATCTGGGCCTTGACGCCCCGGACCCTCCCGCGCCGCACGATGAGTTCCCGTGCGGCGGTGGAGGTCAGGAGGCGGTTCTGCGGACTGGCCTGGATGAAGGTCGTGTAGGGCGCCATGATGTAGGCGCCAAGGTTGCCGTCGAAGTGCTCGGCGATGCCGTCTCCGTCCGTGTCGATGTCGGCTCCGAGCATCTTGTTGCCGCGGAACCACAGGGCGCCGACGATGATGATCTGCCGCTCGAGGAAGCTGACGCCCATCGCGGAGAGCCAGGGCTTGAGCTCCTGTCCCTTCTCCACGATCTGGCGCGCCATACGCAGATCGCTGTATACCCACTCCGTCTTGTCGGCGCTCTGGCGCAGGCCGCCGTAGTAGGTCTGGAAGATGTGCAGGTTCTGGGTCGAGAACAGTGCCAGGTCGGTCTCCGGCACGCCGCGGGCCAGCTTCGGCCGGGCCCAGGCCAGGTACTCTGCAATCTCCTTCTTCAGGTCTTGAAGGACGGGGAGATACTCGCCGTGTACGCCGTGACGGGCCAGTTGGGCGATATCGCCCGGCTCGAACGTGTGCGTGGCATAGTAGGCCTCGTCAAAATCTTTCTCTTCCCACTGGAGGATGGTCTCAAGCTCTTTGATGCAGCCGGGGCCGGACTTCGTCTTCGGGTAACTCACCCCGTCGTAGCCCACGCCTTCCGTCGCTTCGGGACGGGCCGGCTCCCAGACCAGATAAGGCATCACGCATTGGAAGATCCCGCCCGAGACCAGGGTGTTGCCGCCCATCTCGGCGTTCTTCTCGATCACCAGCACCGTGTTGCCCAGCTGGGCGGCCTCGGCCGCCGCTGCGAGTCCGGCACCGCCGGCTCCCACGACGACCACATCCCACGTGCCCTCCACGGACTTCCGCTGCTCCCGGGACAGGGCCTGGGTCCGGAACTGCCCGGGATCAGACACCTTCGCCTGGACGGCAGCGGCCATCACGCCGTCCAGCAGCGCGCGGCTGGTCACGGAGGCGCCCGACACGGCATCGACGCCCAGGCCGTTCGCCTGGATGATCTGCGGGATCAGCCGCTCGAACACGGCGTCTCCGATGTGCGGGGTTTCGTGCTGCTCGAGCACCCGGATGTCCGTAATGGCAGTCTCGCTGAAGCTCACGCCGAGGCGGATGTCTCCGTTGTGCCCCGGCGTGGTCACTTCATACGAGCCGGCCTGAAATGTCAGCGGCGGCGCCTGTCTGCACCCGCAGACAAGGATAAGCGCGATGAGCAGGAGTCTTCTCACAATGGGAATATGCTAGTAAGCCGCAGGCTCCACCTTGTTCATCGCAAAGGAGGAATTATAGAGCCCACCGGTGTCATCCTGACGCATGGCGGTCCAAACCATAGCGTGCTCGTCCAGGGACAGGATCTCCCAGCACTCGCAATACTCGACACCGTTGTCGATCCAGCGGGTGCAGAGCAGGGGACCGTCCACGAAGTACTCGTTCCTGGTGTCGCTGCTGGGGACCCAGGTGTCGCCCTCCTGCATATAGTACACATAAGTGCCGCCGTTGAACTGCCAGCGGTGTTCCTCGCGGTCGTCGTACGCGGAACGTGCGCTGGTGACGTGGCCCTCCCAGGTGCCCAGGATGTAGGATTCGTATCTCGGCATCTTGGGCAGTTTCATCAAGGTGAGTTCAACCGGAGGATAGGTCTTGGTGACCTCTTCGTCATAAAGCACCCAGCGCCTGAGCACGCACTCCATTTCTCTTTCGTCGATGCTGAGGACGAGAAGCTTGTCAAGAATCTGCGTATGACCGTCTTCCGCATTATGGACGAGGGTGACGGTATTGCTCTCGATGGACATATTGTATTCACGCTGGAAGACCCAATCGGACTCACCCGGAATATTGTCGAGGGAGGCGCTGATGAAGGCCACGGTCTTGGAAGGCATGGTGAAGACGACCTTGTCGTTGGTCGGGGCAATATCGCCTTCGATCAACATCGTCATCCATTTGCCGGTGATGTTCTTCTCGACATCAGCCTGGGAAGGGTAATGCACCTTGGTCATGGCGAAGGAGGTGACGTAGCGGTTGCCCACTTCGTCTTCGCGCAGGGCCGTCCAGATCATGGTTTCGTTCTCGATGGAGCGGATCTCCCACCACTCGCGCTGCTCCTCCGTACCGAAGCCTTCATTCTTCCAGCGGGTGCAGAGCAGGCGGCCGTCCACGAAGTACTCGGCGAATTCGTCGTGGACCATTTCCCACGAACCCGTCTCACCGACCTTGCGGTAGAAGTGGTAAGTGCCGTCGTCGAGATACTCCCAATGATGGTACTCGTCGTCGTCGTGGGTGGACTTGCCTCCGGTCCTGCGGCCTTCCCAGACGCCCTGGATCTCTCTGTTGAAGCGCTCCTTCACTTTCTCGTAATGAACGTGGGCGGTACCGGTATTCACCTCCGTGCCGTTCTCCGTCATATAGAGCGTCACGTCGGCGTGCATTTCCTGATCGTTGATGGAGGTGATGAACATTTCGACCCTAAGCGCCAATGCGGGTTTGGTTTGGCTGATCAGCGAGACGACGTTGTCCTTGATCGTCACATCCACCTCCTCGAGTTCGTTCCACACGGTCTCCATACCGGGGTTGCCGTAAAGGGAGGCGCTGATGGCACCTCTGTTGAACGTGAGGATCGTGAGCACGCTCTTTTCATTGGTCAGGCTGGGTACGCCGTTCACCTCGAAATTCATCCACTTGCCGCGGATCGAAGCCTCCACTTCGGCTTGCGTAGGGAAACTGATCTTTTCCATGCTGAAAGCGGCGGTGTACTGGCTGCCATCTTTTTCCTCGCGCAGGGCGATCCAGATCATGGCCTTGTCGTTCATCGTGGCGATCTCCCACCACTCGCGGTTCTCCACGCCGTTTTCTATCCAGCGGGTGCAGAGCAGGTTGCCGGCCACGAAGTATTCGTTCAGCGTGTCGTCGCCGGGCTCCCAGATGCCCGCTTCGTTCCTGACGAAGTACACGAAGGTGCCGTCGTCCTTGAACTCCCAGCGGTGCTCCTGACCGTCATCATACGCAGATTTTTCGCTCGTCATCCTGCCCTCCCAGATGCCCAGGATCTTCGTGCTGAAGTCCTCGTCCAGCTTCACGCAGCGGATGATGTCTTCTTCGGACCTGACCAGGCCACCTTCTTTCCGGATGGTAAGGGTGCGCTTGGCAATCAGGAATGCGTCCGAGATATTTTCGATATGGAGTTCAATGACGATTGTCCTACCATCACTGTTTTGGGTGAGGGTGACATCGTTGCCGAAAATCTCCACGGCTGACTTTTCACGATTCTTCCAGGGGGCTGCTTTCCTCGTTTCATCCTTAAAGGAAAGACTCACGTAGGCCTCGGTGGTGGAGATGAAATCGAAAACGACTTTCTCGTTGGTCGGCAGGGCCTTGCCGTTGGAATCGGCGGTAATCCATTTCCCGATGATCTTCTGGGCTACACCCCGATCGGGTTCCACGTCTTTGTTGCATCCTGCGAAGAGGATGCCCATCATCGCCACGGCGATGGCTAGATACAATTTTCTCATTTTTGAAACGGTTAGTTAGTTGTTAGTGTTACTCTTCAGTCAGTTCTCTTTCGCTAATCTACCATCCCGGGCCCAAAATATCAATAGGGCCGGCCCTGTGGCCTGCAAATCTTGCAGATTCTGAAACAATTTTTGCAGATTCTGAAAGTAGGGAGGGGCGAGAGATCTACTCTCCGGCGTCGCGCATCCACGCCGAAACGGACTTCCCGGTGTGTTGTTTGAAAGCGGCGCTGAAGGTGCTGTAGCTGCGGTACCCGCTTTCGGATGCCAGTTGCTGCGCGGTGATCGTGCGATTCTCGGCCACCGCCTTTTCGTACAGGCGGATGAAATGACGGATGCGCAGACCGTTGATGTACGCGTTATAGGTGAGCCCCTGCTGGGAGAAGTACTGGCTCAGATAATAATGGTTGGTGCCGACGACCAGGGCGAGCTGGGAGAGGGAGAGATCGTGCTGCAGGTAGAGATGCTTGTCCTCGCAGTTCCTTGTCAGGAGAAATGCGATATCGACGGGGAGCGCTTGCGCGGGCGATGCCTTCTGCTCCTGCCCGGCCGCTTCCCCTGCTTCCGCCGGGGTGCTTTCGCTCAGCGACTGCAGCGTTTCCACCCGCCACAGCAGCAGGGCCATAATGATGATGCAGGCATACTCGAGAAGATAGGTCAGCGTCGTGGTCTGCTCGGAGGTGTAGATGTAAAGAATGGACAGCAGCACAAATACGGCCAGTATCAGGAAGCTCTGCCAGACCTCCTTGTTCTCCAGGTCGGCGTAATTGTCCCTGAGCCAGCGTCCGTAGCGCCGGACGGCAAAGAACATATACACCATCAACAGGGCGAAGACCGCAATGACATAATAGCGCAGCCAGACCATAAAGGTCTCGTCCTGGCGGATGATACCCAGGGCTGCCAATACGATGGAGGGGATCAGTGCCACGACCACCGGCCAGACGGGCCGACGCCGGTCCTGCAGCATGGACAGCAGGAAGCCGGCTATGACGGGGATGAGCAGCAGGATGTCCTGGGCGCTGACCAGAATGTAGGCTTGAACGGAAGGATGGCCGAAGTACCAGAGCCAGCAGACGTGACTGATCACGTTCTCCAGCATAATGGCCGCCGCCCACAGGCGCAGGCGCAGAGGAGGCGTCACCCCGGGCGCGATGGCATTGCCGCGCCGCAGCAGCAGATAGATCGCCGCAGCGACGCTCAGACCCATTACGCCCCCATAAAGGATGACGAAGACGATGTCCTGCAGTATCTCCTGTGCTTCCATGGGTCATCAGCCCACCACCCAGACGAGGACGTGGCGGTCGAAGGTGATGTACTCGAGTTCGTACTCCTCTTCGAAGCCGTCCTTGTCCGTGAAGGTGGCGACCAGTTCACCTTCGCCGCGCAGGCGGAAGTCGTCGATTTCGATCTGCTCGGCGAAGTCGACGCCGTACTGCGAAATCATCTTGTAGACGGCCTCCTTGGCGCACCAGTAGATGGCGAGCTGCTCGTTGCGCTGCTCCTCGTCAATCTCTTCGACCTCTTCGATTTCGTCTTCGGAGAGGGCTTTCTTCTTGACGGCGGAGAAGTCGCGGTCGAGCGACTCGCAGTCGATGCCCACTTCGTCGGTCGGGTTGAGGATGACGGCGACGTAGCGGTTGGTGTGGGTGATGCTGATATTCATCGCTGAGTTCTCGATATACGGCTTGCCGTTATCGTGGTGGCTCAGATAGACTTTTTCCTCGAAAAGCGCGTCCAGCAGGCAGCGGACGGCCAGTTTCTGCTTGCGCAGGGATTCGTTCTTGATATAGGAGATTTCCTCCAGCTCGTCAGAGGGGACGGAAGCAAGTGCTTTGAGCTCTTCTTCAGATTCTGTGATCTGCCAGACACCTACCCGCGAGTGGTAGTCGTCGTCCAGATCTTTGATAAGATATAGGGCCATAAAACGTTTATAACGTCGCAAAGATAATGATTTTTTGTATATTTGCATGATTTTTCGAAAGACGTCAATTAAAACAATCCATATGAACTATCTTACTAACGAAAAATTGGTCATCGTCGGTGCCGCCGGTATGATTGGCTCCAACATGGCCCAGACCGCGCTTATGCTTAAGCTCACCCCCAACATCTGTCTCTACGATGTCTACGAGCCCGGCCTGCGCGGCGTGGTCGCCGAGATGGACCACTGCGCTTTCGAAGGCGCCAACATTACCTGGACGACCGACCCGGCCGTCGCCTACAAGGATGCGAAGTACATCATCTCTTCCGGCGGCGCTCCCCGCAAGGAGGGCATGACCCGTGAGGACCTCCTCAAGGGCAACTGCCAGATCGCCGAGGACTTCGGCAAGGATGTGAAGAAGTACTGCCCGGATGTCAAGCACATCGTCGTCATCTTCAACCCGGCCGACCTGACCGGTCTCGTGGTCCTGCTCCACTCCGGCGTCAAGCCCGAGTGCGTGACCACCCTCGCCGCCCTCGACTCCACCCGCCTCCAGGAGGCCCTGGCCCTCGAGTTCGGCGTGCAGCAGTGCAAAGTGACGAACGCCTATACCTATGGTGGCCACGGCGAGGCCATGGCCGTTTTCGCTTCCAAGGCGATGATCGACGGCACGCCGCTCGCCGACAAGAAGCTCTCCGCCGAGAAGTGGGAGGAGATCAAGCACAACACCGTGCAGGGTGGTTCCAACATCATCAAGCTCCGTGGCCGCAGCTCCTTCCAGAGCCCGGCTTACAACGCCGTCAAGATGATCGAGGCTGCGATGGGTGGCGACAAGTTCACCTGGCCTGCCGGCTGCTATGTCAACAACGAGACCTACAAGAACGTGATGATGGCCATGCCGTCCGTGATCGACGCGACGGGTGTCCACTTCACCGCCCCTGCCGGCACCGCCGCCGAAATGGCTGACCTGCAGGCTTCCTACGAGCACCTCTGCCAGATGCGTGACGAGATCATCGACCTCGGCATCATCCCGCCGACCTCCGAGTGGAAGAAGTGCAACCCGAACCTCTAGGATTCGTCCGAACACGATAAAAGCCTGCGGTTCCCGCAGGCTTTTTTCTTTTCGTCGGGGTGATGTGACTCGAACACACGACCCTCTGGTCCCAAACCAGATGCGCTAGCCAACTGCGCCACACCCCGTATTTCCTTTGGCTTGCCCTTCCCTCGCGGACGGCCAGAAATTATTTTTCGTGCAGTTGCTCGAAAAACCAATTTCTGCTCCGTCCTCCACAACGCCGACACACGGGCAAGCGATCGCGGCTGCAAAGTTAATAAATAATTGCTACCTTTGGGCTATGATCATCGAAGCTCGTGGTATACGAAAGAGTTTCGGGACCCTGGAGGTCCTGAAAGGCATCGACTTCAGCGCCGAGGCGCATGAGGTCGTGTCCATCATGGGCGCCTCCGGCGCCGGCAAATCCACGCTCCTGCAGATTCTCGGCACGCTGTCCACGCCGGACGGCGGCAGCCTGACGATCGACGGGCAGGATGTCCTGTCCCTGAAAGGGGACGCGCTGGCCGCCTTCCGCGGCCGCCGGATCGGCTTCGTCTTCCAGGCCCATCATCTGCTGCCGGAGTTTACGGCGGAGGAGAACGTGCTCATCCCGGCGCTGGTCGCCGGCGTGCCGATGAAGGAGGCGCGCGCGAAGGCCGTCCGCCTGTTGGGCGAAGTGGGCCTGCAGGCCCGCCTGGACCACAAGCCCGGCGAGCTCTCGGGCGGCGAGCAGCAGCGCGTCGCCATCGCCCGCGCGCTGGTCAACGACCCGGCGGTGCTCTTCGCCGATGAGCCCACGGGCAATCTTGATTCCGCCACCAAGCAGGAGATCCACCGCCTGCTCTTCTCCCTGCGCGACCGCCTCGGGCAGACCATCGTGATCGTGACGCACGATCCCGAGCTGGCCGCCCTCTGCGACCGCACCCTCACGATGAAAGACGGTCTGTTTGTCTGATGGAGTGGTTGCAAAGCCTCGGCCTGCTGGGCCTGTTCCTGGGAAGCGCGCTGGCCGCGTCCATCTTCCCGTTCAGTTCTGACGCCCTGTACATCGCCATCCTCGCGGCGACGAAGAATCCTGTGGGCTGCCTCGTGGCCGGGACGGCGGGCAGCTGGGTGGGCAGCCTGCTGACCTACGGTCTCGGCTGGCTGGGCAAGTGGGAGTGGATCGAGAAGTGGTTCAAGGTGAGCCACGAGAAGCTGGAGCAGCATCATGCCTCCGTGCGCAAGTACGGCGCCTGGCTCGCGCTGCTGAGCGGTATTCCCATTATCGGGGATATCCTGGTGCTGGCGCTCGGCTTCTACCGGACGACGCCCGGTTGGACGGCCGTCCTGCTGCTGGTCGGCAAACTCGCCCGCTTCCTGATCTGGAACGCGGTCGTCGGCCTCTTCTAGATGAATACGATGATATAGTAGAGCATCACCGCCGAGGCGATGAGCTTGATGCCTGTGCCCGAAAGGAAGCCCAGGAAGGCCCCGAACGAGGCTTTCAGCGAGCTTCCGGCGTCCTTGCCGGCGAAGAGCAGCTCCGCCAGGAAGGCGCCCAGCAGGGAGGTCACGACCATGCCGAAGGGCAGGGGGAAAATCAGGCCGGCGAACAGGCCGAGGATGGCGCCCCAGGAGGCGTATTTGCTGCCGCCGGTGAGCTTGGTGAACCAGGCGGGGACGAAGTAGTCCAGGACCGAGACCAGGATGGTCACGCCCAGCAGGACGAACAGAAGCGTCAGCGACATCGGCTCGCCGGCGCCGTTGGTGCCGCCGAAGAAGTACATCAGCAGGATGCCGACCCAGCTGATCGGCGGCCCGGGCAGGCCGGGGACGATGCTGCCGATGATCCCGACGACGCCGAGGATCACGGCCAGCACGATGAAGACGGTGTTCATGAAGGAATTAGAACAACAGGCCCAGACCCACGGTCAGGGCGTTGTTGTGGATCTCCTGCTCCGGGATGAGCCGGCTGATGCCGAAGGCATAGCTGAAGCGCAGCTGCACGGCCTCGGCGAAGGTCAGCGCGGCGCCCACCCGCCACTGCAGGTTGACGCGCGTGAGCGGGCGCATGTCCGTGTCGTCCTTGGTCAGGCCGCCCTGCCCGCTGAAGGCGCCCTTGTCGTAGAGGTTGCCGATCAGGCCGACGTTGAACGCGGGGCCCGTGAAGAAGGAACCCATGAAGCCCGTGGCGAAGTTGAAACTGTACTTCAGGTCCATCGGGATGGACAGGTAGTGCATCTTGATGTATTTGGGCTTCGCATCCGCGTCATTGCGCCCGGACTGATAGTGGAAATAGAGCCCCGGCTCGAAGGTCAGGCCGGCCAGTGCCGAGAAGTAGAACTCGTGGCTGGCTCCGACATAGAAGCCCCGCAGGGGGTGCTTGGCCAGGAAGGTGGAGCAGTCAACCCCGTTGAACGAAGTCATGGAGTAGCCGGCGCCGGCGCTCCAGTTCTGTTGTGCGAACGTTGCCGTGCCGCTCAGGAGGGCGGCGACAAGCAGGATGATTCTGATCTTTTTCACGTATCGTGGTATTTATCCGTTCACAAAAATACGAAAAAAAAGTATTTTTGCATCCATGCAGTCCTTTTCCGAGACCATTCTCTCCTGGTACGACACCTACGGGCGCGACCTGCCCTGGCGCCGCACGCGGGATCCGTACGCCATCTGGCTGAGCGAGATCATCCTCCAGCAGACGCGCATCGCCCAGGGACAGGCCTATTGGGAGCGTTTCCTGGCCGCCTGGCCGGACGTGCAGGCGCTCGCCGCGGCGAGCGAGGACGAGGTGCTGCGCCTGTGGCAGGGCCTCGGCTATTACAGCCGGGCGCGGAACCTGCACGCCGCGGCGCGGCAGATCGTGGCGGCGGGCAGCTTTCCCGACACCCTGGCGGGCATCCGCGCGCTGAAGGGGGTCGGGGACTACACCGCCGCCGCCATCGGCTCCATCGCCTTCGGGCTGCCGGCCGCCGTGGTGGACGGCAACGTCTACCGCGTGCTCGCGCGCCACTACGGCATCGAAACGCCCGTCGGCTCCACCGCCGCGAAAAAGGAATTCACCGCGCTCGCGCAGGCGCTGCTGCCGGCTGACCGGCCGGGCGACTTCAACCAGGGTATGATGGACTTCGGGGCGCTTCAGTGCACGCCCGTCGCGCCGCCCTGCGCCATCTGTCCGCTGGCCGCGTCCTGCGCCGCGCTCGCCACGGGCCGCGTCGACAGCCTCCCCGTCCGGGAGAAGGGCCCGGCCGTGCAGACGCGCCGCTTCGACTACGTCTACGTGCGCTTCCGCGGCCGCACCGCCATCCGCCGCCGCGGTCCAGGTGACATCTGGACCGGATTATATGAGCCGTTAACAAACAGTCATTCCGGGCTTGACCCGGAATCTCTTACCTTGTTGAAATCCAACGTTAAACACCAATTGACCCATCGGACACTGATCGTGGATTTCTACCTCTGGGAGCCGACGGAGGAGCCGACGCTGCCGGAGGGCTACGTCTGGATCGAAGAAGCGGAGCTCGACCGTTACGCCAAGCCCCGCCTCTTTGAACTCCTTGTGGAAGCCCTGCCTTAGATCCGCAGGATTTCGTCCGCGCGGGCGGAGATGGCTTCGCGGTGCGAGATGAAAAGCAGGGTGCGCGAGCCGTGGTAGCGGGTGTAGAGCCGGTCGAGCAGCGTATTTTCCGTTTCAGCGTCGAGCGCCGAGGTGGATTCGTCCAGCACCAGGATGCCGCCGTCGTGCAGCAGGGCGCGGGCGATGGCGATGCGCTGGGCCTGCCCCTCGCTGAGGCCGCTGCCGGTCTCGCCGCAGGGCGTGTCGAGCCCTTCGGGCAAATCATACACAAAGTCCGCGACGGCGGTGTGCAGGGCGTCGCGCAGCGCCTCCTCGGAGGCGTCGGTGCGCGCGAGCAGCAGGTTCTCGCGGATGGTGCCGCTGAAGAGCGAATTCCCCTGCGGGACATAGCGGAAGTTGCCGCGCAGCGCGGGCCCTGCGGGGTGCTCCCCGGCGGCGTCGTAGAGCGTGACGCTGCCCGCCGTGGGCTTGAGCAGGCCCAGAATGAGCCGGCTGAGCGTGCTCTTGCCGGCGCCGGTGGGGCCCATGATCACGGTCATCGTTCCCGGCGCGAAATCGTGGTTGAAGCCGGACAGGATCTTCTCCTCCGGCCGGTCGGCGTAGGCGAAGTCCATGTCCGCGCAGCGGACGCCCGGGGCGCCGTCCAGGGCCACGGGCTGCTCACTGGAGGCCTCCTGCTCCAGCGCCTGCAGGTCCATCAGGCGCTCCACGGACGTGGAGGCGTGGATGAAGGCGGGAATCTGGCGGGCCAGTTCGGCGATCGGGCGCTGCACTTGGCCGACGAGCTGCAAGAAGGCGGTCATCATACCGTAGGTGACGGCACCGCTGCGGATGCCGAGCACGCCCCAGAGGAAGGCGGCGGCATAGCCGCCCAGAAAGCCGAAGATCATGAATCCCCGCGCCACGGCGTTGTAGCGGATGCGGGTGACGGTCTGGTCCTGCAGTTCCTTCTGCATGCCGCCCAGGCGGGCCAGCACGCGCTCCGCGCCGATGAGCGTCAGCACCACGAGGCGCTTCTGGAGGTTCTCCTGCATGTGCTGCTGGATCTCGGCGTCCGACTTGCGGATGCGCTCCGTGAGCGCGCGCAGTTTCTTGAAGAACATGCGCGAACCCACGACGGCGGTGACCATCAGGATGATCAGCACCCAGAGCAGGTTGGGGGCCATGAGCAGCAGGTAGACGGAGGCGGCGACGAGCTGCACCACCGTGATGACCACTTCGGGAATGCGCGAGCAGAGCAGTTCGGTGACCACGCGCACGTCCTCTTCGAGGCGGTTCACGGCGTCGCCGCTGCGGTAGGTCTCGCGGCCGGTCCAGCTGCTGCGCAGGACCTGCGCGAAGGTGTCGCGCCGCAGCTCGTTGCCGCTGCGGACGCTGTTGTAGCTCTCCCAGGCCGAGGCGGCCACGGAGCAGATCAGCTGCAGCATCATGACACCCAGCAGGATGCCGATGTGCAGGGGGAGCGGGGCGTCCAGCTCGCCGGTGGCGATGTCGACCAGGCGTTTGCAGATCCACACGAAGCCCAGCGAGGCCGCGATGCGGACGGCGCCGATGAACACGCTCAGCGCGATCCGGCCCCGGACGGGGCGGACCATGGGGCGCAGGCCCCGGATGGCTTGGCGCAGCGGGATCATCGTTCCATCAGGCCTGCATCCTGCCAGGCCGCCAGCAGTTTGTCCACATCGGCGCGCGCCTGCTGCGCGTCCACGTCGTAGCGTGCCGTCAGCAGGGCCACCAGATCCTCGGGCGTGAAGTCCTTGTCCTGAATCTGTTCCCACAGATAGGCGGCGGTGGGGTTCAGCGAGATGACCTTGCTGAAGTCCACCCGGGCGAGCCCTTCTCCCGTCACGATATACTCTCCGGCAATCGACCGGAGCACAAACCCTTCAAGCAGTCTCATATGGTGTTCGTTTTGAATAAGCGTTTGTAAATGCCGAGCAGGTACCGCCGGACGGGTTTTAAAAAGCGCCAGAGGCGGGCGCGGCCCGGCGCGCGGCGCCGCCCGGAGGGGCGGATGATTTCGGAGACGGCGCCAAGCACGTCGGCGGCGGAGCAGCGCTCCGTGCCGGCGAGGTTGCCGTCGCCCATCAGGGTGAGCGCGTCGCCCTCGCGCGCAATCACGCGGTGCAGGATGTAGCGCCCGTCGATGTTGACCAGGACAATGTCGCCGACGGCCGCTTCCGGGCAGGCGCGCAGCGCAACGCGGTCCACGCCGCCCCGGATGAAGGGCAGCATGCTGTTTCCGGTGGGGATGATGACGGCCTCGCGCCCGTCGCGCAGGACGGCCGCCACCTCGCCGAGGAGGAACTCGTTGGGCAGGGTGCGTTTATCCATCGACCGTTTCCTGACAGAGCCGGGCGGCGTCGGCGTCCGGCAGGCACTCCAAATGATAACAGGGCACGAGCTGCGCGACCTGCGACAGCGTCTCGTGCTGCGCGTCCGCGAGCGTGCGGATTGGGCGGAAGCCCGAACAGGAAGCCATCACCGAGGCGTAGGCCTGCACGGTGGAAAGCCGCTCGATGCGGTTTTGCGGGGCCTGGCTGAGGCGCACGATGGCCCCGACCGGCGCGTCCTGCGCCTTGTAGCAGGGCGTCTTGCCGCTCCAGGGCGAGCCGTATACCCGCGCGACGCCGTCCACGATGCGGAGCACCGGATTGTCGTCGTTGAGGAGCTCCGTCCCGGAGATGTTCTCCAGCCACAGGCGGGTGTGGGTGCTCTTGCCCGTGCCGCTCTTCCCGAGGAAGAGGAAGCCGCGCCCGCCGTGCGTCACCACGGACGCGTGCATCTCCAGCGCGGCGTGCGGGGCTGCCGCAAAGGCGAACAGCAGCATCAGCGCGTTGTTCACGGCGAAGGCCCGGTCGGCCGGGCTGCCATCGGTATAAAGCTGTCCCTCGCGGAAATCGTCCCGCATCTGCAGTACGCCGCATATCGGTTTCGAGGGCGCTGGAGCGAACGCCGCCTGATATCCCCCGACGCTGCGGAAGAAGCCCACGACCGGCTCCCCGGTCTGCTCCTTGCTGCGCAGCAGCGGCTCTCCCGGTTTTCCGGGAGCTTTGTCGGTGATGGTCAGGGAGAAAAGAGATGTTTCGCTGCACTCGGCAGGACAGAGGAAGGGGTCGTAGTTGTGCAGCAGGCCGGCTGCCGGGAAATCATCCGGCAGTTCCAGCGAGAACGACAGTCCCGCGACCTGGAACGTGCGGATCATGGGGAACTAGGAATCCAGTTTGAGAACGGCCATGAAAGCGCTCTGCGGCACCTGCACGGTGCCGATCTGGCGCATGCGCTTCTTGCCCTCCTTCTGTTTCTCCAGCAGCTTGCGCTTGCGCGTGACGTCGCCGCCGTAGCACTTCGCCGTCACGTCCTTGCGCACCTGCTTGACGGTCTCGCGCGCGATGATCTTCGCGCCGATGGCCGCCTGGATGGGAATGTCGAACTGCTGACGCGGGATCAGGTCCTTGAGCTTCTCGCACATCTTGCGCCCGAAAGTGTACGCATTGTCCTCGTGGATCAGTGTGGAGAGCGCGTCGGCGGGTTCGCCATTCAGCAGGATGTCCAGACGGACCAGCCGCGCCGGACGGAAATCCATCACGTGATAATCAAAAGAGGCGTAGCCCTTGGAGATGGTCTTGAGCTTGTCGTAAAAGTCAAAGACGATCTCGGACAAGGGCATGTCGTAGGTGAGTTCCACGCGGTCGGCCGTGATGTAGTGCTGGCCGATGAGCGTGCCGCGGCGGTCCAGGCAGAGCTTCATGATGGCGCCGAAGAATTCGGACTTGGAGATGATCTGGGCGCGGATGTAAGGCTCCTCGATGTGGTCGATGAGCGTCTGGGCGGGCAGGCCGGACGGATTGTGCACGTCCATGACCTCGCCCTGCGTCGTGTAGACTTTGTAGGAGACGTTCGGCACCGTGGTGATCACGTCCATGTCGAACTCGCGGAAGAGGCGCTCCTGCACGATCTCGAGGTGCAGCAGGCCCAGGAAGCCGCAGCGGAAGCCGGAGCCCAGTGCCAGCGAGCTCTCGGGCTCGTAGACGAAGGATGCGTCGTTGAGCTGGAACTTCTCCAGCACGGCGCGCAGCTCCTCGAATTTGTCGGCCTGCACGGGATACATACCCGCGAAGACCATCGGCTTCACTTCCTCGAAGCCGGCGATGGCTTCGGAGCACGGCCGGGCCACGTGGGTGATGGTGTCGCCCACCTTGACCTCGACGGCGCTCTTGATGCCGGTGATGACGTAGCCCACGTCCCCGCAGCCGATTTCGGCGGCGGGGATGAGCTTCATCTTCAGGATGCCCACTTCCTCGACCTCGTAGTCCATCCCGGTGGCGAAGAATTTCACCTTGTCGCCCTTGCGGATGGAGCCGTTCTTGACTTTGAAGTAGGCGATGACCCCGCGGAAGGAATTGAAGACGGAGTCGAAGATCAGGGCCTGCAGCGGCCCGTCCGGGTCGCCTTCCGGCGCCGGGATCTTCTCCACGATGGCGTCCAGGATGGGCGCCACGCCTTCGCCCGTGCGGGCGGAGACCTTGAAGACCTCCTCGGGCTTGCACCCGATGAGGTCGCAGATCTCGTCGGTCACGACCTCGACCTGGGCGGACTCCATGTCGATCTTGTTGAGGACAGGGATGATCTCCAGGCCGTGGTCGATGGCCATATACAGGTTGGAAATGGTCTGGGCCTGGACGCCCTG
>JAEEGG010015622.1_pt1 | contig 15905 bp, 14 predicted proteins | sample 9134161 | NCBI WGS metagenome assembly JAEEGG01 (sample SAMN16246543, study PRJNA631951) | gut metagenome | biome: gut microbiome; feature: rumen; material: CR-attached | host: Bos | place: Iran: Karaj | collected 2018-10
ATTTGAATATACACTCCGAGATTGGCCAAAAGTTAAAATTCTGCAAATTTGGCAAACAACCGTTAGCAAATAACTTGATTTTGCAAACTAGGGGTTGCTATGATTCGCAATGCTTTTATTCGGAGGCTGCGTGATGGAAACCTCAGTATGCCAATGCGAAAAAGTTGATACAAATTTCATTACTGTATTAAGGCTCCTTTGCTGTATCCAAGTTTTCTTAATACATTATTTTGTAAGAATAGGTTTGCGTGATTATGTTGGAATATTTTGTGGTGCAGTTCCTTGTTTTTTATACATGTCTGCATTTCTTTATGGAATTAACAAACAGAAATTAGACGGTGTAGGATTTTTTAAGAAAAGATGGCTCTCTTTATCCTCAACATATTATCCTTTCTTACTTTTGGCATCTCTTTATATTCTTGCTTTGTCTTATTTTACGGATCAACTTGTTGATGCGAAAAATATGATATTGGGTATGGTTTGCAGTATTTTTTTCCTTCCTGATGTTAAGACTATTCCTGAATGTGGCCATTTGTGGTTTATACAAACTTTAGTAGTTTGTTATGTAGTTCTTTGGACTTGCAAAAAAAATAAGTTTATAAAGAAAATTTTCGAGTCTCATTATTGGATTATGCTTGTTGTTGTCCTTTTGCTATTATCTTCTTTTTTGTATAGAGGGCCAATAACCGTGTATGTTTGTTGCTATTTGTGGATGTTCTATAATACAGATAAAATGAAAAATTATGTAAAAGAAAAATGTGACAATTGGATAGTTACTTTAGTTCATGTTGCAGTCTTGTTAATTTGCTATAGTTTATATTTGTTAGTTGATGTAAATGCTTTTTCTCAGTGGGTGTATTTTAGGTATTGGCTAGCTAGCATTATTGGAATAGAAACAATTGTTCTGTTCATGATGATATTCAAATTGCAAAAGATAAGAAGGCTTAATAATATTATTATGTTCGGGGCCTCTATATCGATGGAAATATATTTGGTTCACCATTTGTTTGTTTTTTATTATCCTTTGTATTTATCGCTTCCACTTACGATTTCTGTGGCTATACTTTTGAAAGACGTTTCAAAAAAATACAGGAATTTGTTTACTTGGGAAATTGTTAAATAAAAATGGGAACCGCATCTCGCATAATAAAGAACACAGGCTGGTTATATGCCAAAATGGCTATAACCATGTTTGTGTCTTTATATACGACGCGACTTATTTTAAATTCTTTAGGTGTTGTTGATTTCGGTATTTATGCTATCGTTGGTGGTGCTATTGGTATGTTGGGTTTCTTGAATGGCGCTATGTCTTCAGCGACTCAACGTTTTATGAGCTATGCAGAAGGTCAGGGAAACCAAGAAAAAAAAATAGGCGTATTCAACGTTAGCATTGTTATTCATTTGTGTTTGGCTTTGATTGTTGCTACTGTTTTGGCGGTAGCAGGACTTGTGTATTTTAACGGCGTGTTAAATATTCCTGAAAATAGAATGCTAGCTGCCAAAGTTGTTTACGGGAGCCTTGTTTTTAGCACTTTTTTGACTGTAATAAATGTTCCTTATGAAGCTGTAATGAATGCTCATGAAAATATGCGTTATTACGCATTGGTGGGAATCCTGGAATCGCTTTTAAAATTGACAGTTGCTTTTGTTTGCGTAAGTACGAATTATGATAAGCTGATTGTTTACGGAATATTGATGGCTTGTATTCCTGTTGTGACACTCTCCATAATGAAGGTGTATTGCCATAACCGGTATTCGGAGTGTATCCTTAATCCGTTTCGGTATTTCAGGAAAGACCTTGCGAAAGAAATGCTTGGCTTTACTGGATGGAACTTTTTTGGATCCGCATCGTCTTTAGTTGGAAACTATGGCAATGGTTTGGTACTAAATCATTTTTACGGATCCGCATTGAATGCCGCAACTGGTGTTGCCAATCAGCTAAATGGACAACTTCTTGTTTTTTCAAATAATATGCTTAAAGCACTCAATCCCGTAATCACCAAATCGGAGGGTGCTGGAAATAGAGTGGATATGTTGAAATATGCGACTTTAGGTTGTAAGTATTCCTTTGCTTTATTTGCTTTTTTCGCTATTCCTTTTATTCTTGAAATGGATTTTATTCAACATAAATGGCTGAAAAATGTTCCAGCTTGGGCAATCTTGTTTGCCCAGTTGCAGATTGTGCGTAATCTTATAGAACAATTGACTATCCCATATGGTTCTGCTATTGCAGCGGAAGGACGAATAGCTAAGTTTAATGTTGTTGTATCAGTTTTAAACCTACTGCCAGTTTCTATTCTTTTTATTCTGTTTAGTAAGGGATTCTCTCCGGTTTCAATGTATGTTTTAAATATCTCGATTTTTGGAGTATTGGTGGCTTTGGTCAAAGTACTTTTTGCTCATAAAATATGTGGTTTGAAGTATAGTTCATTTTTCAAAGAATTATTCTTGCCTTCTATAACTACTTTTGTTCTTTCTTTTGCGATTACTTTTGTTCCAAAATTGTATATGGATCCATCTTGGTACAGAATGATTCTTACGTTTACTCTTGGTTTTCTTTCGTATATTTCGTTGTTTTATTTTGTTTGTATGAATGAAAATGAAAGATGTTTAATAAAGACGATGTTTTATAATTTTCAAGTCCGTTTTAGGAGATAATGTATGGAAAAAAGGAAAATTACATATAGATTAGGCGTTGATAAACGCCCGCGTTGTTCTTTTAAACAACGATTGTATGCTAAATTGTTCGCTCTTTCTCCAGTATTTTCTTCGTTTTTTATGCGAAAAACAAAGAACGCATATAGATTGCCGTTGTCTGTTGCTATAAATAAAGGCTTTCATTGTGATACTCCTTTTTTGACGGTCGGAGAGAAAACGGGGTTGGCTAATCTGTACATCCATAGTTGTGGAAAAGTTACAATTGGTAGTAATGTTGCTATTTCAAAAGACTGCAGATTCATTACTGGTGGTCATGATTTACATGATTTTAATATTGATATAATTAAACCCATTGTTGTTGAAAATGATGTTGTCATTTATACAGCATCTAGCGTGCTTCAAGGTGTTAAAATAGGCAGAGGTGCGGTGCTTGGCGCATATTCTGTTGTTAGATCGAGTATTCCACCATATGCAATCGTTTCCGGAAATCCTTGTAAAGTAATTGGCTTTAGATATAAACCTGAAGAGGCTTTTGAAATTGAGTCTAAAAAATATTTGGAAAATGAACGTATTCCTTTGGAAACGTTACAGAGAAACTATGAAAAGTATTATTTGTCTCGAATCCAAGAAATAAGAAAATTTGTTTCAATTTAATGTTTTTTTATGAACTACTCTATCCTTATCAACACTTGTGATAAATTTGAAGATTGCTGGAATCCGTTCTTCAAACTTTTTAAACTTTATTGGCCGGATTGCAGGGGAACTGTCTATCTTAATACGGAATATAAGGATTATTCCTATTCCGGACTTTCGGTTGTTCCCGTAAAGGGATGTGTCGGAAAGTCATTCAAGGGAAAAGTTGCAACGTGGAGTTGTTGCTTAAAATGGGCTCTTGACAAGATGAACTCGGATATAGTCCTGTATATGCAGGAAGATTATTTTTTAAAGGCCCCTGTCAAGAATGATTTAGTAGAAAAATATGTGAAACTTATGTGTGAGCATCCTGATATTAAGTGTATTCATTTGACGGATCAGGCGGTTCGTACTTGTGGTAAATCGGAATTTGAAAATCTTGATATTGTAGAATTCAATCAGCGATACAGAGTTAGTTGTCAGGCGGCTCTTTGGCGTAGAGAAGAATTATATGCACTGATTCGTGAATATGAGGATGCCTGGCAGTTTGAGGAATTTGGTTCTCAGCGTTCCGCAGTTATGAAGAGCAAATATCTTTGCGTAAGCAGGAACTTTGTGAAATTAAACCAATTTGAAATTATTCCATATATCTTTACGGGGATTGTTCAAGGACGATGGTTTGAAGAAACTGTACCACTCTTTGAAAAACATGGAATAGAAATGGATTTTACAAAAAGGGGAATGCTGAAAGATGCTCCAAAGAAACCTTTTTTTAAAAGAGTGAAATATAGGATGAATAAAATAAAGGCCATTATGACTCAGAAGAAAGAACTAAAAAAACTCGAAAAATTTTATCAAAACAAGTCTATGGAAGATGGTTCTTTTGCATAAGGAAATTGTGTTATGAGATTATTTAAATTTATACTTAAAGTATGCAAAAAAGTATACCAAAAAATAGCTTTTGGACGATCACATGGATATTTTTTCCCTGAAGATATTGGGCTTACGCCAGAACAATCTTCTGATGTTATTGTTAAGCTCTTGTCTTCAGATAATCCTTGTATGATAGCAAGATTCGGAAGTTCTGAATTATTGGCTATGCAAAATTGTCTTGCTGTAGAATCTAAAAAATACAGCATTTTAAAATATATACGGGGTGAACAATTTCAATGGTGGTGGAATGAAAGGACTATTCAGGATATACAACAATATTCAGGTTTTTTTCCGGCAAATCCGCAAACCATTTCAAAATTCACAAAGCTAATGTTAAATGATGTCAAGGAACTTGATTTATTAGCGCTTTGGTTTGGAAAAGAAAAACAGATGCCTTTGCCGTATAATTGCAATTTTATTCATTTGTTGATGTTGGAACCATATTGGTCTTCAAATCCTTGGACTACGGTTTTAAAAGGAAAAAAAGTGGTTGTCGTTCATCCTTTTGCTGAATTAATTGAACACCAGTACATAAATCATAGAAACGAATTATTTGATAATCCTGATATGCTTCCTTCTTTTAATTTGCGAACTGTTAAGGCTGTTCAGTCTTTGGGTGGCGAAAATAATGGTTTTAAGGACTGGTTTGATGCTCTTAAATGGATGAAAAAGGAAATTGATAAAGAGGATTATGATATTTGTTTAATTGGTTGTGGGGCTTATGGATTTCCTTTAGCAGCTCACTGCAAAAGAATGGGGAAAAAAGCTGTGCACATGGGTGGGGCTCTGCAATTATTGTTTGGTATTAAGGGAAAAAGATGGGAAAATCCTAATTATGCTAGAAATTGGCATATGAAACCTGAAAATCTTTATATAAAGATGATGTCAAATGAAAATTGGGTTAGACCAGATGGGTTTAGAACAAAAAATTCCAATGAAGTAGAAAATGCGTGCTATTGGTAAAAAAAAGGCTATTGAAGAAAATGCAACTATTGTTTAATGTTTTGATAGTGTTCTCTTTTCTAAAACCTGCTGGATTTGATCTATTGGGGTATAGTACTATTAATTCTGTTATAAATATTGCTCGAATTGCAGCAGCAGGATGTATCTTTTATCAATATTTTAGAATATTTAATCGTATATCTAGACCAATAGTTTTTATATTTGGATTTTTTTCTTTAGCGACTGTATCAACATATTTTTCAGATGGTGATTTTTTTAAGTTCTCAATTTTTGCAATTTCGATGATTTCATTATTTATGTATATTGAATTAATGACCGTGAAAAATGTTTATTTGATGATTCTATCTTTTTTTATTGTCTACATGGTATTGTTATTTTCCAATTATGTGTGGATGATTAATGTTGGAGGCTTTGTTATTGATGTGGAACATGCAAGACCAGATTTGTTTGTGGAAGGTCATGAATCTGTAGTTACAATTCTTGCTAGCGAAAATGGTGTTGCTACATACATTTTTCCATCAATTATATTTGCGGTGTTACTTACACTTATAACAAATAAAAAAAATATAGCTTCTTGGTCTTTGGTTGTTGTTTGTTTTTTGTCGGAACTATTTTTGTGGTCTGCTACTGCTTTATCAGGCGTATTTTTATCTATAATATATTTAGTCGGTATTTATAATAGAGCATCTATTGAAAGATGTATCCCGATAAAGAAGATTTTGTTTTTGGTTGTTGCTTTGTCGATTGGAATTACTTTTTTCCGTATTCAATATTTATTTTCTTTCATAATAGAGGATATTTTGCACAAAGATCTTTCTATGTCGGGAAGAATACCTCAATGGGATTATGTAATGAGTAAGTACTTTTATCCTTCACCATTTTTAGGAAGTGGATGGGGTACAAGGACTTCAGATAACTGTTATGTGCAAGTATTGTGTGATATGGGTATTCTTGGTTTTTCTTATTTCTTGTTTATGATAAAGAAATTTCTTGATTTTGGGAATGTGCGTAATCCAACTTCATTAGAAAAATTTCTTTTAATAATGCTTGCCATAGAGATTGTTATGTTTTCTTCAGAATCATGGGTTCATTTTTATGGTTTTTTTATCACGCTAGCTTTGATTGCTAATGCTAGAATAATTCAAGAGAATATTTATGAATACAATAGCCGCTCTTCTTACTGTTTTTAACCGCAAAGAAACAACATTGCGCTGTTTGGATAATCTTTTTAAGCAATTTATTCCCCAGGATTATTCCTTAGATGTTTACTTGACGGATGATGGATGTACGGATGGAACCCCGAAGGCGGTTAGAGAACTGTTTCCGCAGGTAAACATAATTGAAGGAGATGGAAATCTTTTTTGGAATAGGGGTATGTGGACTGCCTGGGATACCGCAGCCAAGGCTAAAGAATATGAATTTTACCTTTGGCTCAACGATGATACGTTTCTTTATGATGGTGCTATAGAAAAGTTGCTAGCAACATCTCAAAAGTACAAGGATCAGGCTATTGTTGTCGGTGCTACGGAATCTTTAGATAAAACGCATACAACTTATGGAGGAGGTGTTCCTGGATTGGGAATTCCTAAAGTAAACGGAAAGAATGTAAAATGCGTTACATTTAATGGAAACATTGTTTTAGTTCCCAAGTATGTATACAATATTATTGGGAATGTAGACCCATTCTATAGTCATTCTGGTGGAGATACTGATTATGGTTATAGTGCAACAAAAAGAGGAATTGCCATTTATCAGGTTGGTGAACATCTTGGCGCTTGTGATGAACATTCGACATTGAGTACTTGGTGCAATCCTAATATTCCTTTGCGTAAACGTTGGATGGCGTTGCATCGCCCTAATGGTCAACCACCTCGTGAATATTTTCATTTAGAGTCCAAATTTTTTGGAATTGGCAAAGCTACTTTCCATTTTTTTACGACTTATTTACATTGCATTTTCCCGCAATTATGGAAATTCTTGGGTAAAGTGAGAAAATAGGTATGAAAAAGAAACTTTTAGTATTTCATCCGATTATTGCTCCCTATCGTATAGATTTTTTCAATGAGTTTAGTAAACGGTTTAATATCCGTGTTTGTTTATTTCAAAAAAATATGGGTGGACAAACGCTTGATTATTCTAAAATAGAAAATCAACTCGATTTTAATCCGATTTATATCGAAAAGAACAAGGGATTTTTTTATCTTATTTGTGAAATACTTCGTCAGTTAAAAAATTTTAATCCTGATGCTGTTCTTTGTTCTGAATTTTGTTTTACAACATTGATTGTTGTCTTTTTCAAAATTTTATTATTTAAAAGATATCGCATTTTAAGTATTGTGGATGATAGTTATAATATGGTGGTTGGTGGAAATCAATTTTCGAGGATGCATGCATGGACCACTTGTGTTTTGACACCTTTTATAGATAATATCATAAATGTAGAACCAAGAGTTGTCGAATATTATCAGCGTAAATATGGTAAGGGTGTTTATATGCCTATAATTGTTGATGACGACAAGGCTCGTAATCGCTTGCAACGGATTTTGCCGATTAGTCAGGAATATGTAAAAAAATATAATCTTGAAGGAAAAAAGGTTTTGTTGTTCGTTGGCAGGCTTGTTGGGTTGAAAAATGTATCATTTGCTGTAGATGCTTTTTTGAAGGCTGATGTAAAAAATTCTGTTTTTGTAATTGTTGGAGATGGGCCCGAAAAGGAATACTTAAAAAAATTATCAAAGGGAAATGTTAATATTATTTTTACAGGTTTTTTAGAAGGAGATGCTCTTTATGCTTGGTATAACATTGCGCAAGTATTTACACTTCAGAGTACGCAAGAAGCTTTTGGTGCTGTAACGAATGAAGCTTTGCTTGGTGGATGTTATTGCCTTGTGAGTAAAATTGCTGGGAGTAATTGCTTGATAAAGGAGAATGAAAATGGAAATATCATAGATCCAAATGATATTGAACGATATACTAAAATCTTGGTTGCTGCATTGGAAAATTCTTTGCAAATCTCACTTCCTTTACAATTACGAGAAAATAAAATGCATGAAAAGTTTAATGAATGTTTTGAAAAAATGATAAAAGATTTATTATAAATTAATTTTTTGTTTTTTTTTGTTCAAAAAAGAGTGACGGCTAAATATATGAAATCATTATTGCTTTTGTTATATTACGGAATTCTTCAATATATCCCTATGCAGCCGATGCCGGGATATAAAATAGGTTATGCTCTTCGCCGCTGGGTCGTAAAGCGTATTTTAGGTAATCGGTGTGGAACGGATGTGATTGTGAAGAATAAGTGTTATTTTGGTAACGGAAGTCGTTTGCGAATTGGTAACCGAAGCCAGCTTGGTCAAAATTCTCGCCTTGCCGGAACAATCAGCATTGGTGATGATTGTGTTATGGGTCCAGATGTTGTAATGATGGCTACTAGCCATGAATTTAGCGATTTGAATAAGCCTATAAATCAGCAAGGGGAGCGAAAAGAGAAGCCTATTGTAATTGGAAATGATGTGTGGGTTGGTACTAGGGTCATTATTTTGCCTGGAGTAAATATTGGAGACCAATGTATTGTCGCTGCAGGTGCTGTTGTGACTAAATCTTTCCCCCCACGTTCTATTATTGGTGGGGTTCCTGCAAAACTTATAGGGACTAGGTAAATGCAATCAGAATTTGAAGAACCAATGGAAATTTTTTTGAAAGTTTTTTTTGAAGAATTGAATGACGCAAACATTCGTTATTGTGTTCTTCGAAATTATGAACAGTTGCCCAATTCAACTGGGGGCAGCGATATAGATATGTGGGTACATGACGGTGATATTGAACAGTGCATTGCTGTGTTGACTCGTACTTCAGAATCGGCAAAAATGCAACTTGTTACTTTTTTTAGCGATTGTACTGCAATTAAAGTAGGATGTCAAAATAATATAGGTGGTGTGCAGATCGATATATTCAAAGGGGCTATTTATTATAAGCAGAAGGTTTTAGTTTCGGGAGAACTGATTGCTGCTAATACTAAAATTTATAACAGGATCCAAGTTTTGGGTAAGGAATTTGGCGATTTGCTTGCTTTAATCAAAGAATTGATGAATAATTCAAAGATTAAAGACAAGTATCTTATTCCGATATACGCAAAAAAAGATTTTTATTCTATTGAATATTTAAAAAAAGTATTGCCAAATTTTAATGATTCATTTTTGCATTTATTTTGCGAGTGCGTAAAAGAATCTTCTGTAATGGAAAAATTGCATCAATTAAAGAATTTGGGGCAAAAAGGTCTTTCTGATAAGAATGAAAAAAATGGTTTTGCTTTGAATATGGCTAAAGTAAAACGCCTTTTTGGAAAAAGACCTGGATATGTGATTGTAGTTGAAGGAACAGATGGTAGTGGTAAAAGCTTCATTATTAATTCGATTACTCCTATTCTGAATGAGTGCTTTCATAATGGGGTTGTTTATAACCATCTTCGTCCTAATTGGTTGCCAGATATTGCCGTTGTTCTCGGCAAGAGAAAAAAGCCCCAAGAAGGTCAAGAAGTCAAGGTTGTAAGCGATCCTCATGCGGGTAAGCAATCTTGTTTTATGATGTCCCTTGTTCGCTGGGGATGGTATATGCTAGATTACACTCTTGGATTCTTGAAAAAAGTTTGGTTGCCTATTCATTCTAAGAGCAAGGTCTTCATTTTTGATCGCTATTATTATGAATTCTATTTAGATCAAAAACGTTCACATGTCAAATTGCCCAATTGGGTTGTTCGGGTTGGGGAGTTCTTTTTACCAAAGCCAGATTTGATTTTGTGCTTGGGCGGGGATCCTGAAAAAATTTACGCCCGTAAGCCTGAAACGTCTTTGGAAGAAGTTCAACGCCAAACGGCTGTGTTAAAAAATTTCTGCCAAAAAAGAAAAAATGCAGTGTGGATTGATACAACTGTAAAGCCAGAAGAAAGTATTGAAGCTGCAATGCTGGCTATTACGGCTATGATGGGTAAACGTTTTAAAATAGATGATGTTCGATGAAAGTCTTAGTTAATGCATACGCTTGTTCTCCTTATCAAGGTTCTGAACCCGGAATGGGCTGGAACTTTGTCAAGTGCTTGTCGAAAAATCATGAATTGCACATAATCACAGAAAGTAAATACGAAAGTGTAATTTCCGAATATTTGGCTAGCCATCCAGACGAATTTAAATGTTGTAAGTTCTATTTTGTGAAAAGAGCTCGTCATAATTTATTGCGTAAAATTTGGCCGCCATCTTATTACTGGTTTTATAAGGCCTGGCAAAAGAAGGTTCTAAAGCTTGCTCTTGAGCTAGATGAAAAAGAAAATTTTGATTTAGTACACCAGCTAAATATGATCGGGTATCGTGAACCTGGTTATTTGTGGCGAATGAATAAACCTTTTGTGTGGGGACCTATTGGTGGGTTTAATATAACTCCCTGGAAATTACTCTATACAATGGGCGCTTATGGACTGATTTTCTATGCCTGTAGGAATCTGCTAAACTTATGGCAAATGAAAACTTCTCGTAGGGTTAGGAATGCTATCGAAAAAGCCTCTGGAATTATGTGCGCGACCCAAGAAGACTCCGATACTGTAAAACGTTTGTTCCATAAAGACAACGTTATTCTACCAGAAGTTGGCTTAACGAAAATGACTGAGTCGGGGATGAATTTTTCTCAAGCGGATGGTGTATTGAAACTCTGCTGGAGCGGGCTGCATATCCCTAGAAAGTCTCTTAACTTGTTGCTGGAATCGATTGTTGGACTTGATAATGTTGAATTGCATGTTCTTGGGGATGGTCCAAAAAGAAAAGAATGGATGAAATTGTCGAATGATTTGCATTTGACAAATGTCGTTTGGCATGGAAATTTATTGAGAGAGAATGCTTTGCTGATTATGCAGGGGTGTGATGTGTTTGTGCAGACATCGTTGAGCGATGCTACATCTACGGTTTTGTTGGAAGCCTTGTCTTTGGGATTGCCTGTTGTTGCTTTGGATCATTTAGGTTTTGCGAATGTGATTACGGACAATTGTGGCATAAAAATACGTGTAGATAATAAACGTCATATTGTTTGTGATTTAGCAAAAGCCATTGAGCGGTTGAATAAAGACAGAAGTCTATTGAAGCGACTTTCTGAAGGTGCTATAAAAAGAGCTGAAGAAAATTCTTGGGAAAGTAAGTCTGAGATTCTTTGCAAAATTTATGAAAACGCCGTTGCTGGGGGCGCAAAATGACCCTTTATAGATTCAAAACAAGAACGACAAGCTACTTTTTCCCTAAACAGACAGAGAAAAGTCGTTTTATCTATTCGTTGTACGGGAATTATGGTGGCGTTGTTGCCAAGCTGTATTGGTGGCTTTTCCTGCATTGTTCGTTGGTGCGTTTTCTTAATAGGGTTGAATCATCTTCTGTGCAAGACGTTGAATTATTGCAGACTCTTTTGGGGGCTGACTCTGTTTTCGGCATAAACTATGGAACGCCTAGCCCGGACCAAAAGAAAAGCATCTTGGGTTATGACGAGGCTGGTCGGCATTTCTTTGCGAAACTCTCCCAAAAGGAAAATGCTAGAAAGCTTAGTTCTAACGAAATATTTGTGTATCAAAAGTTAGCTGATTCAGGATTGGTGCCAAAGCTATTTGATTGTAAAATTACAGATGATTATGTTTTTTTGAAAACGGAATGTGTTGATGGAAATCATGTTCATGGGCAAATCTCTAATGACGAAATTCTCCAAATTCTTGAAACTCTCCGGGCCTATCATTATGACGATAGTCTGAATGCGAATTGTTTGAAAATGTGTTTTTCGCATGGGGACTTTTGTCCATGGAATATGCTTGAGAGCGATGGTTGTCTTAAAGTAATTGACTGGGAAATGGCTGGAGAAAGAGCTTTAGGACATGATCTTTTCACGTATATTTTCCAGACAGCATTTTTGATTCGTCGAGAAGAATCTCTTGAAAATGTAATGCGTGAAAGTAAAAAGTTAATTGAATCATATTTTAAATCTGCTTGTATTGATGACTGGAAACCGTACCTTAAAGCTTTTACTTTGTTGAAGATTGAAGAATTTACGAGAAAGCAGGATGCTTATATGATTGCCCGGTACAAGGAGGCTTTGAATGCCAAATTCTAAACCCAAAGTCCTCTTCATTATGCACATGCCGCCTCCGGTTCACGGAGCTGCAATGGTTGGTAAGTATATTCATGATTCAAAAATTGTGAATGAGTCTTTTGATTGCCGTTTTGAAAATATGATGCTTGCCAAAAATCTTGAAGATATTGGCAAGGGCGGTGTCAAAAAGGTCTTCAATCTGTTGTCCCAGTTGAAGCGCTTTAAGAATGCGATAAAACATTTTCAGCCGGATCTAGTTTATATTACCCCAAATTCTGCGGGTGGCGCGTTCTATAAGGATTTTGTTGTCGTTCAGTACATCAAGCGTTGCTTAAAGAAGTACTCTCCGAATGCCCGGATTGTCGTTCATTACCACAACAAAGGTGTTGTTAGTCGGCAGGGCAAATACCTAGACAATATCCTGTATAAAAAGTTTTTTAAAGGGCTTAAGGTTATTCTTTTGGCGAATGTCCTTTACGAAGATGTAAAGAAGTATGTATCAAAAGAGGATGTGTTTATCTGCCCCAATGGAATTCCTGAATCGTTACAGGAAGAACCCGTTGCAGAACGCCATAATGAAATCCCTAAGATTTTGTTCCTATCAAACTTGATTGTTTCGAAAGGGGTAATTGTTCTTCTCGATTCTTTGAAGATTTTAAAGAATCGGTCGGTTCGTTTTACTTGCGATTTTGTTGGCGGCGAAACCGATGAACTGAATGCGGTGCGTTTTGATGAAGAAGTGAAAAATCGTGGGCTGGAGGGCAAAGCGTTTTATGCAGGGCGCAAATATGGCTCCGAAAAAACTCTTTTTTTTGAAAATACTGATGTATTTACTTTACCCTCATTTAACGATGCTTTTCCTTTGGTGTGTCTTGAAGCTATGGAATACAAGCTCCCCATTGTAACCACGAACGAGGGGGGAATCCCGAATATGGTGGTAAATGGTGAAAACGGCTTGATATGCGAACGAAAAGATGTGGAGTCTTTGGCTACAGCCCTAGAAACGCTTTTGCTCGATAAAAATTTGCGAATCCAATATGGCGAAAACGGGTATAAAAAGTTCAAGTCCGAATTCACGCTACAGTCTTTTGAAAAACGGTTTGCGGGGATATTGAATGACATCGTTGCAAATATGTAAATTATTACGGAGTGGAGTATGATAACCTTAAAGAACCTGAATCTTCTTTGTAGTCGGGCCGATTTGGCGAATTTGCCCGACGGCAAGTTGTTAATTAACACGATTAATGCGTATTCGTACAATAATGCTCGCAAGGACGAGTTGTTCGAAGAAGCGTTGACGAAGGGTGACGTGCTCATTCCCGATGGAATTAGCATTGTGCGGTCATGCCGGTGGTTAAAGGCAAAGTCCCAGCCGAAAGAACGCATTGCGGGGTGGGACTTGTTCACGTTCGAAATGCACCGTTTGAATAGGGTCGGTGGTAGGGTGATGTTTCTCGGTTCTAGCGAGAAGGTGCTGGACCTTATCCGTAAAAAGACGGCTACACTTTATTCTAACCTTGAAGTTGTGACTTATTCTCCGCCTTACAAACCCCGCTTTACCATTGAAGATGACCAAAATATGGTACAAGCGATCAATGATGCCAATCCCGACTTGCTGTGGATTGGTATGACTGCCCCCAAGCAAGAAAAATGGACTTATGCCAATTGGGATCGTTTAAAAATTAATTGTCATGTCGGTACTGTGGGGGCGGTCTTTGATTTTTTTGCAGGGACTTATAAACGTGCCCCGGAACAGTGGCAACGATTAGGCTTGGAATGGCTTTACAGGTTCCTCAAGGAACCTCGCCGCATGTGGAAACGATATGTTATTGGGAACATTGTTTTTTTGATGTTGATTGTTAGGGAAAAAATCGGAGTGTAACGAGAATTAAAAAATGAGGGAAATGCTATGACCGCACCAGTTGATAAACAAATTAATCAATTGCCGATGATAAATCCGTTGCAACAAGTTAATAGTGGTGATTCTTTTGAGCTCTTTGGCTCGATGTTGCGTCATTGGAAACTTGTTGTGATTTTCTCGATTTTGGGACTGCTTGTTGGAATCTTATATTCGCGTTACACGCGTGACATTTTCGAAAACAAGACAATGCTCCAACTCGATACAAAGTCCAAAAGTGGCAAAGCTATTGCTGATATCGGTGACTTGTTCGAGGCGCAAAGTCCAGCGGTTGCTGAAATTCACTTGATTAAAAGTTTAAGTGTTATGATCCCCGTGGTGGAACAGCTTCGTTTAAATTATTCGGCTGAGCCTCTTGGTCTTGGTGATAGGTTAATGCGCAGGGAAGGCCGAATGGATTTAGATTTATTCGAACCGCCCAAGGCTCTTTTGACGACTAAGGGCAAATGGATAGCCGAGGTCAAGTCTTTGGATTCTTACGAGCTCTTCTCGCCGATGGAACAAAGTGTCGTAGTGGGTAAAATTGGCGAAACGTATCGCATCCCAATGGGAACGGATTCTGTTGCAATTTGTGTTAAAGCTATTTATGCAAAACCAGGGCAAAAGTTTAGTTTGTTTGAATTTCCTGTTCTAGATGTTGCCGAGGGGCTTCAAGGGCGGGTGAATGCTATAGAAGTGACAAAAAATTCGAATATTTTGGAGGTCTCGATTTCGGACCGCTATCCAGACCGTGCTGCCGATGTGCTGAATGCTATTGCCCAAACGTATGTTCGCCAGAATGTTGAAATGCGCAGTGCCGAGGCTGAAAAGTCCTTGGAATTTTTGGAGGAGCAGCTCCCTTCGATTAAGGCTAAATTGGATTCTGCTGAACGTTTATTGACGGACTATCGCAATAGGGTGGGGACCGTTGATCTCGGTGCCGAAGCCCAAGGAACGCTTCAACGTCAGGTTGAATTGAAAACTAAATTGCTGACTTTGCAGCAAGAATATCAAGAAAAGGCTCGCTTGTTTAAGGAAGATCACCCTGCAATGCAGGCTCTTCTACAGCAACAGCAACGCATTAGCCGAGAAATTGGCAAAGAAGAAGTCAAAACGAAAAAGTTGCCGACGACTCAGCAAGATGTCTTGAAAATGCAACAAGATGTTGAAATCAATAACCAGCTTTACACTTCTGTTTTAAACAACATCCAACAGCTCCGCGTGGTGCGTGCTAGTGAAATTGGTAACGTGCGTATTGTGGACCCCGCGTATGTTCGTGCTGCTCCGTCTAAGCCCAATCGTAAGAAAATCGTGGCAGCAGGTTTCGCTGGCGGTTTTGGATTTAGTTTGGTGCTGATTTTCCTTTTGCATAGTATCCGCAACCGTGGCGTAGGTTCTTCTTCGCAGATTGAGCGTGAAACTGGCGTGAGTGTTTATGCGAAAGTTCCCAAGACGCATGTCAGTCACAAATTGCCCGGCGTGAACGACAAGCGCTTTATTTTGGCGAAGGCTGATCCCGAAGATATTGCTGTCGAAAAAATGCGGTCTTTGCGGACGGCGTTGGAATTTTCGTGCATTGACGAGGGCGGGCGTGTGCTCATGGTTACAGGTATTGCCCCCGAGGCGGGTAAATCGTTTGTTGCTTTGAACTTGGCTTACCTTTTTGCAAAACAGGGCAAGAGCGTTTTGCTTATTGATGCGGACCTTC
>JAEEGG010015627.1_pt1 | contig 15900 bp, 15 predicted proteins | sample 9134161 | NCBI WGS metagenome assembly JAEEGG01 (sample SAMN16246543, study PRJNA631951) | gut metagenome | biome: gut microbiome; feature: rumen; material: CR-attached | host: Bos | place: Iran: Karaj | collected 2018-10
ACACTATCTGCAATAATAGAGCACTGCTTTGTCAATAACTGCTGATATTCAGTATATTCCATTCACAATAGGATTTGTATATGATTATTTGCTACCGTCCCAATTGTCTTTTTTGCAACCCTTTTTCTCACATTTTTCGTTGAAAGCTGAAAGTGTGTATTCGTCATCAGAACCGGTTGTAATGTAACCTTCTCCACTTGCATTATAACTTTCACTATAACATACTTGGGCATATAATCCAAATACACTATCAAACTCAGCTTCCAAAGTCTTTATCTTCTTATTGCCAAAAATTGATATTTCTCCACCTTTTGCACTTTTATCGCGTACTGATGCAAGAGTTTTAGATATGTCAACCCTATATGGAGTCAATGATCCCGAAACTTTTTTGGCTTCTCCTGAATAAATACGCAAACGAAGATATGGAAATTTCTTTGTAAATTCTTTCATCAAAGTTTCTACCTTCTTGTTCCCTGATACAGACAATTCATTTGAAGTTTTTGCTGCTGGTTTTGTTGTTTTCTTTGTTTCTGCCATAATAATAGTTTTTAAATTTTTACCTTATCGTTCACATCTTTAGGACTGCGGACATATCCTTTTATTTTTTCTTTCTTCCATTTTTTGTCTTACTGCCCATGAGTGCCTTTACTACAGCTCTACCAACCTTGCGTTCCATACCTCCCCTTGTGGTTGGAATGCCAGTCTTGCGAGCCACCTTGGTCTTCAGGCCACTGATACCCAGTGCTCTTTTCCACGAAAAAGACAAGCCCCGAAACAATCCCATTTTTTCAAATCTTTTTTGCTTATACAATAAAAGCGGAGAAACCGAAGGCCCTCCGCTTGTTTATCGTACTATTTCCATTCTCCTTTCTTGCAGCCGTTCTTTTCACATTCTGCGTTAAAGGACGACAATGTTTTCTCATCGGTGGAACCGCTAGTGTAATAGCGACTTCCATCGCTTGTTGTATAGCACACCTGAGCATAGAGACCAAATACCGTGTCAAACTCTTTTTCAAGACTCTTGATTTTCTTGTTGCCACTTATGGAAATGTCTCCTCCAGAATCGGCACGACGAACAGACGCGAGTGTCTTTTCTATATCAATCCTAGTGATTGTTTCTCCTTTTGCAACAGCTTGGCGTGCATAACTATAAAAAATGCCGAGACGAAGATATGGGAACTTCTTGTTAAATTCCTTCATCAGCGTTCCGATTTTCTTGTTACCGGTTACAGAAATTTCAGTGACAGTGGTCTTTGCCGGAGCAGCCTTTTTCACTGCTGGCTTAACTGTAGTGGTAGTCTTCTTTGCAGCGGGCTTAGCCGTAGTGGTTTTCTTGGCTGCGGTTTTGGCAGGGGTAGTCTTCTTTGCTACAGTTTTTCCTGTTGTTGTCTTTTTAGTTGTTGTTGCCATAATATCTTTCAATTTTATAAATTTCAACTTACTAATACTCTCCTCTTGCCGCCTGTCCGATTGTGATGTTGTTAGGAACGAGAATTTTTCCCGACTTGTCCTTGATTTGAACAGTGACACCGAAATTGTCATTAAACAACTTTTCTGCATCACCGACCTTCATCGAGCCTTTGATTTTGAGTTCAGCATTTGTTCTCGTCACGTCCTTGGTGGTGTGCTTGTCCAAAGCGGCAAGTGTCATATCTCCATCGGCAATTTGTGCCCCTTTGTAGAAAACCAGCGAACATCCGAAAGCGTTTAAAAATTCACTCGAGAGAGTTTTCAATTTCTTGTTCGGAGCAACCTTGAACTCCGCATTATTGAAATGATCCTTGATGTTGTTAAATAATCCCATGAATTTAAAATTTTATTGTTAATACATATTTACTTTCCAATTCTTGTTATGCATGCATATTGCATTGTAATTGATTTCAACTTTCTCAATCTGATTCAAAAAAAGGTATAGGTGCAATAACTCACCAATACCTTTTTATTTTATCTTTGTAATATATTATCTTCCAAAGATTCCCCCCAAAGCCTTGCCTACTAAACCTTCATTGTCCCTACTCTTTTGTTTTTGTTCCTGCTCTGTCAAAAATACTTTGTCAAAGTCTTCGTCGAATTGACCTCCTTCGTTAAAATATTCGCTATACAAAGCCCTGCCAATTAAAGATGTCTTTGATGCGGCTTTTTTCTTCACTGAATCCAGTGAACTTACTTGTATTACTACCTCATCAGGGTCTAATCCTAATCCAGAAGCTTTGTTCTTTATAACATCAATGTCACTTGCTGTAATTTCGTCTTTCATTAGAAGAGAACGTACTATCGGCCTTAATTGTTCATACTTAGACGTTTGTTGTGGAGCTTTGCCACTAAATGATGAAAATAATCCCATAATGATAATAATTTATTATTAATAATTGTTAATTGTAATTTCTTTATTTGTAAAGGGGGATGGGCTTTGTCCATCCCCAAACTATTAACTTTACTTTCCAGCAGCAGCAATTGTGATGTCATTTGCAGCCAAAGCACTGTCATCCTTGTTGGCAACCTGAACCTTAATGCCGAAAACTTCCTTAATCTTGTTCTCGAAGTTTCCAACTTGCATGTTGCCGACAACTTTTACTTCGCCACCCTTTGCTCCAGCAGCACGAATTGATGCCAATGTAGCATCATCGTCTGCGAACTTAGCGCCATTGTAAACTCTCAATGTTGCGCCAAAAGCGTCCTTGAATTGCTTTTTCAAGCTCTTTACGGCCATACGACCGCTGATGTTAAATTCTGCCATAGTATTATGAATTTAAAAATTAATAAATAATAATATCCAAATTTTATGCTCGCAAATTTCGGTCAAGAACAAACACTAACCAAAGTTCTTGTTGGTTCTTTTTTGTACCTATTATTATACACAAAATCCATTGCAAGCAATATAATCCAAAATCTGCCACAAATATAATTATTACATATAAAATAACAAAATAATTATATAATGAATTATTTTAAATATAAATATTGTAAAATATTCAATAGTAGTATTGATATAAGTTCAGCATAAGTGTATAATAATATTCAACAAATTTGCTTTAAAGAACTAATATACAGAGAATTAGAACAATTGGAGACAGGAATTTTCTTTAGGGCAAAAGACGAAACAGAAGGCCAGTCGGGCTGCCAAGCGGAAGACCAGTCAAGCTGTCTGACTGCTGGCCATCAAGCCTGTTAGCCTTTTGGCTAATAAAATCCCTCAATCCCAGTCCCCACAAGGCTTCTCTTTGCTAATAACATTCTTACTAATAAAATTATTACTAATTGTTTTGTTAGCTTTGTGAGTAGGAGTATTGAAACGGCGAAAGCATAGAAACGGCATCAGCCATTGAAACCTGAAACTCAGAAACTGGCGTCAGCCATTCATTACCTTCTCCAAATCCTTGCCGTTCTTCATATACTCCGACTTCATCATCTCGAAAGGCTCATTGTACAGCTCGAAGAAATTATAGTTAAGGACAATTGACAATTTCATAAGCAGCTCACTGTCCAGATGCTCACGACCGAAAATATGATAAATGTTGCTACGGTCACAACCGAGTTTACGCGCCAACCACGATATACTTCGTTCCTCTGACCTAAGACGCTCCTGAATCAACTTTCCTATGTGAAATTCTTGGTCTGCCATTTCCTTATTTTTGCGCACAAAATACTGACATAATATCCTTATTTCAAAAGTTCTTGTTGGTTCTTGTTTGCGCAAAAAGAAACGTGAACTTATTTATTTCAACTGAGGCCCTAGGAATCGCCCGTCAAGGATAAAAAGTCCACGTCGTGTGAACATTTCATCACCAGCCTCGACTATCATTTGAAATTTCCTAGGTTTCAGTTGAATTTATTGGCTTGAAACGTCAATATGTTATGCAAAATTTTACATTTACTATCTTGTTAAAAATTACTCCGCAATGTTAGCTAATATTTATGAATTGGCAATAATTGTGTTGAAAATTTTGCGACAGCGATAGACAAAAACTTAGCAATCTTGCGATTTTTTCAACCATTCACCAAACAAGAACCAACAAGAATCTTGTCCATAACAATGCAATGCCATAACTTTGCCATCGAAAATAAAACGACGAATGCGATGAATAAGAATTGCCCCGAAATACTACAGTTGCGCCGCGACATTGAAATTTCAGTTGAGCGCAACATAAACACACCCGCCGACTTCGAATTCCTGTCGGGCGTAATATGGGAACGCACCAAGACCTCAATCAGCACATCTACGCTCAAACGTCTGTGGGGCTACATCGATGGAGCCGACAACACAAGGCAATGCACCTTGGAACTGCTGTCGAAAACCCTCGGCTACAAAAGCTGGAAAGAATATACCGAACATCTTGCCGAGACAAATTCCGACCAGTCGGATTTCTTGACAAACTCACCACACATCTGCTCCGACGACCTTTCCGTTGGTGATACCATCGAATTAAAATGGATGCCAAACCGCACATGTATAATAAGGTATACAGGCAAATACAAATTCATAATCGAAAAAGCCATAAACACGAAACTGAGTGAAGGCGATACGTTTAACTGCCGCTTTTTTATAGTAGGTCAACCGCTCTACATCGATAACCTGATTCATAACAATGAAATGCCCACGGCATACGTCATCGGCAAGCGCGACGGACTGACAAGCATAGAAAAAATGGGCTTTTAGACAAAACTGGCATCAAGGATTTTGTCTTGAATAATTTGGGACAGAAAAACAAAAAAGGCGGACAATTGTCCGCCTTATCGTATTTAGCAAATTCGTACCAATTACTTTGCAACTCTTTCGAGCCACTTTACCATACCGAACATAACTGCCATTGAAATTACGCAAACTATTGCGAATACCAACCAGCAGTACTGTATTGGCCATGCATTGTACATGAGAGGACCAATCCACAGGAAGATATTTCCTACTGCGGTAGCACCAAGCCACAAGCCCTGGCAGAGACCTACCATGTGACGCGGAGCAACCTTCGATACAAATGAAAGTCCCAATGGAGAAATGAAAAGTTCGGCAACTGTAAGGAAGAAATAAGTAACAATGAGTACCCAAGGACCTAACTTAACCGGGTCTAACAACGCTCTGAAACTTTCTGCTGATGGATAATTGTTTACAAACGAAAGAACCATCAAGAACAAGTATGCACATGCTGCGATACCCATACCGATTCCGATTTTCTTAGGTGTCGATATTGCTTTGCCCTTGCGTGTCAATGCTGCGAAAGCAATCATTATAATAGGTGTAAGCACAATTACGAAGAATGGGTTAAGAGCCTGCCAGATTTCTGGAGCAACAGCCTCAGAGCTTACGAAGTCGCGAGCGAAGAACGACAACGACTGTCCGTTCTGGTGGAATGAGAACCAGAAGAAGATTGCGATACCGAGAACTGCGAACAAAGCAGCCATACGCTGTTTGATTTCCTTTGCCATTGCAGCTTTTTCTTCAGCAGTATATTCAACAACCTTTGCAGTGTCTTTCTTTGCTGGTTGCGGGAATTTCTTCTTGGAAATGAGGAAGATTGTCAACGAGATTGCCATTGCAACAACCGATGCGATAAACGAGAAGTGAATACCTGAGTTGAATACATCAATGTATGACGAGCAGAATTCGGTAGTACCCTGAACCAACGACGGATCAATAACCGACTGCGACATTGTTGCTGTGAATTTTTCGGTAACATCGCCACCATTGATGACATCGTGGCAAAGAGCAGGCATATCAGCATTGTAAACAAAATTGTGAATCTTCAACCACCACTCACGAATCAACGGAGCGATAAATGGAGCGATAACACCGCCGATGTTGATGAACACGTAGAAAATCTGGAAACCGCTGTCGCGTCTTTCCTTAGCTTCTGCCAATGCTTCTGGACCCTTCTTTGCAGCTTCAGCTTCGAAGTTGTCGTACATCTTACCTACCAAAGCCTGAAGGTTGCCCTTGAACAAACCGTTGCCGAATGCAATCAAAAGCAAAGAGATGCAAGTTACGATAAGGATTGTCCACCATGCGCCACCGCCATCAACGATAAATCCGTTTGCATCTGTTCCGAACAGAGGAATAGACAAAGCAACATAACCCAATGCCATCACAATGAGACCCCACTGGATAGTACGGTTGTAGTTCTGCGTCTTGTCGGCAATTATACCACCTACCAAGCTCAATATGTAAATGAGGCAGTAGAATACCGAATAGATTGCGCCAGCCTGAGCATCGGACAAACCGAACTTCGACACGATGAACAACGCAAGAACGGCATTCATAATATAGTATCCGAAGCGTTCTCCCATGTTGCTAAGTGCAGCTGCTATCAATCCTTTCGGATGATGCCTCAGTGCTGTAATTACATAATAAACCAAGAATGGAAGCACTACTATTATTACTCCCAATAGAAACACCAATGTGCGGTGTTCAGTAAAAAACTCTTGAAACATACTTTGTTAATTTAAATTAAACCTATCGGACACCGTCCGCTTTAACAAGAGGCAAAGATATTACAAAAACCAATAAAGCAAAAATTTTTTTCAAAATGCCAAACCGACAAATCGTATTCCCTATCAACGCATAACAAAAAATAAAGTAACTTTGCATACGCTTTTATACAAAAACACAATGAAAGGAATCAGCTTAATACTAGTCGCATTATTGGCACTAACTATGCAGACCTCAGCACAAAAACTGGCAGAACACGTAATCCTTATCGGTCTGGACGGCTGGGCTGCCCACGACCTCGACAATACCCGCAACAACATACCAAACATACGTAGCCTAATAAAAAACGGCAGTTGCAACATGCACAAGCGTTCGGTTCTGCCTTCCGATTCCGGAGTAAACTGGGCATCGATGTTCATGGGCGTAGGTCCCGAAATGCACGGATACACAACCTGGGATTCAAAAAAACACGACCTGCCATCATCCACCACAAACAAAAACGGCATCTTCCCCACCATATTCTCAATCATCCGCGACCAATATCCCAATGCCGAGACAGGATGCACATTCGAATGGGACGGCATAAAGTATGTTATTGACACTCTTGCAATAAGCCACGTACATTTCTTCAGCGAGGGCTGGGAACCTGTTGAAAAGAACTGCGACCACATTGTAAAGTACATCACAGAAAGCAAGCCTATGTTTTACGCAGCATGCTTCGATGGCCCCGATGGTCCTGGGCACAAATACGGATGGTACTCGGACGGATACTACGACTATATGGCTCGTGCCGACAAATGCGTCGGGCGCATAATACAGGCACTAAAAGATGCTGGCATATACGACAATACAATAATCATCGTAACTGGCGACCACGGCGGACACGACCATGGACATGGCAGTCTGGCAATGGAAGACATGGAAAGTCCGCTCGTAATATTTGGAAAAAATGTACGACCAGACTACATGTACGACAGCCCAATTGCACAATACGATGTGGCTGCAACCATAGCCTACATACTTGGGATCGAAATGCCAGATGTATGGCGAGGAAAACCAGTAAAACAGGTATTTATACGATAAACAAAACCACTGCTCGACTTATACGACAGTCAATCATTCTCCGTTATAGAAAACGGAAAAACATTCTCCAATTCTACCTGCACAATATTTTCCAAAACTTTTCGTTTATTTTGGACACTAATAATGAAAAAATTTTTATTATTTTTGTGGCTTAATTTATTTTGAAGTAAAAACACAACACATGAAACTGAAAGTTTTATTTGTAGCACAGGAAATTGCACCGTATGTTCCTGACAATGAGATGTCACTGGCTTGCCGCAAACTGCCGCAGGGAATTCAGGAACTCGGAAACGAAATACGCATATTCATGCCCAAGTTCGGCGTGATTAACGAAAGAAGAAACCAGCTTCACGAAGTCATAAGGCTCAGCGGTATGAACCTTGTCATCAACGATACCGACCATCCGCTTATCATAAAGGTTGCGTCAATACAGCCGGTTAGAATGCAGGTTTACTTCATCGACAACGAAGACCTCTTCCAGAAAAAATATATGGTCACCGACAAGAGCGAAGACAACTTTACAGCCGATGAAAAATCCATATTCTTCTCGAAGGGCGTAGTCGAAACAGTAAAGAAACTCGGCTGGGCTCCGAACATTGTACATTGCCACGGCTGGTTCTCGGCTATCTTCCCGTTCATGATGAGAAAGGTATACAAGTACGACCCATTGTTTGCTAACAACTGCAAGGTGGTTTATACAATATACAACGACCGCTTCTCGGGTAGCATTAACAAGGATTTTGCAAAGAAACTTGTCGAAAAGGAAGCAAAAATCGAAGACTTGGAAAGAATAAGCGACCCAACTTGGGAAAACATAACCAAACTGGCAATCGACTATTCCGATGGCGTGATACTTGGCTCTAAGGACATCGACCCCGAAATAATAAAGTACATAAAGGACAGCGGAAAACCTATGCTCGAATACTCCGACAACGACACATTATCCGCAAATTGTGAACAATTCTACTCAACAGTCATTGAAAAGCAAGACTAATGAAAAGTTTCTTTAAGGCAAGCCATCTGCTCGTATATGTACTTACAACAATCCTAGCCTTTGCAACAATAGCTTGCAAGGACGACGATTCGGCAATAGGTACTGGCATTATGCCAAACAGCGATATGATGGAATTCAGATGCGACACCCTTGGCATTCAGACATTCGCAACTAGGGACACTCATGTAGAGACTCAGAACAGAACCGTAAACCCGATAGGAATCATTAACGATCCATTTTTCGGACAAACTACTGCTTCATGCGCATTCCAAGTATTGCTATCTTCCAACAATGTACAATTGTCCCGTGAAATCGACACCACCAACCTGTCGGGAGTAAAACTCACACTACAATTAAAATACGATAACATATACGGAAGCCCAGAATCGGCAATGAAACTAAATGTCAACAGATTGCTCACCGACATATCATACGATTCAACATATTATGAAGACACGCAATTCGACGCTTCGCAATACGAACTTCTGGAATCCATTGACTTGACAACCAGCCCCGACAGCGTAATAAAAGTAGAAATGCCACAGAATCTTGTCGAATCCATAATAAAGCAAAATGCAAGACAGGAAACTTGGAACAACGAAGATTTTGTAAGCTTCTTCAAAGGTATATACGTAACACCAGAACTAACTTCTGGCGATGGATGCCTATACTCATTCAACCTTATCAATAGCAAGTCAAAAATGGTACTCACCTACAATGATACCTGCTCATTCGACTTCATTATAGGCGAATATGCTGCGAAAATTAACTTGTACTCGCACGACTACACCAACGCCGACAGCGAACTGAAGGAAGCTATCGACAATCCCGATCAGCCATCAAAATACTGCTACATACAAGGTCTTGCCGGACTGAAGACAAAAATAAAGTTCCCCGAACTTGAAAATCTGTTCGACTCAACAAACATAATAATCAACAGAGCACAACTCAAAGTTACCATAAAGGAAGGCTCCACAAACGACATACTTCCTTCACCAACAGCAATGAGCATGACAAAAATACTCAGCACCGGACTCTTCGACTTTCTCGAAGACTACAAGTCAAACAGCAAAAACTTCGGTGGCAAGTTCGAGGCAAGCGACAACTCATATACTTTCAACATCCCACTGCACCTGCAAAGCCTGCAGTCGGGAGAACCAGACTACGGAATATACATGGTGGCCAACGACAATAGAATTATCCCGTACAGGGCATTATTGTATGGAGGTTCACATGAAGATTATAGCGTTAAGATAATAGTTTATTACTCAAAATATTAGCAACATGTGCGGAATTGTTGGATACATAGGCAATAGAGATGCATACGAGGTTCTGATTAAAGGACTGAAACGATTGGAATACAGAGGCTACGACTCGGCCGGAATCGCAATATACAACGGAAGTAAGTTCAACGTATACAAATGTCACGGAAAAGTCAGCGACCTTGAACAGCACATTGCAGGAAAAGATGCCACAGGAAACATTGGTATTGGTCACACGCGCTGGGCAACCCATGGCGAACCAAATGATGTCAATGCACATCCACACGAATCAATGAATGGAAAATTCATATTGATACACAACGGAATCATTGAGAACTATGCCAAGTTGAAAGCTACTCTCGAAGAAAAAGGCTATACCTTCAAGGGCGAAACCGACTCCGAAGTGCTGGTCAATTTCATTGAATACATATACAATGAAAGTCACGAGAAGGACGAATATTTTACTCCTGATGATGCTGTACGTGCAGCTTTGCAACTGGTGGAAGGCGCATACGGAATCGTGGTAATGAGTTCCGAAGACCCAGAAACCCTTACAGTGGCCCGCAAAGGTAGCCCGATTGTAATTGGACTTGGCAATGGTGAATATTTTGTCGCATCCGATGCTTCACCTATAATAGAATATACCAATTCGGTAATCTACCTCAACGACCTCGATGTTGCAACAATCAGCAAAACAGGTTTCAACCTTGCAAATCTCAAGGACCGCAGGGCAAAAATCGACATTCAGCAGGTTGACCTTCGCCTCGATGAAATCGAAAAGAACGGCTTCGACCACTATATGCTCAAGGAAATCTACGAACAGCCACGAGCAATTGCCGACACATACCGCGGTCGTCTGAGCCTCGACACAAAGAACCTTACCCTTGGTGGTCTTCACACCGTAATGGCAGAACTGAAAGAGGCGAAGCGAATCATAATCGTTGCCTGCGGAACAAGCTGGCATGCCGGACTTGTAGGCGAATATCTGTTCGAAGAGTTTGCCCGCATACCTACCGAAGTGGAATACGCATCGGAATTCAGGTACAGGAATCCAATCATCAACAAGGGCGACATTGTGATAGCAATTAGCCAGAGCGGTGAAACTGCCGATACTCTTGCAGCAATACAGCTTGCAAAAGAAAGAGGTGCAATCGTTCTCGGAATTTGCAATGTTGTAGGTTCAAGCATTCCGCGCGAAACTGTAGCAGGTGTTTACACCCACGCAGGACCAGAAATCGGTGTTGCATCAACCAAGGCATTCACCACGCAAATCACAGTGCTGACAATGATGGCTATGCAGGTTGGTCTAGCAAACAAGGGCCTTACCGAAAAGGAATTTACCGACCTAGTAGATGAACTATATGCAATTCCTCAGAAAGTTGATCTAATCCTCCAGAAGAGCGAAAGCATCAAGCAGATAGCTGAAAAAATAAAGGACGCAACCAACAGCATCTACCTCGGACGTGGATACCTCTACCCAGTTGCACTCGAAGGTGCATTGAAGCTGAAGGAAATTTCGTACATCCATGCCGAAGGTTACCCATCAGCCGAAATGAAACACGGACCTATCGCCCTTATCGACGAAAAGATGCCTGTTATCGTATTGGCTACCAAGGATAAATCATACGACAAGATTGTGTCCAACATTCAGGAAGTAAAGGCACGCAAGGGCGTTGTAATAGCAATCGTTACCGAAGGCGATACAACCATCAAGGAAATGGCTGACTATGTAATCGAAGTTCCTTACTCCGACTTCGCACTTGCTCCCCTTCTGACGGTTGTTCCGTTGCAACTTATTGCATACTACATCGCTGTGATGAGAGGTTGCAATGTAGACCAGCCACGAAATCTTGCAAAATCAGTAACAGTCGAATAAAAAACTGAAATGAAGCGACTTGTAAAAATATTAGTGATATTGTTCTCTTTGGCGGCAATTGCTGCGTGTTCAACAGAAAAGAATACGCCAATGAACCGTTTTTATCACAGCACAACATTGAAATACAACATATATTTCAATGGACGCGAGTCGTACAAGAAAGGCATTAACAAGATAAACGACCAAAACAGCGACAACTACGCACTGATTCTGAGCGTATTCACCGACAGCAAGGAAGAAAATGCCAGCATTGCCAACGGCGAAATGGAAAAGGCAATCCAGAAGTCGGCAAAAGGCATAAAAATACACTCGATAACCAAAAAGCCAAAACCTACAGGCAAAGCAATGTCACCGAAGGAAAAGGAATTCATGGCACAAAACGAATTCAACAAATGGGTTGAATATTGCTATCTGCTTATGGGTAAAGCTTATTTTATCAAACGCGACTATCTGCAAGCACGACAGAACCTCGAATATGCCCTTCGGCAATATCCGAACTCAAAGGCTCAGCCAGAAATGGCAATGTACCTCGTTAGAACATTCTGCGAAGACAAGAAGTTCAAGGAAGCGAAAGAAGTTCTCGACAAGATTGATGCCGACAAGAAGATTACCAAGAAAACCGAAGGTTACTATGCTGCAGTGTGCGCCGACTACTACCTGAAGCAGAACAATACCGAAGAAGCTGCCGAGAAACTAAAAACAGCAATAGAAAAGACTAAGAAGCGTACCGATAAATTAAGATACACATACATTCTTGCTCAGCTCAACGAAAAGGAAAACAAGTTGAACGATGCATACAAATGCTACGAAGCAGCATCGAAGCGCAACAGAATATATGAAATGGAGTTCAACGCCCGCATAAACATGGCAAAATGCCATAGCGGAAAAGGTAGCAACAAGGAAATCTTCAAGTTGCTGAACAAAATGCTAAAGGACGAAAAGAACAAAGAGTACCGCGACCAAATTTACTACGCTATTGCAGAAGTAGAACTGAGGTCGGGCAAGGAAACCGAAGCTATTGAACACTACAGGAAGTCCTCTGAAGTAAGCATGGGCAACGACTACCAAAAAGCATTGTCGTGCTTAAAATTAGGAGAATTGTACTATGCTAAACTGGAATACAAGAACGCCTACTTGTATTACGACACGTGCATGCAGTTCCTGCCCGAAAGTCACGAGAACTTCAAGGAAATACAAACATTGTCGAAAAACCTGTCGGAACTTGTCACCTACACCGATATAATTGAATTCGAGGACAGCGTTCAGAAAATAGCTAAGATGAGTGACAAGGAACGCAACAAACTGATTGACGGACTTATTGCAAAAGTGGTAGAACAGGAACGCCTCGAACGGGAACTTGCACAGCAGGAAAACTTAAATTCATACCTTTTCGACCAGAAACGTGGTGAAACCAATACAGTAGGAAGTTCTTCGGGAAAATGGTACTTCTACAACCCCGCACAATTAAGCTACGGAAAGAACGAATTCCAGAAAAAATGGGGCAACAGAAAAAACGAAGACCATTGGCGACGCAGAGACAAGACTGTTGTTGCATTTGATATGGGCGACGACAGCGAAGCTTCAGACAGCGTTGTGGCCGATGCAAAACCAAAGAACGAAGATCCAAAGAGCCGTGAGTATTACTTGCAGGACTTGCCTCTTACCGACTCGGCAATGCAGGAGTCGCACAAGCGAATCGAAAACTCACTATACAACGCAAGCAAAATTTACAAGGAGAAATTCGGCGACTATCATAAAGCAATTAACAGCTACGAGGATTTGAACAAGCGTTATCCTAACACCGACTACCAACTCCTATCCTACTACGACTTGTATATACTAAATACGCTAATAAAGGACATCCCACAAGCTGAGAAATACAAGAATTTGATTATCACTAAATACAGCAACACAAACTACGCAAAATTGCTCCAAAACCCCAACTTTGTGAAGGAACAGGAAGAAATTCGCAAACGAGAAGAACAACTCTATGCTAATACTTACGATGCTTTCATGCGCGGAGAATGGAGCACGGTACAACGCAATGCAACAAACTTTATAAACAACAACAGCGACAGCGACTTGGTTCCGCATTTTGACTTTCTCAACACAATGTGTACTGCAAGAAACGCAGATACAACCAAGTTCAAGTTAGCATTGCTCGATTTCATCGACCGCCATCCAAAGCACGAACTTAGACAGGCAGCAGAAAACCTATTATCGTACTTTGGAACATCCGACATGGATGCACTTATAGCCGACCTGAAATCACGTCCAGAAGTTGTAAAACAGCAGAACAAGGAAGGCGAATCGGAATCATTCGCCGAAGAAACCACCGAAGCAGAATACACCTTCGACGAGATGGCAGAACACTACTATGTCGTTTACTTCAAATCGGAACAGGTTGACGACAAACGACTTGCATTCGAAATCCGCAACTTCAACATCTTCAACTTCAACATGCGTACCTTCAATGTGGTAACGAGCACTTTCAACAGCAACTACTCCTTGATAACAGTACGCCCGTTCCGCAATATGCGCCAGTCGGTCAACTACTCGAAGATGATTGCCAACAGCGATGATGTCTTCAATAAGCTCAGAAATGTGGACTACAAGATATTTGTAATTTCAGCCGACAACTTCAAGCAACTTACTGCCAGCAAGAACCTGAATGCATATATGGAGTTCTACAACGCCAACTACAATAAATAATTGCTCAAAGCAATCCTTTTAAAACATCATAACAATGAAAACAAGGGTATTAGCCATTATCATTTCGATACTCGCAATAATTTTGTGCGAAGGTTTTATCAATAACATGTCGGCACAATCGCCATACGATGCTGACAACACCAACGGCAAGTATGTGGACATGTCCAAGCCAATAATGATAACTTTGAAATTTGAGGAAACAGACCCCGATGAATCGCTCTGCGAATATTGCAGGTACGACGCACAGGGCAAAATTATCGAATACGGATGCCTGGTCGGCCAGTTCGACTACGAAACATTCATCCGCATGTTCAAGATTCATTACAACGGCGAAAAGATTGATTCGGTACAATGGAAGGAAGTAATCAGCGGGTATGCTTCTGAAAAAATGGACTTGATTTTCAAGAAAGGCACAAGCTTCTACGACCAGTTTACTGGCGATATCCCAGGATACCTTCGTGATACTGATTCCGAAGTAAAAGGCCTTGACCCACATTCAATTGCCTCGATGCGTGCATACGCCGAAAGCAAGAACGACATCCTTGAAAGACAGTTTGGTCGCATATACGATTTCAGCTGCATAAAGAAATGGGACAAGGAGAAAAAAGACAAGCAAGGCCGCCCAACATACTCGGAAAACACAGACGACTATGGCGACGAATACGAAAGCTATAAGGTAAACTACTACTACGGCGACGATTATACAAAGTTGTCTGTAAACTTCAAGAAGCGCGCAATGTTCGATGAAGAAATGTACGATAGTGAATGGGACTACATCATTTTCGAAAATTACCTTCATACTGATACGAAACCAAGCGGAAAAAAATAACATCGGCATTTGCATGTTGAACTCGTCACAGCATCTGCTACTGTTTTTTGCATAACGAAAAATAATTCCGTATTTTTTTCGTTACCATATTAATAATAAACTAATAACGACATGAAGCAAATCAGAATACTTTGGACCGACGACGAAATAGACCTCCTGAAACCACATATCATCTTCCTTGAAGGCAAGGGCTACAGCGTAGATACCGCCACAAACGGAACCGACGCAATTGAACTGTCAAAGCAAAACGACTACGACATAATTTTCCTCGATGAAAACATGCCGGGACTAAGCGGACTGGAAACTCTTTCGCAAATAAAGGACATTCTTCCGCATACACCTATTATAATGATTACAAAAAGCGAGGAAGAAGACATCATGGACGAAGCCATCGGCTCAAAGATTACCGACTACCTCATAAAGCCAGTGAATCCCAATCAGATACTGCTTACCATAAAGAAAAACATCGACAAGCAGAGGCTCATTACCGAAAAGACAACCTCGTCGTACCAGATGGAATTCGGACGGCTGGGAATGAAAATCAATGAAGTGTCGAACTACAAGGAATGGTACGAAGTGTATAGGAAACTCGTCTATTGGGAAATGCAACTTATGGAATCGAAGGACAGCACTATGGACGAGGTGTTTAGGATGCAGATGGACGAGGCAAACAACAGCTTCTCCAAATACATCAAGCGCAACTATACCAAATGGTTCCGTCCC